>Ga0302126_10001196_pt1 | contig 15568 bp, 7 predicted proteins | sample CB4_20m_MG_FD_203108 | JGI IMG/M metagenome (GOLD analysis project Ga0302126, IMG submission 203108) | Marine microbial communities from Western Arctic Ocean, Canada - CB4_20m | ecosystem: Environmental > Aquatic > Marine > Oceanic | place: Canada: Western Arctic Ocean | collected 2017-09-24 | reverse complement strand
TGCACCAAAAGCTCCGTAGGCGATAACTTTGAATTTAATCGTCGCACCTTTCGGGCAATTACGCACGATTAACGAATTTTCTTCGCCCCACTCTACGACCTCTTCTATTTTCCACTCTTTGCCGCTAGCTATTGCACCTGGCGTGACGATCATGCTCTTTACTACGAACAAATGTGCCGGTGGCGTTCCCCTTATCTCAGGTTCTGACCACTTGACGCTGACTACGCCTTCCTTTTTATTCGTGACTTTCGCTATAACTTTCTGAACCACCGACGGCGTTTTACCTAAATGTAACAACTGCCTCTTCAAATTCCTCGCGATCGATTGTCTGTGTAGCTCGTTCTCAATCTGCAAATGTTTCTTCAACAAATTCCCGTCGTTTGAAATCAACGAAGGAAAGTCCTCTATCGTAATCGCGTTCTCCTCAAATCTCTGCGCATATTGCGGAAACCTCAACGAATATTTCACCCATAACTTCACTTCTCTCACGGTCGCTACGTTCTCGTTCATTTCCATGAACTTCCCGAACTCGTGCGTCGAAATGGTCTCGTCGTCGTCATCGAACGTATCCATGGTCTTAATCACATCCGTCGACGCTTCGGATAACTCCGTGTTCGTATCGAACTCGAATCCACCGATGTATTCACTGACATATTTCTGTAATTCCTCCGCGTCCAGCTGTCCATCCTTCGATTCGTCTATTTTCTGAAAGAACTCCCTAGTCGCCCTCTTGTTCCTTTCCTCCTTCTTTTCCATCCGAGCGCTCGTAGCCGTGCTATCATTAACCGCAGCAGCAGCAGCAGCAGCAGCAGCAGAAGCAGAATCAGAAGCGACAGCGGCAGCAGAAGATACCACGAATGCATCGCTATCAATCACGCAACAGATCAGTAAGATCTTACCAACGAACGATAATTTATTCCTCGAAGAACGGGAACTCATCGAAGACGTAGTTCTTCTTCTCCTTCTTCTTCCTTCGTTCTTCTTCGACTATACACGCACGCGCACTCGCTTTAAGCAACAATTAATTGCACGAATACACGCACACACAGAGAGTGAGTGAGTGAGTGAAGTGAATGCGTCTCTTTTTCCCTCGAAGCAGTTAACAAGAGAGAGGGAAAGAAAGGTGTCGCGAATGCTTTTAAGAGGAAAATCTGGAAAAGAAAAGAAAGAGCTTTCTTCTTTTTATTGCTGGGAAATTTTTTCTCAAAGTTTGACCAAATTGATCACCACGCTCCAGCTGCTCGAGTTTCCCGATTTGGTTCTATTTTAATATACCGATTTGTAGGTAATGTTATCTAGATGCTCAAATTTTGTTTCGTTTTCCCAAATAATGCGTTTTATCGTATAAAAAGAGCCGTTTAAGTAATATTTAGGGTGTCAATATGACACCCTAAACTATATATATCCAGTTGGATGACTCGTATATATTTTTATACGCTCAGATTCTCCAACGTATGATCAAACGAAAGCTCTTAATCAGACGCTTCCGAAAATATATATTTGGTTTTCTAAATCGAACGGAGAGCGAAGATATAAGCATCGTAAACATTGTCCGTTCTTTTTTTGGACCAAAAAACTAGTTAAAGATCTGGAAGAAAAGTGCCAGCACATAAACGCGCGAGAACGAAGATAGACAAACTCTGCGAGAGAGCGAGGAAGGAGCTAATGGTAAGCGAAAGCGCGCGCGCGAGTAGCGTACGTGAGTAGCGAAAAAAGCGGCGCGAGAGAGTAGAGAGCGGGCGCAGGTTCGCGCGCTTTGGCCTTCTTTTAAATGAACAGGTACCCTATACTACTCCCGAAAAGTCCACCCTTTCACAAAGAAAAACGAAATCAGAAAGTCAAAAACTTTTCCAATTCATTCGCACTTTTAAGCGCGCTTAAAACTCTCTCGCTTATCTCATTAAACTTGGACACTCGTTCGTATAATATATTATATTTAAATCTCTCGATCTGTTTTTGGTGCAGATTCGATCAGAAGAAGCAGCAGAGAGAGGATTGAGATTGCGGTTAAGAACATCATGGGAATCTGTTATTCTCGAAACGCGTCCTCCTCGGTTGGAAACAGAAATCAACTAAAACACGCGCACGTTCAATATAACGAACGTAACGGTGCTACTTGCACTAAGCAAGAAGCAGAGGAAGCAGAGGAAAACGAGTACGTTTTTGTGTTAACCGATCGAGAAGAGATGGATAAAGAGATCGAAGAAGAGATCGAACGAGCAAAAAAAGAGGAACGAGAGTTCGTATTGGTCAGGAAACCCGCAGAAAGCGCGCGCGTATTGTACGACGAGAGCGCGCGTAGTAGTATCGAAGATAGATCGATAGACGAAAAAGGATCGATAGACGAAAAAGACGATGCATGTGCAGACGATGTAGACTGCGTGAGTAGGAGTAGCGCGAGTAAGAAAAATAAGAATACGACCGAGTTGAATACGAGGTTTAACAGTCGAACGGAGAACGAGAATAGGAAGAGTAATAGTGTGAGTACTGAAAAGGAAGAGTTTGTAGGTGCGCGGCGCGGGAGGAGTACGTCTGTGACTGTTGGCACGAATACTCCATCAACTAGTAGTAATAATAGTAATAGTAATAATCAACGCACGAGGAGAGAAGAATCGCCTAATTATAATCAATTCAGGGCGAGGAGACAGAATTCGTTTTCGAGGTTATCGCCGCATCCGAGTCCAAGAACGCAACAGTCGCAAACAAATAATTGTGGAATAGTATCCACGACGCCGAAGCATAAACGGATGTCGAGCAGAGGGAGTTGGCACGACGGGATGAGTAACTTTTCGGACGAGAACGGCATGCGAAACTTCTTCGGCGCGCCAGTGAGTTCAGGGCCACCAAGGAATTGGACGATTGGGGATCATTTAGGCGAAGGGAGTTATGGAAAAGTAAGTTTGGCCTTGAATGGAGAAACTGGAGAATTGTTTGCGTTAAAATTGGTTAAAATCGCTGGAATTGATGATGATGATAATAATAACAATAATACCAACGGGCAAGATCCAAGATTTTGCGAATCAGTCGTTCAACTCGAACAAGAAGTTCACATGCTCTCGCAATTGACGCATCCGAACATCGTTAGGTATATTGGTATAAGCCGACAAGAAGATATATTAAACGTGTTTATGGAATACGTCCCAGGTGGATCTATTGCTTCTTTATTACAAAGGTTCGGCCCTTTAGGCGATAGCGTGACGAGAGTGTATACGAGACAAATTTTAATAGGTTTAGATTATTTGCATTCACAACGTGTCGTGCATAGAGATATTAAAGGAGCGAACATTCTAGTCGAAAAATCTGGACGCATCAAGTTAGCGGATTTTGGAATGGCTAAAATGCTTGAGTTCGTCGACGTCGAACGAAACGCGTCTGCTAAAAAAGCCGTTAAAGGATCTGCGTATTGGATGGCCCCAGAAGTCATACGAAAATCGGAAGTTACCTTAGGATGCGACGTATGGTCAGTTGGATGTACAGTTATTGAAATGGCTTCGGCAAAGCCGCCTTGGTGCGAATGCTCGACACAAGTTCAAGCGATGTATAAAATCGCATCTTCTAATCAACTTCCGACGTTGCCAGAGCAAAATCTCTCGAAAGAGGCGAAAGCTTTTATCTTGCACTGCTTGAAAAGAAACGTTGAGGAACGTCCAGACGTCGAGACGTTGTTAGCGGACCCATTTGTTGACGATTCGCAAAATGATACTTTGTCGCGCGTGCCAGCTTTGAGATACGAACAACACGACGGGTCGTATTCAAACTTTCCGGACACTCAATCGCTCGTTTCCTCCCACGTGAACTCACTCGAAGATCCATCGGAAGAAACTGATGTGGAAGACGACGACGACGATGAAAAAAGTGATATCGGTAGCGGTTACGGTGGAGACGATACTGATATCGATGAATCTCTTCACGACGGCAACGCCTTTATTTCGAAATCACCGGCGGGAGAGTCCGGCTTGGACACTGGACCGTCTGTGCTAGGAACCAGAAGAAAAATAGCTTTATCACCGCTGGTTGTCAATTCTACGAGAACTCGGGACCAAAAGAACACGTCTACGAGCCAAAGCAGAACTGGTTCAGCGAGCGCGAACGTAGATTTGTAGAATAGTTTTTTGTGTATTTTAAAAATAGTACGTAGTATATAGTATCGTTGTGTGTTCTTCGTTCTTCTTTAGTGTGTGTATGTGTTTATGGATAATTTGAAATTAGATACTCGTCGATCTGTGGTGTTCGTCCGAGATTGTCGAGTACACGTGCCCTTCGTTCGATAAGAACTCAACGGCTTCTCTCACGGCGTCAAAAGTATACTTTTCGCCTAAAAGTTTGACAACTTCCGAAAGCTCGATGCCGGAATCGCCCGACGCCGGTCCAGATGGATTGTTATAAATCGTCAACAACTGGTCTTGCAAACTACCAGCCGTTTCCGTGTTATTACCACTCGTCGGCATTGCATAAGCAGCCGGTGCGTTCCCAGTCGCGACGCCGACATCCGCCCCTTTCTCTGAAGTAAATCTGCTCGACGCGTACATCGCGTCCAAAAAGTGAAACGCGACTTCATTAAAATCCGTAATCTTTCGGCAATTCATCGTCTGTAAATTCCTATTATCATTCAACGACTTCATCTTCCCAGTAATTCTCACGTAATCATCGTTCTCTGGCAAATTCTCTCTTTGCCCTTCGCCATCTTCGGAAACGAACTCTTTACACTCTACGACGCCGGTGCCGTCGTCAATCGCGTACGTCAAATGACTCGCCGTCTCCTCCTTCCTCACGACTTTACCGACGATCGTCACTAACCCAATCGTTTTCCCGGTAAGTAACTTGAAATTATCGTCCTGAGAGTCCATCGCTACCGCGTCCGACAGTTGCTTCACGGTCACCGGCGTTATCGAATCTTCAACCTTTTTCGTGTTATAATTCGCTTGCCCTGTTTGTCCAGCGTTCATCGCATCACTGTTACTCGAAAGATAAAACACGAGCGAGCGCGTGATCAGTACGCGCGAGAACACTTTCGACTCACACAAAATCGACCATAAAATCTCGACATGAAATCATATCGCTCTCATCGCTCGTTTTCTAAGCGAAAGTTTCAAAACAACGCGACGCGAAGCGCAAAAGACGAAGAGTTTTTTGAAAATCTCTAATATCGTTCATGGTAAACGAATAAAACAAACACTACATCGCACGCTGATAATACACGAACGTACTTCGCATAGCCTCCACCTTGGAATTGCGTTGCCGTATCTTGGTAACTCATTATATAGTTACAAATATTATATTAGCTCCTGTGATACGTTTTTAGTGACGCGTTTTGTTTCGTTTTGGAAATCGCTAGGCCGTTCTTTTAAAGAGAGAAAAGAATTTTTTGAAAAAAGGGTGCCTAGAATTTAAAAGGACTTCATGGTCACACAGATCCTAGACGAGTACATGTGAGATACTATGGTTAGTTATGGCCATGATTCAGAGTGCTCTGCGTGTACTCGAACGAAAGCTCTTCGTCGGGTGCTTCTGAGGATGTTAGTGTAACGGTCTCAATCGAACGGTTGGCGAAGATAGTGCAGTAGTAAAAGTGATTTTACTCGACCTTGGTATGCGAGGCCTAAAGTGCCAAAAATAGCCTCTTAAATTCTTTCGCTCTACTTTAAGATATAAATATACATCGCGAATTAATTCAGTGAACGAGGTAGTCGTAATAGATATGCATGGTTCTATGCGCGCGTACGTAATTAAGTCCTTTTAGTGAGCTCGCGCGATCATGAATAGGATCGAGCGAGAGAACGCGTCTTCGAGGATCGCGCGCGCGAGTGGTCAAACTTTAGATCTGATCTCGAAAGACCAGGAACGAGTTATTTTATGTCCCTTAAGGAAGGGAAACGATGATGATGGTGATGATGATGATAACGCGTGGAATTCGAAGGAGCGCAGGGCTTTATTTCGAGCCTGTGAAGGCATTGCGGCGTTCGATTGCGTGGAAGATAGGGACGATCGAGCGAGGTTGTTCGAAGCGTTCGTTGCGTTGAGGTATGACCAAGGCGAGTGCGTCGTGAGACAAGGCGATGTTGGGAGGAACTTTTATGTCATCGCGGATGGGACGTGTGAAGTTATCGTACTCGGGAACGAAAGCGATGACGATGATGTTGTTGATGATAAGGATGATGACGGTGGTGAAAACGATGAATATGAAAATAGGTGCGCGAAGATCGACGCGACAAAAATAGAGAAAAGGAAAGAGATCGGCGCGGGACAAACGTTTGGAGAAGTTGCACTTTTAAATCCAAATATGCCCATACGTTCGGCTTCAGTATTTGCAAAGTCGAAAAGGTTGACGTTGTGGGCAATTGATTCGAAAACGTTCGGTGATATTTTAAGAACGACGGCGTTTCAGAAAAGGGCTGCAAACGTAGCGACGTTACAAAACGTAGAGGTTTTCGCGAATGCGCTCGATGATTACGAAATGTCATTATTAGCCGATGCGTTGAGTGATGCGATAATATACAAAAAAAATGACGTGATTATGAAAAGAAATGATGAAACGGCTGCGAAACGTATGTATTTCCTGTGTCGAGGAGAATGCGAGGTTCGATTTTCTAATAATAATAATTTGAACAACCAGCAGCAGCAGCGGGAATGCGACGAAATAAGTAAAAGTATGGATTCAAATGAAAAGATAGCGATGCAAGAACAAGAATTATTCACGAAACGGCTGATATCCGGGAGCTATTTTGGCGAACTGAGTTTATTGAGAGGAACGGCACCAACCGCGGACGTAATAGCGACGAGCGAAACGGTCAAAGTACAATGGCTCGACCGTGGTACATTCAGACGCTTCGTTCGTGCAGAAATAGTCGAAGAGTTAGAAAAACACGCCGCAAACTATCGAATGTCACCGAGTGACGTCGAGAAGGTTAATAGAAAAAGTGATGAGAATAGCTCTCCTCAGTCGTCGTCGAGGAAATTTCAATCGAATAATAGTAAGACCGCCACTTTGACGGAAGCTCCTGAAACGTTCAAAAACAAAAAATCATCATCGAGAAGAGATGCGGGACAAAAGCAATCTGCAGTAACGAGCGTGAAATCTGCTTTGAAATCTTTGACTAGACGCTTTAGGAAAGGCTCTGTATTTTCTGCTGTTTCGGAAAAGGCCAGTGGCAGAGAAGTTATCGGCGAGCACAAAAATACTACAACAAATATTATGACGACGAACAACAACAACAACAACGCTTCCAAAAGTACGAGATCGATAGCGAACGAGATCGTATTACTCGCGAAAGTCACGAAACGAAAACACTTTACGTTTCATAAACAGCTCGGCGTAGGTATGACTGCAACTGTATTTCTCGCGAAAACAGTAGATAGCTCAAAGACCACATGCTGCGTTAAAGTCATGCGCAAAAAGACTCTTCGCGATCTTGACCAAATTACAAACGTTTCGCGAGAGCGTGAATTACTCCGATCGTTTCCAAATAATCAATTCGTCATGCAAGCCGCGTGTTCTTTTCAAGATGATCATTTCGCTTATCTCGTCATGGAGCATATGACTGGAGGAGACTTATTTCAACTGTTGGTGAAAGGCCCGTTTTCTGTCGCTGGCGACAAAAAAGTGCTCTCCAACGGAGACGAGATAATCAATAATAATAATAATAATAATAATAATAATGATGACGTTAATGCTTTACCGAGTTTTTCTGCCGATGGTGGTGGTCTTCCGTTACCGGTTGCAAAGTTCTATGTCGCCGAAGTCTCGTGCGCGTTGCGCTTCCTTCACGACAACAAGTATATTTATCGGGACCTTAAGCCCGAAAACGTGCTCATTGACTGTCATGGTCACTGCAAATTATGCGATCTTGGATTCACGAAAAAAATAGAACCATCGGAAAGATGTTACACGACATGCGGAACGGCAGATTACATGGCGCCCGAAGTGACGCTTCGAAAAGGGTATACTATCGCCGTAGACGTTTGGGCGGTTGGGGTGTTATTATACGAGTTGCTCACTGGGAAAGCTCCTTTCGCGGCGAAAACCGACGGTGAACGACACCAAAGAATAACGAAAGGAGATGTGCGCTTTCCAAAGACATTCAACTTGGCAGCTAAAGATATCGTCTCGAAACTTCTCGTTATCGATCCATCAAAACGGATGACGTTTGAGACGAAAAATCACCTAAATAATACTAACGAATACGCTTCATCCTTTGAAAACCACGCGTTTTGGGCACCCCTTGATTGGGAAGAAGTCAAAGGGAAGAACATGGAACCGCCTTATCGGCCGCGAACGAGATCAGAGAAGGAACTATTTCGAAAACATCCACCGTTGCGCGATAATTCTGTCGAAGGTTTAAAACCATACGCAAACGCGCAAAAATTTTCAATAGTAAATTTTTAATCTACTACAGTAAAGCTCTATTTAATATTAATACTACTTCTATTAAGTGCTCCTTTTCAGTTACACGTACACTTTAATTATATATTATCTTAACGACTAGAGTTGTACTCTCCACGGCATGTCTTCCTCTTCAAAAACGCTCAATAAAACTTTGTCAGTGTGGTCGACTTCGTCAACGTCGTCCGCAATGTAATAATTAAAAAGCCGAGAAGAAGAGTTCTTATCTTTAGACTCCTCGTCATCGCTCGGCGATGCCATTTTTAAGTCTTTTAAACCTTCCTTTCGAACGCAGTTACGAATTATACGCGACCAATTCGGGAAAAGAAGCAGCGCTTTTGGATGTCCTACGATAATTTGCAACGCTTTAGCTCTCGATGTTGCGACGTTAAATCTAGTAGCGTCGCTCAGAATCGAGTGCTGCGTAATGCCGGACTTTACGTGATGAGGACCCGTAGTCGCAACCGTTGAGAGAATGATTACTTTAGCCTCTTGCCCTTGATAATCATCGATCGTACCTACACGAATTTCACCGAGCTTGGCGTTGCGCAATGCTAAACGCAAAAGTAAAACTTGTCGTCGATAAACACATATAATTTCAATATCGCGAGGTTTGAGTTTTTGTTCAATGAGCGACAAAACGATCTGGCAAACTCTTTCACATTCCAACGTGTTGCTATAAGATCTCGACTCCATCTTTGATTGCGATTGCGTAAGTTCAACTTTTTCAACACCTTCCACGCCGATGAATACATTCCGATAATTTTTGCCTAAATTTAATCCTGCTGGTAATCGAATATCGTCTGCAGAAGCTTTCGATTCGAGCAGACCGCCGTAGAAGTATTCAGATGCAATCGCGAGAATATCGGGATGGGAGCGATAATTTTTTGTCAATTGAATCATATTTTCATCATTTTTGTCTTCCTCACTTTTGGCAATCATATTCACGCACGTTTCGATTAAACTCTCGGCGAGACCCGCCCGAGAGGCGATTGTCGAATGTACGAGTGGGCCAAGTTGTTTCGGATCCCCTGCTAAAGCAATAACCGTCTGAGTACCGCAAATTACCGATAATGGTATCATCGCTTCGCAAATTGTCGCCTGTCCACACTCATCAAAGAAAAGGTGCGTTAATCCACGCTCATGTTTTAATTCTGGCTGTTGATCATTGTGATACACCCAAGTTTTGTTCTCGAAAAAAGAACGAAACAAAAAATCAACCTTCGTTTCACGAGACACTAAGTGCGCTTGATGTAACAAACCGGCCGACATACACGAGCAAACTAGCACGCGAGCTAATTGCTTTTCGTGATTTTTCTCTAGTTTGTTGGCAAACCAAGATATAACGGGTGCAGAGAAAGCAGTAATTGACTGCATTTTCTCCGATTCGCCTCTTCTCGGGTCATCGATGCGCAAAAATACCATAGGAGAAGCTATCGTTCCATCAAAGTATTTTGGATGTTCTTTAACGATTCTATCTAATACGACGTCGGCCGCAAATGGAGATGGCGCGCAAACCAAAATCCGTGCTTCAGGATCTTGCCTTAGTGCATCGAGTACGGCGTGTGCAATCGTCAACGTTTTCCCAGTTCCGGGTGGCCCGATTAATATTACAGGAGTGAGAGGAGCGTCCGGATCGCTCCCTCTTTGTAATAGCATCTGTCGTTTTAAACTGCAACGCTTAACAAATGATTGTTGCTCTGCATTTATGCCTAAATGACCTAACCGCTCGAAAGCTTGATTATCAAATTTCCCGATACTGCTGTTATCATAACATATGCGCAAAGATGCGCAGTGACGCATGGCGGCACGGCATCTCGTGAAAAAATTTTCATCGTACGCAAATCGTACATGAGCAGTCATTTCATCAGGCAAAAAGTCAAAATAACTACGCGACCACGGACTCTCTAAGTGAATTGTCTGGTTCGAGGAAATAATTGCGACGACGCGGAATCCGTACTCTAAATAGCTCCCTAAGTTTTGGGGGGATTGTACTCTCGCTCTAATGCAGTCACCGACGACGATCGGTAGATTGCCGTTAGATATTCCCGGCACAACTAACACATACTGAGTGTTATCGAAATCGTTAGGCTCAGGCTTCTTCCGTAATTTAGCATTGAACATATCATATTTCTTAATGTCTATGTTATGCTGTGCTTCTTCAATATACAATAGACGCGCAGATTTGCGTAATTTCGATCTAAACAAATCATTGGATGAATTCTGTTCCTCGAGTGCATAGAAGACACTGTCCCATTCGTGTTTCTTAGTCCACGTGCCAGTCTCTAGTCTTGGCAAAGGCGGTCTGCTGTTTTCAGAGAAATTCAGAAATATTTTAGCCGAGAATGAAAAATGATGAAGCCATTCAGGAAATTCAGCATAGTAATTCGCAGGAGCGAGCAACTTGTTGTCGCTTTCTATACCCGAAAGCTTTTCGCTCCCGCACTCACCCCAAATTATTTTCAAAAAGTTCCGTTGTGGAGGGAAGAATTCAATCGGCGCGCGGTCAAACGCAATTTTGAACGAGTCTGGAACAAACGCTACGGCGTCTGCATTTAAATTCGATCTCTCGCCAACACGAACGCTAAAAACGTCGGAACTTGCTACCAACACTGAGCACGGGCACGCGACGGTTTCTATTGTTTCTATAGTTTCTTTTTTGAACTTTGCTTTTGAAACGAATGCAACGATCCAAGATTTATAATGTGCCGTTTGAGTTCTAGAATCGACTTTGCATTCAATATTAACGAAATAACAACTTCCAGGAGGTATTCGAACTGCATTTTTTGAATCTAGTGATGAAACGTCGTAATCGTCTTTCAACGCAAATATTCCTCTTCCTCCCCAGAACTGAGAGCCGTCGCCTTCCGTAACAAATTCATCGATGCCGTCCGCATCGACGAGTCTCACCGCAAGCAACCTCATCGTTTCGTTACCAGTGTTAGTAATGCATACACCACGCATTCTCGTAAAGACAGTTCGATCGTCAACTGACGCATACGGCTGCTCCATCGTAAACGATTTGTGGTTTACGCGAATCGGAAACGTTCCAAAAGACGACGGTAAATTTATAATAGCGTCGCCACCGCTCGAAACCTCTAACACGCTCTTAATCTCAAAAGCAGCACCGTCGTGCATATAAAAGGCATCTTTGATCCTTCGCGTACATAACTCGTACATTTTTCGCTCGCTCGCTACAGAAGAAGAACGAGCGCTCTCTCGATCGAAGAAGACGCGCTCCTCTCTCGCGCATTCGACGCCCCTATACGCAGGCTTCAACAAACCCTTCCCTCTTCTCTTCGGAATCAAAACCTCTCTCTCGAATCTCTCCATCAACCCTCCCGCGCTTATATCGAACTGTAACGCTACGACTAACTGCTCGTTCATTTCCCCTGGCTCTCCCGATATAAACCATAGTCTCAGTTTCCTGACCTCTTCCTTCGCGAACGAAAATATATCGATTAGCTTTTTTCGCCCAGTTGACTCCTTCGCTTTACTTAAAGGCGAACTATCTTCTTCGCTGAACGCTGAGCATAACTTCCTGGCGCAATAGTTCAATAAAGGCGCGTGGGTTTGAAGACACGGGCACTCCTTCGCAATCTCTTCCAAAGCTCTTTCGTACTCTTTCTGTTTCATCGCAATCATTCGTCGGTCGTCTCTCTGTTAATTAATTAATGAATGAATGAATACTAATGAATACTAATGTCATAGTCATGCTCGGTTTTGATTAATCGTTTCGGGAGTCATCGCGTGTCCGTGTGTAAATAAGCGCGTCGTGGTAATGCGGTGTGAAAAACACACCTAAAAGAAAGAAAGAAGAAAGAAAGACAAAACGCGAAAGAATAAGGAATACCTACTGTATGATGGGAAATGATTTGATGATGTCAGCGCGCGAGTTTTAAAACGTAAGGTATGTCTACGTCTCTCTCGTTCGCTCGTGAGGATGATTATTGTTGTTTGCACTCCTCTTTTGGTTTAGGATCTTTACCGTCGTCGTCGTCGTCGTCGTCGCCTGAATCGTCGTCGTTATCGGCGGCATCGTCGGAGTCGCCGTCGATGGATTCTCCGTATTCGCCTTCGCCGTCTTCTTCGTCTTCTTCTTCGTCGTCTTCCAAGTGCAAGCCTAAGAAGTGATCGACTGCGTTTGGAATCAAGCCAGTGGCGATTAAGCTTCCAATTTCGTAATCGTTTTCCATTTGCTCTTGCAATTCCTCCATTTCCTCTTCGGTCATGTTCTCTTGCTCGTCTTCGTCGGGGACTTCGGGGGGGTAAAATTGGCGGAAAAACGATTCGCACGGCTCCGTCTTCGTGACTGGCTTTTGGTTCTTCGCCCCAGGTTTCGGTTTCTTCCGTAACACCTTGACGGTTAAATTCTTCCCCGCTTTCCATTCGATATCATCGCAAACGATATAGTTCAACACCGCGTCTTCGGAATCGTCCTCCATGTGATACCTTTTCTCGATCACGGCGTTTGAAAAGAACGGGTTCTGAGCGAAATAAAAGGATAACTTAAACCCGTGCAGTTCATCTCCATCCTCGTCTTCACCGAATAACTTCGAGTACGTAATGTCTTGCAAATAACTCAAGCACTGCTCATCTCTTTCAGTGATTACCTCCGCAAGGTCCTCGATGTTCTTCATCGCGACTAACCAAAAATCTGGAATCCCTTTCTGGCACTTCGCCTGCTCCTCGTCCATCTCCTCGATCTCCTTCTTCAAACTATCATCGCACTCATCGTACTCCTTCTCACCAGTGACGATCATCTTCCTTTGCGTATATAACGGTTCGTATAACCTATCGAACTTCTCCTCCAACTGCTTACGCTCCTCCGCGTACTTCTCGAACAAATCATCTCTCTCCTGTTGTAAGTATTGCAACGAGAACAGTCGCGCTCGGATCTTCGGGTGTAACTCCTCGACGTAGCCGGATGATACGCCGACTAATCCATCCAGCTTCGCTTGCAGTGCGCCGATTAGCCCTCCATCGCCGTGTAACTGCGATAACGCTTTCACGATCTCCTGTTTATCAATAGACTCTTTCTCTGCATCTTTATTGTTCTCTAGGCGTAACTTTTCGAGCGCTTTCTCGACCTCTTTCGAGTCTTTTGCTTGTTTAGCACTCGCATTCGTTTGTTTACTGGCCATGTTTTATAAAGAGAGAGAGAGATGTGAGAGATGTGAGATGCGAGATCTGATGATCGAGGATTTGATCGGATCCGTTCGATGATATAAGATAGGCCTATTTATTAGTTGTAAAAGAGCGCTTTTTCTGTGTCGTCACGCGTTGGAAGTTTGAATTTTAAATAGTTTGAATTTTTTCCGTTTTCATGGTTTTCCCCAAAAAACGTCCCATCAGCAGCAACTTCTTTTGTTATTCAAAAAACAACGACCTATTCGATGATCCTTGCACAATCGCGCGCTTCTTCGTATTCATGTTCGCGCAGTAATCGTAGTAGTAGCAGTAGCAGTAGTTGTAGTAGTAGTTGTTGCAGTATTCGTAGTAATAAGGCGTTCAGAGTCCGAAGATCAGGGGTGATTTCGAGGCAAATAACGACCGCTGCCGACGGTGTCGATACAAACGAGGTCGAGACGATGATACAGAACATAGAACTACCTCCAGTGAACGAAATAGCCGGGTTCTTTGTAGGTTTTGTGATGTTATGGTTAGTCCTGCAAGGCACGAGGTTAGATGGGTTTATTGCTCGCGCGCAGGCCAGGCAGTTCGTGCGCAGTGAAGATGGGGATGATGGCGTAGATGAAAATGGTGGGTTTGGGAGAATAGGTATCATGGACGAAGACGAAGAGGCGAAAGTGAAGCGAACGAAACGAGGGAAAGGGAATATTTTCATACTACCTAAGAATGAAAGAGAGATTTAGATGTGTATGTGTATGCATATATACATATATATATATAGAGAGAGAGAGAGAGAAAGGATAGAGATATTATAGATATAATAGGAACTACGCAACTACTTACTATGTATAACGCGTCATTTTAAATTAAATAACTCGAACGAGTTCGATGTCAAAGACCAAAGGCGAGTTCTTCGGAATTGTCCCAGGGACGCCTTTCTTGCCATAACCCATGCTTGCTGGAATATATAACGTCCGTTTATCGCCTTCGCGCATGCCGTTGACGCCTACATCCCAACCTTTAATGACTTCGCCGACTCCTAGACGAAACTTGAACGTATTTGAGCCTTTCGTTTGATCGAATATTTTACCTGAAGGTAATTTGCCGACATATTTCATTTGTAACGTACATCCAGGCGTTGCCTTTTTCGCGTTTGGTTTTTGAGTTTGATAGACGTTGACGATTTCCATGCCATTTCGGTGCTCTTTCGTAGGTTTGTTCGTGTTGACGTTATCTTTCTTTACTGCTGGTTTTTCTTCATCAGTCGTCGTCGTAGTCTTTTGTTTCTTCGCAGCTGGTTGTTGCTTCACTGGTTGTGGTTCTTCTTCTTCTTCTTCTTCTTCTTCTTCTTCTTCATCATCATCAGATGAGAGTTCCTTGATGACGACGCCACCTTGTTGCGTAACTCTCGCCTCTTCGTCGTCGTCATCATCGTCATCATCGTCGTCGTCATCGTCGTCGTCGTCATCATCATCATCATCATCGAAATCATCGTCGTCGTCTTCATCAAACGCCATGAAATCCTCATCATCCTCATCATCCTCATCATCGTCATACATCTCGCCTTCTCCGTCTCCGTACATCATCGCGTCGGCTTCGTCGTCCTCGTCGTGTTCGGGTAAATAATACCCAGTCAAATGCGCTTCAACTCCTTCTTCAGTACTTTCCACGGTAAACTCGCAATAATCTCTTAAAACTAAATCGACTTGCATGGATTCGACGACTCCACCAATGAACGAACATAACACGAATTCCTCCTTTGTATCGATGTCGTTAAAATCATCACCTGCATCAGCATCACCTTCTCGTCGTGCATCGATGCCGGCGATAATTGCCTCGTCGGTTTCCGTGCGGATTTTCACGTACGCTCTCGCGCCTTGTTTCAACGGTTTCGAGAGTGCGATCTGTTTGCGTTTGTTTTCAAAGCGATACAATAACAAGAACGATTCATTGACGGTAAGATACTGCATACTTTTTATGAAGTGAAGAAACGAAACAACGAAAAGTGCGGCGGCTCAAAAGAACAAACAGTACACAAAAACCGAAATCTGATTT
>Ga0302126_10001193_pt1 | contig 15605 bp, 13 predicted proteins | sample CB4_20m_MG_FD_203108 | JGI IMG/M metagenome (GOLD analysis project Ga0302126, IMG submission 203108) | Marine microbial communities from Western Arctic Ocean, Canada - CB4_20m | ecosystem: Environmental > Aquatic > Marine > Oceanic | place: Canada: Western Arctic Ocean | collected 2017-09-24 | reverse complement strand
TGAGGGAGTCAGGCATGGAGAGGGTTCCTTCATCCATTCTAATGGAATGACATATTCCGGCCAATGGAGTAATGACCAAAAGAACGGAGAAGGCGAATATACTTCTCCCCAAGGCTCTATATACGTTGGTAGTTTTATGAATGATAATAAACATGGAACCGGTAGTATCACTTGGAAAAACGGAAATAAATACTTCGGTGAATTTAAAAATGGAAAAGAACACGGCAAGGGAACCTACATCTGGTCTGATGGAGATAAGTATGAAGGTGAATTTAAAGATGGAGTTAGCCATGGACTTGGTGTGCATACTTGGAAAACGGGCAATAAATATGAAGGTCATTGGGAAAATGATGATAAAAATGGATATGGTGTAAAGACATGGATTGTTGGAGAGTTCGCAGGTGATAAATATGATGGCAATTGGAAGGATGGTAAAAAGAGTGGTCATGGAGTTTACACATGGGCGTGTGGTTCTAAATACGAAGGACAATATAAAAATGACGAGTTTAATGGAATTGGTAAATACACTTTCGATACAGGTGAAGTTTATGAAGGGGAGTTTTACGATGGTGAATTTAATGGACAAGGTGTGTATAAAAAGCTACATAAATATACATACACGGGAGGATTTAAAGATGAACTCTTCAGTGGATACGGTAACTATTTTAGCGAGATTGGTGATAAATATTACGGCAACTGGCTTCTTGATAAGAAGCACGGGCATGGCGCAATTTATTGGAAAGATGGCAGTAATTATGTCGGAAATTGGAAGTATAACCAAATGCACGGAGAAGGAACGTTTACACGCGTAAATGGTAACACTTACTCGGGTATCTTTAATGAAGGAAAGGAACCAGATGAAGGAATCTTTACTGAAAAGGATGGCGCGTCTTTTAAATTTACTCGTATCTTTGAAATAGAAGATGACTCTGGTGAAGAAATGGAAGATTCGGTAGATGTCATGGAACCTATTAAAATTGAAGTAAGGTGTCCATCCGTAGACACTGTTTTTGGAGATGATGGTCATGGTGAAAATTATTATGACAACCTTTGGCACGACATTCTAAATGACGATGCCGACCTATTTTAATAAACTATGATACAAGTATTAGTTAATCAATAAAATTTTTATTTTAAAATTTGATTCATATGATTCATATGATTCAAGTTATATAACAAGTAATCAAGCATGACTTCTATTAATGACCAATCTGGTGGGGAATATAAGGGAGAATTTATTAAACATGGAAAGGGCGAATATAAATACACAAGCGGCAACAAGTACGACGGAGACTTCGTGGACGGCAAGAAGCACGGTAGTGGAGTGTTCACATGGGCGGATGGATCTTTCTGGACGAGGTCGACATGGGCGGATACTCTGGCCAGGAGCGTATTCGGATGTGTGTCCGCACCACGCCCGATCAGCCTCAGCACTTACAACGGCGACTTCGTGGACGACAAGAAGCATGGTCGTGGCGTGTTCACAGGGGCGGATGGCAACAAGTACGACGGCGACTGGGAGGACGGCAAGAAGCATGGTCGTGGCGTCTACACATCGGCGGATGGCCGCAAGTACGACGGCGACTTCGTGGACGACAAGCAGCATGGTCGTGGCGTCCAGACGTGGCCGAGTGGCAACAAGTACGACGGCGACTTCGTGGACGGCAAGAGGACCGGCCGTGGCGTCTACACATCGGCGGATGGCGACAAGTACGACGGCGACTTCGTGGACGACAAGAGGAACGGCCGTGGCGTGAACACATGGGTGAGTGGCAGCAAGTACGACGGCGACTGGGTGGCCGACAAGCTGACCGGTCGTGGCGTGTACACATATGCGAATGGCGACAAGTACGACGGCGACTTCGTGGACAACAAGATGACTGGTCGTGGCGTGTACACATGGCCGGATGGTCGCAAGTACGACGGCGACTTCGTGGACAACAAGAGGAACGGCCGTGGCGTGCACACATGGGCGGATGACCGCAAGTACGACGGCGACTACGTGGACGACAAGAAGCACGGCCGTGGCGTCCAGACATCGGCGAATGGCGACAAGTACGACGGCGACTTCGTGGACGACAAGAAGCATGGTCGTGGCGTGTTCACAGGGGCGGATGGCCGCAAGTACGACGGTGACTTCGTGGACGACAAGAGGAACGGCCGTGGCGTCCAGACATGGGCGAATGGCAGCTGTCGGGTCACCGGCGACTGGGTGGCCGACAAGCTGACCGGTCGTGGCGTGTACACATCGGCGGATGGCCGCAAGTACGACGGCGACTTCGTGGACAACAAGCCGCACGGCCGTGGCGTGTTAACATGGGCGAGTGGCAGCTGTCGGGTCACCGGCGACTTCGTGGACAACAAGATGACTGGCCGTGGCGTGTACACATCGGCGGATGGCGACAAGTACGACGGCGACTACGTGGACAACAAGATGACCGGTCGTGGGAGAAAAGATTTCTCAGACGGAAGCTCTTACGTAGGAAATTGGAGTAATAATCAGATGCACGGACAAGGAACAATTACAAGGACAAATGGAAACACTTTCTCCGGTATTTTCAATAACGGAGAAGAACCGGTTGAAGGAATCTTTACTGAAAAGGATTGGGCATCTTTTAAATTTAATCGTATAATTGAGTTGGACACTAAGGAAGTAGATGTTGAGTAGCTTCTTCCAGACAATATTAGATAACTCCTTCAAAATTCAACTGAAATTATGTTAAATGGAAAGACGCTTAATATTGTATCCTCAAAAAAAGGGGTATTTACGATTGACGATGAGGGAGATTTTACGAAGAGTAATCACGAATTTAATATAATAACTATTCTAAAATACCTATCGTAATCGTATTAAAAATGTAAATTTGATGCTTTTTATTTTTTTGTTTTATTATTAAACAAAATGGATACAGATACAGTTTGTGAACCTATAAATGTCGATAATATGATACGCCAAATGGGCGGATTAGAAACTGGACATACTCAAATATCCCTTTTAAAAGAATTAATCGATAATGGTATTGACGCAAAAGCTGATAAAATTAAACTTACACGCGAATATGATGATACCAATGGAGATAGTATAAAATATTCAGATAATGGTCTTGGTATGAACAAACATCAATTACAGAAATGTGTTCAGATATATTCTGAAAATAACTCGAGTAATATAGGTAAATTCGGTATTGGTGGAGTATCTGCTATTGTAAATTTCTCAGATATATATAATCCAAATAGTAAGGCGGTGGTAAAAATTATTACAAAAACTAAAGATGGGCAGGTTTTGTCTCTAAATATAGATTGGAATAAATCACGAATATCATATGATAATTATAGAGAAGCTATTAATAATATTAACAGTAATGATTGTTCTGATATAAGACAAATACGCCATTTATGCCATGGAACAATCATATCTATTTTTACAAGCGAAAATAAAGCACGTGAAGTTTCTTCAACACTTGACGATTGGGATGATTATCAAAATATAGAGATTACCTATAATTCTTTAATCAGAGGTGGGTTAAAACTCTATTTGTTTGATACATCTGTTGAAAGGTTAACATCCGATATAAACACAGTTGACAATATAATTGATATCACCATCTGGGAAAATGGGAAAAATTATGTATATAGCACTAAATACAATAGACAGACTAAAATCTATAAATTTACTCGACAAGGTTCTCCTAGTAAAAAAAAAATCGTAATGAATGACCTTGAAGAAGACTGGACTCAGAAATGTAACTTACAACTAAGACTTAAATTTATGATAAATGATTATAAACCAAAAAAAAATTTAAAAAAACCAAGGTCTCATGAGCAATTGTGTCATCTAAACAACAATAAACTCTATGATATATATAACAAGGTCGTTGATGAATTAGATTCGGGAACATATAATTTATTAGTTAATAAAAGATACAAAAATATGTATGTCTCCAGAAAATCTTCAAATATTGAAAGAACTCTGGGTTCCTTGCCAATAGACAATGAGCATAATTCAGAAAATATTGATTTTAATACAACTATTTGGAACAATAAAATTATTAATTACATTGAAAAAAATCTGGTTTTCGATTCATTAAAAGACCATTTCCTTGGATTCACACAGCAAAACAAAAGTTGTCTAAATTGGGATAATACACCAAAGGCGCTCAATTATCTAATTCCACTAATAATACGCGATTGGCGTGATAATATACTGATCCCCAAATTAGACAAATTAGACCTTGTTGAAGAAAAACGACGAACTAAAATTAAATCAATTGAAAAAATGATTGAAAATAAAAGAATATTCTATATACGGTGTCTTTTTAACACCAAATATTATCATCCATTTGATATACGAGGAATTATTAATATTCAATCAAAATACCGTGGATATAGAATTAGAAATTCAAATAAAATTACCAGGTCCGTGATTTTAATACAAAATAATTGGAAGATTTATAAAAATAAAATCAATATTAAAAAACATATTTATTCATTAAGAATTACTAAGTTCTTAAAGAATATAAAACTATTCTCCTCACAACCTACAAAAAATTGTGTGAAGTTCCGTATATTTATTAAATGGGCTATAGATTATAATATTGCTATGATAGTTACACCTATATTTTCAAAATTTTTCAAAGATCAACATTGTAACAATATTCATACATGTTATAAAAAATATATGAATAAAAAACAAGCTGGGAGAATCTTAGTAACAAATGCGATAAAAATTCAGTGCTCGGGAAGACAATTAATTGCTAAACAGAGATTATCATCAATGATTAAAAGAGAAGAAGAGTTTATAACAATAATAACTGAAATTAATAGACTATCTAAAACATACCTTGAATCTCGTCAGTATCATAAAATAGAGGGCATTCAAAATAAGATAAATAGGTTGCTAAATTCATAATGATACAAACTATTCTAAAATACCTATACGATATTTAGGAAATATGACTTTTTCTATTTTTTCGATAGGATGTGCCTTTTGCCCATAAAATTTTTTTGTTGCGTCTTTTCCACCTATTGAAATTATGTGTGATGCCCCACCAGGATGCTTATCAATCCAGTCAGTGAAATCATATACGTAATCCAAGCCAGTATGAGGATCTGTTATATAGGCCCATAAGCTTTCTTTTGTTGTATGTTTCTTCAATTCATTTTTGGTAATAACTGGTAATTCAACATCGGCTGTTTTTTGAGAGCCTTCTTTTTTTAGAAGAGTTTTAGTTAATTTAGTAGTTGTTAGTGATATAGGATTCTTTAAAAGATCATCGACCATCTGCAAGCCACCTTCCATCCAAGACTGGTGATTACTAAATGCTTCGCCCAGAACATGTATATTATCAAACTTATGTAAAACCTTATCTACTTTTTTAGAATTATAGCCTGGATTCCAATAATGAATACCTTTGCTCCAATAATGAATAGTTATCCAATCAGGTTTTGGAATATTTATTTTAGGAAACATATCGTCCAAAATATCATGTATTTTATCTTCAACTATTTTTTTATCGCCTAATTTATTCCAATAATCCGCTAATTTATCAGATGAATAGGAAACCATTATTAATCCTGTCTTTGGATCGATTGGAATCATAAATTGAAGTTCATTATCAGTTAATATTTTAGGGATACCATAAAACCAACTTTTACCATTTATTGGTTTATATTTCGCATAAATACGCATTAGACTTCCAGTATTTAATGAGTTTGCTATAACTTTCTTATCAGAACCATCATATAAATTTTTAAAATTCAATAAGTCAAACCTGGTTACACATAAGAATAACTCCTTATATTTTATAGAATAACTATTCCCCTTATTAGATACAGCGATACATGTTTTATTAATTGCTCCAACATCATGCTGTAGTAATATTTTAGCTCCATTTTTAATAACAATATCCCTAAGCTTATCTATTATTATTTCTGTGCCCCCATCTATACCAAACATTCTCTTATCTAAAAGACCATAATTTTCTTGAATAGACTTAAATGTTGTAAGAGCATCTGAATTAAATATTTTGGTATTATATAAAAACGATTGTATAACGACTTTTACTTCATTTTTGGTTAAGATTTCATGTAAGATTTCATTTACGGTTTTTTTTACAAGGTACTTATCACTATAAGTCTTTATTTTTTTAAAAATGTAACTCCATAGTTCTTCTATATTGTCATATTTATTAACATTGTAATGTTTTAATAAAGATTTTTCTGATTTTAACAATGTATTATCAACATAATAATTTTTTTTAGTTTTATTTGAATAAACAAGTCCATTAAGTTTAAGTTCTTTTATTAAAGATTTTAATAAAGAATGATTAGCACTATATCTTGCTGCTCCTATATCATACTTATTTGTTTGTTTTTCATAAGTATTAATCCTTCCTCCTAATCTACTCGTTTTTTCAATTATAGTTAATGGATAATTAGGGTATTTTTGTTGCAGTTTAAGTGCTAAATACATACCCGTTATACCACCTCCAATTATAACATTGGACATATTATATTATAATAATATTATTAAATAATATTAATTTAATATTTATAAAATTATACTTCTGTCGCATAATTATATTTTTTATTGAAAAAACAGATATATCTGTAAACGACAAACTTCTCTTTGCCGTGATCTAATTGAACTCTCATAAATTCACCAACGTAATGCTGTTTATCGTAGTCATTTATAACAACCAATATAACTCCTATATTGGTTTTAACAAAACAATTACCATTTTTAATAGATACTATTTGAACAAGGCAGCTATTTCTATTATTATAGGTATTATAATCAATCAATCGCTTATTGAGTTGAACTTTATTCTGAATCATAAGAGCTGTTCCGAAAATACTCATACCTTAGTTATATAATACATATTTAAGTAATTTTAATAATTGGTAAAATTTCATTCATAACTTTATCTAAGTCGTGTGTTAATTTTAATTTATTATGTCTAACACTTGTATGAGGTAATATTATTGTTTCCGTCTTGGATACTTCTATCAATTCCTGTAATTGGTATTTATTGTAGGCCCATTTTTGATTATAATCAACCAAAATAACTAAATTATTAGGATGATTATCCATGTTTTCTGGTAAGTTATTTGGCAGTTTTCCCCAAGTATGCCACGTTCCGATACTCTGTTTATTAATTAACTCATCCTCATTTAAATTAACAATATCAAAAAGATTCTTTTTATGAAGAACCCTTAACCATTGAACTCTTTTAAACGGATTCATTGGCATCGTAAATGAAACTTCTTTCAATTCAATGGAAAGAGTAGTCCCAAATAGCTCATATAAACATTTATGCATAGGTATTTCATAACCCAAACATTTGTTATCATACATATATGTGTTGTATTTTGCCATATCATCCTCTTCTGTTAGAATTTTAAAATAATCAGCAACAGTGTTATTATTATCAATTATAATATGATTTTTTTGAGATATTTTTGATTCCAAATTATTTTCTGATTTAATATAAATATTAATAAATACCATGTTAAATATAATTTATAAAATATAATATTATACTTAAATATTAATAATTATATTTAATATTTAGTTATTAATATTTAGTTATTAATATCAATCGGAATCCGAAAATAGCGCATCGTCTTTCAAAAGAAGTCTGGCATGAGAAAAATTCCCATTACTTTCCTTTAAGGCGCGCTGTATTTCATTTTCATCGTCATTATATTTTTTTAAATGAAATATAACTTCTTTCGACTGGTCTAGTTTATAATTATTATTATTATCCAATGCGTTAGTCAATATACGCATATCAACATCCATCGCCGTATCTTTTTTTATAAGTAACAGTTCAATTGTTTTATTTAAATCATTTTTACATAATTTTAGATATTCATGTGCTGTTTTTAAATCATATCCAATATTTAATATTGCCTTGATATTTGCATCACTTGGGTTTGAACTAATGCTCATTATTAATATTAATATAGATTTTTTTATTTAGACATATACGTAATTTATACAAGGATTCGTAATAATAAATTGAATCATGTATATCTAAGGGAACGTGATATCGCACCTATATTTCTTTTTAATAAGATAATTAATATTACTATAGTTAACAAATGAACCCAATATTTTCTAAAAAACAACGATATATAAACCTTGACTTGACTTACTTTGAAATGCACATCTATACTCGCTATTTTATTTACGTCATAATTTAAATATTTTACATATTTTTTACCACATACATTAGCTGCTAAGTGTACTATACTTGGTTGTCTACTATCTTGTTTCAAAAGTCGTCCTGATTCTGTTCTTAAACCTATACTACCATTCATCCAATAATCTAAACTAATAACAGTATCAATATTAGTGATATAAAAAATATCCTGCTTTATATCTACACCAGTATATTTATCAAAAAACTTATTATTTTTACATATATGATTTAATACTAATTGGTCATCATTGCCAAATTTTTTATAAATCTTCGGTTTATCTAAAATATTCAATAATATTTTAAGATATTTAACATAGCCTATATAACTCCCAGTATTTAAGTTATTTTTATTACATGTAATCATAGATAAATTAGTTAATAGACCGTTTTGATTTCCAAATACAATTGGCTTATTAAATTTATAAAATTTATTTAAAATAGTCTGTTCATTCTCAACTAGAAATACATCATACGCATCTAAAAATAATACAATATCATCATCTCTCAAATTATTTAAATATTTTTTTAGTAAAGTATATTTCATTGTTAATCCAGTCCATTCTTTTCCCAGACCTATATTAATAATTTTTACACCTACACGACTTCCTGAATCGACCAAAATATTATAATAGCCGTCCTTGCTTGTACCAACTGTCACGACATGTAATTTATTCATATTATAAATAGACTTATTTTTTATATTATAATTTAAAAGCAATTAATAATAACACATATATATAAACTTTATGTTGAATAGTTTTAAAAATATATTATACATTCCTATAGATAAACTATTATACGGGTCTTTTATATATCTCTTTTTTTTTATTGGTTACCTTGAATTGTCACCTCAATTAGGAAATATGTGGCTGAGATTAGATAGCGCGACGGGGAATAGAAGATTTCATCCAGAAACTATATTACGTATAATAATACGCCCGTTACATGATATTATATATTGGTCACCATATATATGGGACCTTAACTTCTATATAGGTGCTTACTTATTTTCAAAAGGACTGGTATACCTCAATTTAATATAAAATATATTTACAATAAAATAGAGATATATATATATATGTCTAACAAATGTATCATGCAAAATGATACAAAATACATTTCAGCCAAACGGCCATCTCCTGCTTACCCCGCAAACCACTGTTGTGGAGAACATAAATGGGGAAATAATAGCCAACTGTATAAATCCACTGCTGATAAAAACTCGGTGTGTAAGTGGAAACTCATTACTCCTAGTAAAACTGCGAGAATACACTGGCATGACAATGTCAGAAATCACCCCAGTTTATATGGAGCTCCGTATGATTTTGGTTCATATTCAATGCGTTACTATTATCCCTTTGATATTAATGATAGACTTGATGAAAAAAAATTTACATGTGGAACCTTAATTGACATAAATTTACAGTCAGAAGTAGGGCTAACATTATCTAATGGGAAAGACTATACTCTTCGGGGGGAAAAGGATATTACAGAGCAGGAAAAATATGTGGATTCTGATAAGTTATTTGACTGGTATAAAGATTCCTTAGATGAACTTGATTCTGTTCCACTTAATTTGTCTTCGAATAATACTATTGCTCTTATGTCTGCATCTTTATTTAATATTAGTAACATTTTCAGGGACGGTGTTCAACTAACTTTGTTTCTTCTTTCAAACAAACAATTAAGTAAAGGTGAGATATCAAATGTGTTAGAAGGACTCACCGGTATGGAAGCAATGGGAATTACTCATGAAATCCGCCTTAAATCTAATAAAAAATATAAGCCATACGGAGCTGTATATACTCGGGCAGGATGCTCCCCGACATCAAAGCCACATGGAAACTATAAACTAACTACATGGAAAACTACATCTTCCAAAAATTCAAAAACTACTATTGTAGGTAAAGTAGATGACACTAAAATGCCAACATTCCCTATTATGGATGCTGTATTAGATGAATCTATACATAGTGATAATATTGCGAGATATCGTTATTCTAATAAAAAGACACGAATTAAAAAACCAAGTGCTACTAAACCTAAACCTCAAAAGGAATGTCCTAAAGGTAAAGTCAGAAGTCCAAAGGGAAGATGCGTCAAACAAAAGAAACCAAGTGCTACTAAACCTAAACCTCAAAAGGACTGTCCTAAAGGTAAAGTCAGAAGTCCAAAGGGAAGATGCGTCAAAGAAAAGAAACCAAGTGCTACTAAACCTAAACCTCAAAAGGACTGTCCTAAAGGTAAAGTCAGAAGTCCAAAAGGAAGATGCATTAAAAAAAAAAGAAAACCATTTCCTGGAAGGAAAGCAATGTCTAAACTAATCCCCAATTGTTTTGAACAAACCACTAAAAAATACAATTCTCCTAAGAGAAAATCTCCTCCCTATAAAGCTAATTTATGCTGCGACGCAATCAAGGTAGGAAATGATAATAATTTATGGATATCTGTTCCAAATGTAAAAGGAATATGCACTTGGAAACTTTATTAAGAAATTTAATAATAGACTAATAAAATATTAAATATAAGAATTATTTAATATTTTAGGGTGTATATATATATGCCTAAAAAAAGTGCTAAAAAGGGATGTTATAAACAGACTACAAAGAAATATACTTCACCCAAAAGAAAATCTCCAGCTTATCCGGCAAATGAATGTTGTGGTAAGACTAAAGTCGGAAACGATGGAAATAAATGGAAATCTCTTAAAAATTCTAAAAATATTTGTCAATGGAAAGCTGTTAAAAAAGCATCAGCATCTCCTAAACCCAAACCCGTGAAGAAATGTCCCAACGGAAAAGTCAGAAGTCCCAAAGGAAGATGTGTCAAAGAAAATAAACCAACTACTAATAAACCTCAACCTAAACCTCAACCTAAACCTACTATAACAAGGAAGGAATCGTCGCGGAACATGAATTGTTTTAGACAAACGGCTAAAAAATACACTTCTTCTAAGAGAAAATCACCCGCGTTTAAAGCTAATTTATGTTGCGGTGAAACAATGACGGGAAACGACGGAAATGAGTGGGAGTCTATCGCAAATGTAAAAGGTGTATGCACATGGAAACCAATAGGTTCTAAGCCGAAACCTAATAAACCTGTTGTTAAAAAATCTACAGTTGTTCAAGCCAGAGTAGTTGCGGAATTTAAACCCAACTATATACGCTACGACGAATATGAGTGGGCTGATGACCAATTAAAAAGTATATCTATTTTTAAAAAGAATCAACATAAATTCAATATTATAAAACCAATAAAAGATTGGAATAACGGAGATCTGATTATATTTAATCCATATTCTCCAGGAGTTATTGGTGGGTATATCGATGGTAATAAAATAGTGGGTTCTGGGGGCGAAGACTATTTTATGGTTCCCGAAGAAATCACTAAATACACAGACGATATGTATGCTATGTATAAAAATTTAATTGACGAGTCGATATCCGGCGATACCATATATGTATCTAATCAAGATGTAATACTTAAACACTTTTTAAAAGCACCACTATTAAAAAAAATAAATAAGCTTACTAAAGAGAGACCTATATTCAGTGTAAATATTGATAAATTAGGTGACGATTCTAATATATTCTTAGAAATTCATCATCCTCCCGTTCTGAAAGGTTATTCAAAAACATACAGGTTATCGAGAGTTGTTGGTAATGCCAAATTAGATAAAAACGGCGTGTTAAGTAAAGGTAAAATACGCTTTCTTGAGAACTTGTCAGCCACTGAAAAAGAAAATGAAGCGATGCTTGTTAAATTAATTGAAAAAAGTATTGGAAAAAAATTATAAATCTTATAATAATTATTATAATATTTATTATAAGATTTATTAGTTATAGTTATTTATTATTAGTGTTGGGTAAATAACTATTGATGATATTGAAGAATAATACTATCAGAACTCACACAACATCTGTTATTTATTACTAGTTCCAATTTTCCCAGTAATTACATTTGTTGTATATTTCCAATTAACTAAACCATCGAACTCTTTGATGGTATTTCCTGCTGTATCACAGTGTTGCATTTTAGTATTTTCAATAGATTCAATCGATTCAGAAGATTGACATTTTTTATTAGAAGAATTGATTCCATCCTTTAATGCGGTTAATTTATTAATCGCCACTGAAGATTCTAAGATATTTCCATTAAGTTTTTTACGAAGATCTACATACGTCGCGCTTTCTTCAATCACTTCAAAGAACTTATATTTGGTATAGTCTTTATTCAACATCTCATGGATACACATACTATGTTGTAATTTAATAGTGTCGACGCACTTAGACGCACCGGACAGGGCTCCAACTGACGCAAACGCGATTGACATAAGATGATGTCTCGAAAAATCTACAAAATATTTCAGTTGTTCTTTATAAATTTCGGTTATTTTAGATATAATAGTTTCATTAATATCATTAAATCTTATTATATTTAGGTTAAAACTATCGTATACCTGCTGTTCTACCCATATCGTCTCATCAATTGAATCACTCTTATATGGGACATCAGATAGAGATTCTAACATTCTTGAAATTTCATTCGAATTGTTATTAGATTCACTAATGGTTAACTTAATATTCTCGTTTAAGGGAGTGTCGTTTACAGTAAGTTTTTTTTGCGTAATTTTATTCCGGGTTGGCGGCATAGGGTCTTCTAAACATTCATTGGCTCTGGTTATACCCAGCTTTTCGATCTCTAATTTACGCAACGCATTTAGTTTAGCTTGGTGGTGCGGCCAACCCTCGAAGCGCCACCGGGACCCCGACGACTCGTGCACCTGTTTTCTATGCACAAAGTCGGCTTCGGCTTTAATAAGCACAGCCTTTGCATCATCAACGTCGGTATCAGAAGAAGTCATAGATAGACCTAATAGTTCCCTTACAGGGCAATTAGTGAGAGGTTTTTTTACTGAGTTTAAACCAGTTAACCACGGCGGTTCGGGCCATATAACACTATCAATACTGCTATTAATATGTTCCAAATACAATTTAAAATCATTAAAATCGCGATATTCGAATGAATACGTTTTTTTTTTAATTAGATTGATTAGTTCTGGAATGATTTTTTCGCTATAATATTTGGTGAACTTACCTTTATCAATTATATCTGGGACAATACCTAAATTGTCTAGCTCTACTTTATATTTTTTAATATTATTCTCTAAGCGCGAAATTGTCGTAGGAATCCACTGACTATCAATAAACTTTTTATAGAATACATTTAGATTGTTCATTAGGTTAGATACTCCCAACATGCTTTTAATTTCATCTTTCTTCTCATGATTATCGGGTATTTTTTCCAATACATTTGTATTAAACCACGAATCCGAAAATTCATCATTTTCAGCCAAACTTTTATTATTAGTATGAGACCTATTAATAATAACAGAACATGCCAGATATTCGCTTGTATCTATTTCACTTGATTCATTTAAAATTCTCGCAATAATATTTTCACCAATATCTTCTTCAACTACTTTATCTGCCATAGTAAATACAAGTATAGTATTATGTTTCATATTGTGTTTTTCTATAAGAGCTATAGGCTCATAAGATGACAAATGTGTGATATGTGACGGAATTACACATAGAATAATATTATTATCTTTTAGATATTTTTCAGTTAGAGATATACTCGACTCTTTTAGGGCAGGTGGGTGGGAACATAATCCTGGAAAATCAATAAATTCAAAATTAATTAAATCATGTCCAGAAATGCATACCTCAATTGTTTTATCAACAATAGTATCATTTTTTAAAAATTCATCTTCAATTGTTTTTCTGATAGAGTCTTTGTTAACAGGTTTCCTATTAAATATATATTCCTCCGTATCACTATTTTTCAAACTTAGATGAATAGGTTGTTTAGTACAAAGTGTTTTATTACGAGGAAAAATGGGCGTCTTCGTAATATTTTCCAATAAAGAGGATTTTCCGGAACTTGTATTACCAATAACGCAAATTTTTGGAGTTTGAAACTCTTCATCTATATTTTGTTTAAAAATACCCTTAAAAATAGTAGCGAAAGATGAAAAATATTCATTGGAACTTATATTTACACCCGAAAGACCATCGTTAAATTTATCATCTACTTTCTTTTGCGATTTTTTCCATAGTGATGCAATATCGCTCATTATTAGTTGTTATTTTTTTTGTAAGTAATCATTTTGTATCAAATTTTAAAATTTGACTGAAATTCGCGTATTAATTAATAAAAAAACAAAATGACTCATAGGCTTATTCTTCAATCAGATAACACCGAATTATTGATAGAGTATATCGATGATTATTACAATATTTATAGACTGCTTGTTGGTAATACTAATCCTGTAGTTGAAAATCTTCTGGGTGGCGATGTAGTAAGATTCAAAAAACTTATAGAAACTGATATTAAATTTAGTGTTAGAGATAAAGGCGTATGTAATGCTATTATAGATGAACCAATTACACTTAATTTTTCACTAGGTATTGTAAACAGTTCAAACGAAAATGAAAAAATCAATTTACTTACCAGAACTGTTAAGCAATTAGAGTCCTCTAATACGATGCTACTAAAAAGATTGACTAATATAGAGAACTTGATACCATATTATGGTATTCCAAGGCCTTGGCATCAGAAACCTGCCGGCGAGACGACTCATGGATTAGGTCGTTGTTCTATGACAAATATGTATGAAACCCAACTTAATATAGTCTATGGCAACGAAACTCAGCAATTCGATTTAAATTCACTTAAACTACTTAAACTACTTACCAGACTATGTATTTCTATATCACAAACACCTACATTAGATTCCAGAGATTTCATAACAGAAGATAAATATATTCCTATTGGAGAATGTGCAACCATTGAACATTTTACACTAAAGTATGAACTAACTAATACGAACAGTATTAGCAAACTAACAAATGTAGCCTTCTTGAAAAACTTATCTAAACTGACAGACGTGACAATTGTCAATGCTACACATCTTGTAGATATAGATGTTCTGTATTCGCTACCGGCGCTAATTAATTTAAAATTGGTTAATTGTGGAGCTATAGTATTTGAAAAATCTAGATTTAATGATAATGTTAAAGTCGTTATTGCTTCTGTAGAATAAACGGTATAAAATCACAATTCCTATTTTCTTTTTTAAATCTTATTATATATTAAATGTATAACAATATTTCCGATCCAAATACACACGAAAGTTATAAAATAACGAGTAAAATGGGTCAACAAATTTTACATAATTATACTTCTCAAATAGGTGGGAAACGTCGCAATAGTAAAACAAAAAAAAGAAGTTCTAAGCGCAAATGTAAACGTTTTGAGAAATTAAAGGATACTACCTATAAAAACGTATATGCTCCGGATAAATACTTTGAAGGACTATCTTGCAAAAATAAA
>Ga0302126_10001192_pt1 | contig 15609 bp, 23 predicted proteins | sample CB4_20m_MG_FD_203108 | JGI IMG/M metagenome (GOLD analysis project Ga0302126, IMG submission 203108) | Marine microbial communities from Western Arctic Ocean, Canada - CB4_20m | ecosystem: Environmental > Aquatic > Marine > Oceanic | place: Canada: Western Arctic Ocean | collected 2017-09-24 | reverse complement strand
AAATAAAAGTTATTTGTAGCTTTTTAAAATTACGGGTAATTATATAATAAAATCTAATTAAATGAATCAAATAGTAAAAGAGTTTAGCTTCGGGGACGAAGGTAGGAAAAAAGTATTTAAGGGCATCGAGATCCTAACAGAAGCGGTTGCTTCTACACTAGGAGGGGGAGGAGAGTGCGTTATTTTTGAAGACGCGCATGGTATACCTTTAATAACAAAAGACGGAGTTACAGTAGCGGAACTAAGTGTTCTATTGGATCCTGTAGAAAACATGGGTGCTTCGCTAGTTAAGCAAGCTGCAAGAAGAACGGTTGCGGAAGCAGGAGATGGAACTACAACCTCCACAGTGTTAGCTCATGCAATTTTAAAAGAGTTTGACAAGTCAAAAGATAAGTTTACTAGCAGAGAGAAGCGCGAAGCTATCAGCAAGGTAGTTGATAAAGCTATGAAGAATCTAGATAAACAAGCTAGACCTGTTAATGGCGGTATGATTGATGAGGTAGCTACTATATCCACAAACAATGACGAGGAGCTAGGTAAGCTTATTGCGGATGCTTATCGCGCAGTAGATCTTACAGGGGTTGTTATGATGGAAACATCAAACGACGGAGAGACAAGTATAGAGATAGTAGAGGGTGTTCAATACGAAAAAGGTTTTACTAATAACCATTTTGTAACTAACCCTGCAGCTAATACAGCGGAGCTAATTAACCCTAAAATACTGCTTGTTGATTCGGCAGTAGATACTATAAGACAGATACAAACTATATTAGAACATGTAATTAAAAACAACCTGTCTTTACTAATAGTAGGGGATGTTGATTCTAAAGTAGCAGCGGCCTTAGCAATGAATAAAAACAAGGGGTCTATAAAAGTAAACATAGTTCCAGCGCCCACGCACGGCGTAAACAGAAAAGAAATATTTGATGATTTAGCTTTACTAACCGGAGCAACGGTTATAAGCGAAAACTTAGGGGATGATTTGGACTTAATGGATTTATCCTGTTTAGGTACTTGCGTAAAAGCAGTGTCCACATTCAGAGACACAGTGTTTCAGATAGACGAAGAACAATCAGAAGAAGTGCAAGCAATCATTAGTAACATTAAAAAGCAGTTGCTTACTGAATCTCACGCGGGAAAAGTTATTAAGCTTGAAAAACGCTTAGCAATGCTTGCAGCTAAACTAGCTATAGTAAAAGTAGGTGGTAACTCTGAGGTAGAGCTAAACGAAAAGAAAGACAGAGTAGAGGATGCAATATGTGCAACAAAGGCTGCTATCAAAGAGGGTGTGGTTGCCGGAGGTGGCGTAGCCCTTATTAATGCGGCTACAAGTATAAAAGCTAAAAATCCTGAAGAGGAAATAGTTCTGAAAGCGTTGTACTATCCTTGCAAAATAATAATGAAAAATGCGGGACTTAAATATAAGGACATCGGCAAAAAGAATTACGGGGTAAACGTAGAAACTGGTAAAGTGGTCAATATGTTTACAGCGGGAATTATAGATCCTGTGCTGGTAACAAAATCAGCTTTAAAAAACGCAGCTTCGGTTGCTTCGACTATCTTGTCAACTAACTGTGTTATGTCTAACGTAAGAGGATAATATGAAAGCTATAGGTAGAAACATAATAATAAAAAAGTTAAAAGAAGGTATCACCGAAACAAAGGGCGGTTTGCTTTTAGCTGAAAGCCATAGGGAGGACATACGCTACGTAGAGGCCACAGTGGTATCAACAGGTAGCGAATGTGACGGCATCAAAAAAAATGATGTAGTATACTACGACAGACATGCGGGGCATAAAATAGAAATAGATAGAGAAACATTTCATGTTATAAAAACCGGGGATGTAGTTTTTGTTTTATGAGAAAGTTAACAGGAGGTGATTTAAAAGAACTCGGACTGTTAAAGCATTATAGGGTGATACGCAGATGGGCTACTAAAACAAATGGTATTACCGATGCGGATCTAGAGCTACTTATCTACTTTGATTGTTTAGATCAATTTAGGAAGCGTGATTTTGAAGACGGCAGCCTTACATACTCTTGGGACAACAGAAGATGGAACAGGCTACTTAAAGAAGGCTGGATCGTTAAATGGCGAGGCTATAACGGATCTGATAAAAGCTATAGTATATATAAGATTAGTTTTAGATGCAAATGCTTAATACAGCAGATGTATCGTATAATGTTAGGAGAAGAGGATATACCTACTTCAACTAGACGTAACCCTTTAATGAAAAAAGACACATACAGCGCAAAGGTGTATTCCGCTGCATTCGATAAAATTAACAAAGATAAAACAAGATAATTATGATGAACATGGCACAACTAGCAGCTTCTAAAGCTGCCGCAGAAATTCCGGGCGCTACATTAAATACAGGTATAAATCCCGTGGCGGATCCTTTAGCGGCTACAGCGCAGGTGCAACCCGGGGGTATGGAAACATCGGCTACAGTTGATCCTGACTTGGCTGCAGCTTACGCAACAATGGCAGCAACTCCTGATCAGCTAAATAACGCGGTAACCGTAAAACAACAGAATACTCTTGGTGCAATAAACGCAAACAAGTTTACGCGGGATAACCTAGCAATGCAAGACGTAGTTTAAAAACAAATTAAAATATAAAACCATGAACGACACACAAAAAGGAGCGCATCAGCCTATGAAATTGCATGCACACGAACATCCACATAATCAAGCTTCTCCTCAAGGTGAGGCTGCTTTATGGGGAGGACCTTTGAGTCAAGAAGGAAGACCTCACGTGGCAGGAAGTTCTAGAGGGCCAAATGGCATGCGAGTGCTAAAATTTCCTACGCCTTACGAATCTAAGCCTATAACCCAATGCGCTAAAAAAGGAAAATACTTTGAAAGTTACACAGAACTTTTATAAGTCAGAATTTGAATGCAAGTGCGGTTGTGAAATGCCTCGCAATGTTATGGAAAATATATTTAAACTGTCGGACCAGCTTCAGATTTTAAGAGATATATATGGGCCTATACAAGTTAACAGTGCATATAGGTGTGTAAGCCACAACACTAGCATAGGCAGCAAATCTACAAGCCAGCATGTTTTAGGTAAAGCTGCTGATATAGTAATGGAATTAAAGCCCAGCGAGACAGCAGACGCTATAGAAGAAGATATAAATAACAACATAGTTTCTTTTAAAGGTTTGGGAAGGTATAATACGTTTACCCATGTAGACATGCGAGACACCAAAGCAAGATGGGATAACACAAAAAAATAATTATGGCAAAAGCATTTAAAGTACATAATATGTACAAGGGCAAGATTAAAAAAGTAGCCAAGACAATGGCTCAACATAATGCTTTAAAGAAGCAAGGCTATAATCATACTAAACCTAAAAAGTAATGGCTGTAGCAAAAAAGAAAAAAGCGGCACCTAAAAAAAAAGGAGATGCTCCTACCCGTAAAAAATCCGCAGGAAATTATGCTGCAGTAAAAAAGGGGAAAGGAACTGGGGCTAAAGCCGGTGGTGGAATGACCGCCAAGGGAGTCGCTAAGTATCGCAAAGACAACCCTGGAAGTAAACTTAAAACTGCTGTTACAACACCCCCTTCTAAGTTAAAGAAAGGCAGTAAAGCCGCCAAAAGACGTAAAGCATTTTGCGCAAGATCTAAAAGCTGGAAATCGGAAAGAGGATTAGCTGCAAGAAGAAAATGGAATTGCTAATATGAAAAGAAACAAACCAAATTGCGGTTGTCTTAGTAAATACATGAAAACACCGCAGATAGGAACTAAAGGATCTAAAGGTAGAAACGGGTGGGATGCAAAGCCCGTATTTAGAATAACTAATCCACGCAGTCGATGAAAGCTAAAAAGAAAACAACTCCTTGTTGGAAAGGGTATATAAAACAAGGCACAAAAAAGAAAGGCAAAAGAACCGTTAATAATTGTGTCAAAAAAAAATAACCAATAAATTAAAAAAAAATGAAAAATTACAGTAAAGCAATGCCCGCTAAAAAAGCAGGCCCGAAAAAAGTAGTTAAGAAAAAAGCTAAGGTAACAAATAAAAAATAACAGAATAGGACTGTATAAACCTAAGCCAAACACTAACACTAACATAAACAAAAACAAAAACAAAATGGCAAAATTTATCGCAATTAAGTCTACAGGTGCTGGATTAGCAGGTGGAGACGTATTATTAGGAGTAGAAGGAATTATCGGCGTAAAAGCAGCAACAGCAACAACAACTGTAGTTGAGTATGATGGTAAAGCAGCAACAATTACTCATTTAACTGTGGGGACAACTCCTTCAGTAAGAGATGCAGTTAACGCAGCATTAACGGCTAACCCAGGTGGGGTTAAAGCTAGAGTACAGTTACCAGTAGGTATTACTGTAAGTGCAATAGCAATAGCATAATTATTTTTAATAACCCTGCGGAGTAAAATTTGCGGGGTTTTTATTAAACTAAAGAATATGAGCAAAATAATTTCATGGTTAACTGGAGGACTTATCAAAGAAGTAGGTAAGGTAATCGACAGCTTGACTACCACAAAGGAAGAAAAACTTGAAATTAAAAAACAATTGCAGGTTATTCTTGAAAAAGCCGAGGCTAACGCTCAGGTAGAAGTCACTTCAAGATGGAAGTCAGACATGAGTTCTGATAGCTTCCTTTCAAAAAATATTCGGCCAATGGTATTAATATACCTAACGTTTATATTTTCTGTATTAGCATTTGCTGATGGGAACATTGGCGAATTTAAAATAGCAACAGAGTACATACCTATTTTTCAAACGTTGTTAGTTACCGTTTACGGCGCATATTTTGTGGGTAGATCTTGGGAGAAAGGCAGGAAAATAATGAATAATAAAGATAAATAAAGTAGTTTTACAAGATTTCGTGTAATTATATAATAAATATAATAACAATTAAATCTAATACTATGAAAAATCTAATTATTGCATTATTTATTACACTAACATCATTTACAGCAAAAGCACAAGAACAGTTTAACGGCATTTGGCAAAGCGAAAGAACAGATTACTTAAAAACAATTTTAGCTTCCGAGTATTCGGTTTTGGATTGTTACAATACCTCTTTCGTAGAGTACGACATTATAGTAGAAAAAATTATTACAAAAGAAAAAAATAAATTTACCACGGAACTGTATAACCCAGATAATGGATACCGTGTTACAATAGAGTACACATTAATAAACAAAGATTCAATTTCAAGTAAATACACCGGTGATGTTACCGGAGTTTACGGAATAAAACGATTATATTAAAAAAAAATCATGGCTTATAAACAAAATTTCGGTAGAAACAATTTAACAAACGCAAACATATCCGCCCTTACTAACGGAGGCACTGACCCAGAAACTGACCCAAAACCAAATGGAGTCGTTGCATCTAATTCCGATAAAACTTTTGGTAGCGGAGTTATTAATGAGCTAGATACAGTAACTCTTGGGACTGTTAAAAACAATGAGCCAGTTGTAATGGGACCTTCTAACCTTGCTGAGTCGGCAACGCGTCGAAGACAAATTAAAAGAGGGAAAGCTCAGGGGGGAGAAAAAAACTATCTTGATAGCAGTTATGATCAAGATCAAAATATAACAAGAACAACTTCAACAGTAGATAAAGTAGGTGCGGACGGGCAGCCTTATTCTATGACTCGAAATAACTTTATACATCCGCTAGGAGGCACAGCAACAAATGTTGACACCACCCCTAGCGCGGCTTTTATTGGAGAAAATTCTGCTGGACTTTTTTTTGACAGTAATGCAGCTCGCACCCAAGCACAAAATAGCAGTAATTACATGAATAGTCCTCAGGGTCAAAAACGCCGGGGGAGTGAAATGCAAAATTTCGGAACTGAAGTAAGGGGAGGAAGGGATTCAGGAAGGCCTCTAGAAAAGTATATGGTAAACAACCAGACCGGAGACATTGTTGGACAGCTTTCCGGGGAGGGTACTACAAAATACCTTTTCCAAGGGCAAAATCAGCTGCCTAGTAACAGGGTAGGCGAGTTTAAAAACCACAACGGTTACGCACAACTACTTGATGGAAATAAAATGAGTAACCAAACTTTATTAAACTTAACCCCAGAAAAAGCAATGGCTTATATAAGGCAGGATAGCTTAGATAAGCAGCGAAACAGATTTACCAACAAGGCGAATGATAAAGCGGTTAATTACCGTAATAGTATGTTCAAAAAGCCTGACTTAACAAGTGGTAAAGACAATTAACAATTAACCAATAAAAAAATAATTATGGCATTTAAAATGACACCGGGGATTAAAGGTAATCCCGCGAATAGTTCAATAATGGGCGGAGGCTGCGGAGGAGACGGACAACCCCCTTGCCCACCTAGATTTCAAGCAGAAAAAATGATGGCACCGGTAGCGGACAAATCTTCTGGTTCTAGATCTAAATCTATTAGACCAAAAAAGAAAGCTGCTGTAGTAGCACCCGCGCCAGCACCAGTAAAATTTAAAATTAACTTGCCTGAGGGATATGAGTTTAAATCTAAAATGGAAGAAAGCAGGTTCTATGCAAAATTTTCGGATTTATCTGGGTTTAAAAGTCAAGAGGAACTAGATACGGCTATAGCAAAGCAACTTAAAGGAGTAGGGCCGAAAGATCCAAAAAACCCAAGTTTAGAAAACCCAGGTTTAGAGGTACCTATTAAAGAGGCGCCTATTGTAGTGCCTATTAAAGGAGGAGAGTCGGAAGCAGTGCTTAGTAAGCCTAAAGCAAAATCTGTAGCAGCCAAATAAAAATTAATAATTAATAATTAAATTAAATCAAAATGAGTAAAGTAAAAAAGATGGAGGTAACTCCAAACGCAATCACTAAAGACGAGTTAAACAAAGTAACAAAACTTCAAACGGAGTTGCAATCTTATTTAGCCAACATTGGTGTATTAGAGGTGCAAAAAGCCAAAGCTATTTTTCAGGTAAACATGCTTGAAAAAGAAATGGGGGAGGTAAAAAAGGACATTGAAGCTAATTATGGTCCAGTTAATATTAATCTTTCTGACGGAACTTACGAGGAAATTAAAGAGTAAGTTATGGAAAGTGTTATAAGAAAAATTAGTATCGGGGCTGACTATAAAAACGAAGCAATGCATTACTCTGTTAAACAGACAGTTTACGGCGGCCACGAAATTTCTCATATAATATTTGAAGAGTCGGATAATTCTTATAACATATTTATTAAGAAAGTAGACGAGGTAATGCCATGGAAGAAATTTAACTCTAACATGGCAATATCCGTTGAATATGACCTAGAGTATTAATGCGAAGCGTGTATGACTTTATCATAAAGCCGGTAGGCAAAAGATATGATAACGAGATCAAGGTTGGAGAGCGTACCCTTATAACAAATAGCTCTATAGAAAGCTTTAAGCATGTCAATAACGTTGCTGAAGTAATTGAAACTCCTGTTGCATTTGCGACGTCAATAAAAAAAGGGGATTTAATTATTGTGCACCATAATGTGTTTAGGGTGTTTTACGATATGAAAGGAATCAAAAAGAACAGCAGATCTTTTTTAAAAGACGATTTGTTTTTTTGTGCGGTAGATCAAATTTATTTATATAAAAGGAAAGACTTATGGAAATCCTTTGGAGACAGGTGCTTTGTTGCTCCTGTTAAAAATAAAGACATTTTAAGCAGTCAAAAAACAGCTGATCTTATTGGTATACTAAAAATAGGTAATAGTTCTTTAAAGAGCTCCGGAATTAACACAGGAGACATAATAGGGTTCACGCCTAACAGCGAATGGGAATTTATTATAGATGACCAGATTATGTATTGTATGAAATCAAATGATATTGTTATAAAGTATGAACTCGATAGAAACGAAGAGGAGTATAATAGCCGCTGGGCACAAAGCAATTAAAGAATTAGTAAAGGTAGCAGAGGAAAAGATCGTTGACTCAGATGAAGATATATCAGCTGACAGACTTAAAAATGCTGCCGCTACTAAAAAACTTTGTATATTAGATGCTTTTGAAATACTAAACAGAATACAGGAAGAAGAAAACATGATTGCTAAGGCAACTGGAACTTCTGATAAACCTGCATTTAAAGGCTTTGCAGAGGGGAGATCTAAATAATGGCTTATAAGCAAGAATTATATAGTATAGTCAAAGACTATATTAAGCCCCAGGCAATTAAGAAAAAAAATCGTTACGCAAAATGGGAGTATGGTTATGACAAAGAACATGATGTTGTTGTTATAAGTAAGACCGGCAAAATAGGTGATATATACTTAATAAGCGGAGTGCATATTGCTTTACCTCTATTGCAAGACAAACCTAATAAAGGGATAAACAAGTGGAAAGCCGCTAAGTATCCAGGGGAATTAAGTAAAATAAAAAGCGAAGCGGATTGGATTAAATACCCTGATGCTTTTAAAGAAAAATGGTATGGGTATATTGACGAGGAGTTTAATAGGCGTGATGAAGGCTTTTGGTTTTACAACCAAGATAATCCCACCTATATTACTGGCACTCATTACATGTACTTGCAGTGGTCCAAGATTGATGTTGGGCAACCTGACTTTAGAGAATCAAACAGATTATTCTATATATTCTGGGAGGCTTGCAAAGCAGACAACAGAAGCTACGGTATGTGCTATCTTAAAAACAGAAGATCAGGATTTTCTTTCATGGCTTCCGGCGAAACCGTTAACCAAGCAACAATATCTTCGGATGCTCGATTTGGTATACTGTCCAAATCTGGACCCGATGCAAAGAAGATGTTTACAGACAAAGTTGTACCAATATCGGTCAACTATCCATTCTTCTTTAAACCAATTCAGGACGGAATGGATCGTCCTAAAACAGAACTCGCATACAGAGTACCAGCCTCAAAATTCACAAGAAGGAAACTTGACGCCAACGCGGTACCAGAAGAAATCGCGGGGCTTGACACCACGGTCGACTGGAAAAATACAGGCGACAACTCGTACGATGGAGAAAAACTAAAGCTATTAGTACATGACGAAAGTGGTAAATGGGAGAGACCTACTAATATACTTAACAATTGGCGAGTTACAAAAACCTGCTTAAGATTAGGTAGCCGGGTTATTGGAAAGTGCATGATGGGATCAACATCAAACGCATTAGACAAAGGAGGTAAAAACTTTAAAAAACTATACGATAGTTCTGACGTAAAAAATAGGAACAAAAATGGCCAAACAAGAAGCGGTTTGTATAAACTGTTTATTCCAATGGAATGGAATTACGAAGGGTTCATTGACGAGTACGGGTGGCCGGTATTTGAAACACCTAAAAAAGAAACGGAAGGCCCTCATGGAACTTCTATTGAAGAAGGGGTTATTAACCATTGGGAAAACGAAGTAGAGGGATTAAAAGATGATCCAGACGCATTGAACGAATATTATCGTCAATTTCCAAGAACAGAGCAACACGCATTCAGAGATGAATCAAAACAATCCATATTTAACTTAACAAAAATATATCAGCAGATAGATTACAACGAAGAGTTAAGGAATAATACAATGGTTACACAGGGTAACTTCCAATGGAAAAATGGTATTAAAGATACTGAGGTAATATTTTACCCTAATAAAGACGGTAGATTTTATATTACTTGGGTACCTAATCAAGAGCAACAAAACAATATAACGATAAAAAATGGTATTAAATATCCAGGAAATGAGCACATGGGTGCCTTTGGTTGTGACAGTTACGATATTAGTGGTGTCGTTGGCGGCGGCGGCTCTAACGGAGCTTTACATGGATTAACTAAATTTTCAATGGAGGACGTACCTCCTAATCATTTCTTTTTAGAGTATATCGCAAGACCCGCGACAGCTGAAATGTTTTTTGAAGATGTATTAATGGCTATGGTGTTTTACGGCATGCCTATACTTGCGGAGAACAATAAACCAAGATTACTTTATTATATAAAAAGAAGGGGATACAGGGGTTTTAGTATTAATAGACCCGATAGAACCTACAATAAGTTATCAATAGCAGAAAGAGAAGTAGGTGGAATACCTAATTCAAGCGAGGATATAAAACAAGCTCATGCATCCGCTATTGAAACATACATAGAGGATTTTGTTGGCGAAAAAGTAGACGGGTATGGAGATGTTTATTTACAAAGAACATTACAAGATTGGGCTAAGTTTGATATAAACAATAGAACAAAGCATGATGCATCTATAAGCTCAGGGCTAGCCTTAATGGCTTGCAATAAGCACAGGTATACACCCCGAGCGGCAACGCAAAAAAAAGTGTACACTTTAGGATTTAAAAAATACAATAACGAGGGAGCTACTTCAAAAATAATATAATAAATGAATGTAAGTACAAACACTAATAGCCCATTTCCTGATCAGGTAGTTAGCGATGCTGAGAAAGCTACGCTAGAATACGGATTGCAGGTGTCAAGGGCTATCGAGCAGGAGTGGTTTAATTATGGAGGGGCTGGGTCAAATAGATATTCTGTTAACTGGAATAGCTTTCATAACCTTAGGCTATATGCTAGGGGAGAGCAAAGCGTGCAAAAGTACAAAGACGAGTTGGCCATTAACGGGGATTTGTCTTATCTTAATTTAGATTGGAAACCAGTGCCTATACTTTCAAAGTTTTCAAACATAGTTGCTAACGGCATTACTCAGAAGCGATACGATATAACTTCTTATGCTCAGGATCCAGAGTCATTAAAGAAAAGAACAGACTACGCAAATAATATACTTTTTGACATGAACACTCGTGAGGAGCGAGCAATTGCTTCCGAGTTAATAAATATATCTTATAAAAAATCACCATTATCGGAAGAATCTTTACCTAACTCTTTGGAGGAAAGGGACTTGCACATGCAACTTAGATACAAGCCGGCTATAGAAATTGCAGAAGAAGAGGCTATTAACACTGTATTGGCTACAAATGAATTTGATTTAGTGAGAGCTAGGGTTAATCAGGACTTAGTTAATATAGGTATAGGTATTACAAAAACTGCATTTAATCCAGCTGAGGGTATTGTAGTGGATTATGTAGATCCCGCTTACTGTGTATGGTCGTATACGGAGGATCCTAATTTTGATGACATATACTACGTGGGTGAAGTAAAATCTATCTCAATACCTGAACTTAAAAAAGAGTTTCCTTATATATCCAACGAGGAGCTAGAAAAAATTCAAAAGTTTCCAGGAAACAGAAGGATGATTCAGGGGTTTGAAAATTATGACAATAACACTGTTCAGGTATTATATTTTGAATATAAAACCTATACTGACCAAGTATTTAAAATAAAAAGAACTGATAGCGGATTAGAAAAAGCTATTGAAAAAACTAGTGAATTTGATCCCCCACCAAACGATAACTTTGAAAGAGTGGCTAGATCAATAGAGGTATTATATGAAGGGGCTAAAATTATTGGCACGGATATAATGCTTAAATGGAATATGTCTGAAAACATGACAAGGCCGTTAGCTGATACCACCAGGGTTGAAATGAGTTATTCAATGTGTGCTCCCCGAATGTACAAAGGAGTTATACAATCGCTTATAAGTAAATGTATTGGATTTGCGGATGTTATTCAGCTTACTCATCTTAAGATGCAGCAAGTATTATCAAGAATGGTGCCGGATGGAGTATTCTTAGATGTGGATGGATTAGCGGAAGTAGACTTAGGAAATGGAACAAACTACAATCCTCAGGAAGCATTAAATATGTATTTTCAAACAGGTTCTGTAGTAGGTAGATCTTTAACGCAGGAAGGAGACATGAACAGAGGCAAGGTGCCTATACAAGAATTATCTAGTTCTTCTGGTATCGGCAAAATGCAATCCTTAATTACAGCATATAATTACAATATGCAAATGATTAGAGACGTTACTGGATTAAATGAAGCAAGAGACGGCAGCATGCCAGATCCGAACGCTTTAGTTGGCTTACAAAAAATGGCAGCCAATACGTCTAATACAGCCACTAAGCATATACAAAACGCTAGTATACAGATAGCTTTAAGTACTTGTGAAAATATATCATTAAAAATAAATGACGTATTAAATTTCCCTCTTACTAAGAATTCATTAATGAATAGCATATCTACTTTTAACGTTGAGACCTTAAAAGAAATTAAAAATCTTAATCTGCATGATTTTGGTATATTTTTAGAAATGGAGCCAGATGATGAAGAAAGAGCTGAGTTGCAAAAGAATATACAGATTGCTTTGCAAACAAAAGAAATTGATATCGAAGATTCGATAGACATCAACCAAATTAAAAACATTAAGTTAGCAAACGAAATGTTAAAGCTTAAGCGTAAAAAGAAACAAGAAAAAGCGCAGGCGTTAGTACAGCAAAACATTCAGGCCCAAGCGCAGGCAAATGCCCAGTCTGCAGAAAAAGCCGCAATGGCTGAAGTGCAAAAGCAGCAAGCGCTAACGGCAGAAAAAGTTGCGATAGAGCAAGCTAAATCAAATTTTGAAATGCAAAGAATGCAAGCCGAGGCTCAGATTAAAAAAGAATTAATGGCTACGGAGTTTCAATACAACTTGCAGCTTGCACAAATGAAAGCTCAAGAAATAAAAACTAAAGACGCACAAATAGAAGATCGAAAAGATAAAAGAATTGAAAAAGAAGGATCGCAGCAAAGCCAATTAATAGAGCAAAGGCAAACGCAGGGGTTACCTAAAGACTTTGAGTCGGCTGGCAATGATAACCTAGGCGGCTTTGATCTATCTCGGTTTGATCCCCAATAAATAAGTATTTAATAATTATATAATATCATATCATGAGTGAAAAAACAGAAGGATCTTTTAAGATCAAGTCTAAGCCAAAGCTAACGGAAGAACAACTAGCGGCTAAAAACAGGGAACCCTTAATAGATATCCCCAGCAATGTAACAAAAGTAGTAATTTCTAAAAAGGATACAGCGGCTGTGGATCCGCTTTTAGAGGGAGCAGGAGACGGGGTTATAAAAGAAATAGTTGACGATAAGCCTATTGAGCCGGCTAAGCTAGCAGAAGCACCCGCTGCGCCAATTGCACCAGTGGACGCATTACCAGAAAATATCACTAAGTTGGTATCGTTTATGGAGGACACAGGGGGCACTATGCAGGACTACATTAGGTTAAACACTAATTACGACGATATAGATCGCGACGTACTAGTAAAAGAATATTACAAAAACACTAAGTCTCATTTAAGTGCAGAAGAAATCGAGTTTATGATCGAGGACAATTTTGCATTTGATGAAGACTTAGACGAGGAGCGAGATATCCGAAGAAAAAAACTCGCATATAAAGAAGAGGTTGCAGAAGCCCGTAAGTTTTTAAATGATACTAAAGATAAGTATTACGATGAGATCAAGTTGAACTCGCCTAAATTATCTGGAAATCAGCAGGAAGCATCGGACTTTTTTAATCGATATAAAGAGGACCAGGAAAGAAACACAGCTAACCACGAAAAGTTTAAAGCCGATACTAATCAATTACTTAACAAAAATTTCGAAGGTTTCGATTTTACATTGGGTGATAGAAAATTTAGGTATGGTGTACAAAACCCATCGCAGGTAGCAGAAACACAGTCGGACATCGGTAATTTTATAGGGAAGTTCCTTGGAAAAGATGGCACGATTGAAGATACCGCAGGGTATCACAAAGCATTGTATGCGGGTGCAAATGCCGATAAAATGGCAAATCACTTTTACGAACAAGGCAAAGCCGATGCTATTAGAGATGTTGTAAACAAATCTAATAATACATCCAGCTCAGCTAGAAAAGCTGCGCCGATAGACGGAGCAAGGTTTGGTGCATACAAAGTAAAATCAGTTTCTGGAGCGGACTCGACAAAACTAAAAATTAAAAAGTTTAAAAATTAATAACAATGAGTTTATTACCACAATTTGGGGATATAGTCCCTTCACAATCACAGCAGATACTTAACACCAACTACCTACAATGGACCGCCAATGGGGGAGCTGGAGCAGTGCCTGCTAATTTTGCTGATTTTGCACAGCAATATTTACCAGAAATTTATGAAGCAGAAGTAGAGCGTTATGGAAACAGAACGTTAGCTGGATTTCTAAACATGGTTGGCGCTGAAATGCCAATGACATCTGATCAAGTAATTTGGTCTGAACAAAATCGTTTGCATATTGCTTATGATGATTGTACTTACGCTGGAGGAGCACCTACTATATTAATTATAGGAGGAGGCGCTACTGCGCAAAACGTAATGTCTATTAACGACACAGTCGTTCTTTTGGACACAGTAACAGGAACAGAAGCTAAAGCTGTTGTAACTGCTACTACCCCAGGAGTTGCTGGTGTTGGAAGTGTTACTCTTCAGTTTTATAACGGAAACGTATTAAACACTGCTGGAGCTGTATTTACATCTGGTAGCATTAAGGTTTTTGTATATGGATCTGATTACTCTAAAGGTACCACTATTGGTGCTGGAGCTGGAAATTCAGCTGCTAGAGTATCTGTTGAACCAGTATTAACGCAATTTTCAAACTCTCCAATCATAATCAGAGATCAGTATGTTGTATCTGGATCAGATACTGCACAGATTGGTTGGGTAAATGTAGCAACTGAAGATGGAACTGACGGATACCTATGGTACCTAAAGGCTGCATCTGAAACTCGCTTACGTTTCCAAGACTACTTAGAAATGGCTATGGTAGAAGGAGAATTAAATACAAATGCAGGAGCAGGTGCTTACCAGGACCTACAGCAGCCAGGAACACAAGGTTTGTTTGCAGCTATCCAAGATAGAGGTAATGTACAAACTGGATTCACAGCCGCTAACGGACTAAATGAATTTGATGCAATTCTTAAAAACCTAGATACTCAAGGAGCTATCGAAGAAAACATGTTGTTTTTACAACGTCAAACTTCTTTAGACTTTGATGATATGCTAGCCGCAATCTCTAGTGGACAAACTGGAGGAGTTGCTTACGGTTTGTTTGAAAATTCAGAGGACATGGCGCTTAACTTAGGATTTAGTGGATTCCGTAGAGGATCTTACGATTTCTATAAGACAGATTGGAAATACTTAAATGACGCATCCACTCGTGGAGGAATCACTGGAGTTAATTCAATCGAAGGTGTGCTAGTACCAGCTGGGACATCAACTGTTTACGATCAAATTTTAGGAACAAATATCAGACGTCCATTTTTGCACGTACGATACAGAGCTTCTCAAACTGACGACCGTAGAATGAAATCTTGGTTAACAGGATCTGTTGGTGGTGCTCAAACTTCAACTCTTGATGCAATGGAAGTAAACTTCCTATCTGAGAGATGTTTAGTAACGCAAGCTGCTAATAACTTTGTACTATTCAAAGGAATCTAAGGATTCAAATAATGTAGGGATAAGGGTGCCTTCGGGCACTCTTACTTTACTTTTTAACTATTAAATTATATTATATTATGGCAAATAAGAAACCAGTAGCTAAAAAAGCTGCGCAAGTAGAAGAAATTGTAGAAGAAATTACAATACCTACTATAAAAGAAACAAAAGTAGAATCTAAACCTCAATGGGAAATTAAGGATAGGATATACTACTTAATAGGAAACAAGTCTCCACTAACATTAACAATACCAGGAAGGCATACTAGAAAGCATTCTTTGTTGTATTTTGATCCAGAAAATGG
>Ga0302126_10001184_pt1 | contig 15639 bp, 22 predicted proteins | sample CB4_20m_MG_FD_203108 | JGI IMG/M metagenome (GOLD analysis project Ga0302126, IMG submission 203108) | Marine microbial communities from Western Arctic Ocean, Canada - CB4_20m | ecosystem: Environmental > Aquatic > Marine > Oceanic | place: Canada: Western Arctic Ocean | collected 2017-09-24 | reverse complement strand
CCTATCTTGGACTACTGAGACAATATCCAACATTGTTGGAAAGTATTGATAACCTACTTGACGTAGGGTGCGGTCAAGGCTATGATAGTCACTGGTGGGCAAACGTAGATGACGGTGATGAGGATTCTCCAAGATCATTGGATATTAACGTAACTGCAATTGATAAAGAAAATACGTTTAAAGAAGAATACGAACACAATAATATAGATTTTATTCAAACTGATGTATTGGAGTATAAACCTAAAACTACATTTGATGTTGTATGGTCTCATAATGTATTGCATGAATCATCGGATCCATTGACTTTTTTACATAAGATAAATGAGTGTACTAATATTGGAGGAATGTTATGTTTAACTTTTCCAACAACTGTAAATACATTTTACGGACAACCTGACTACAGAGTATATTCACATGCCCCACATAGTATTACTATTGTTGATTTAATACACATGTTAGTGTTGAGTGGTTTTAACTGTAACGAAGGATATTTTATTAAACAACCTAATACAAACATTATTAATGCAATGGTGTACAAAGATTCAGAAGAGTTATTTGGTTACGGTGAAAAAACTTTATACGAATATAGTGATTTTTTACCTGAATCTTGTAGAAAGCAGTTAGATAAATTTGGATATTTAACTAATAAAGATTTGTTGTTATATTGGCTTGATGGAACGTTAGTTGATTACAGCAATTCTTAAAAAATAAGTTGGCTAAGCCAGCTTTTTTTATGGTAGAGGACAGAAAGGATAACTATTAATAACATGAAAGTTGTTTTAGTAACAGGTGGATTTGATCCATTACACTCAGGACATTTATCATACTTACAATCGGCAAAAGAACTAGGCGATATACTTGTAGTAGGTATTAACAGTGACGAATGGTTAACTAATAAAAAAGGTAAACCATTCATGCCATTGCTCGATAGAGTTAGTATTATACAGAACTTAACGATGGTAGATGAATATGTGTTATTTGATGATTTAGATAACTCGGCGGTAGATGCAATAAAACAAGTTAGAAGCACATGGCCCGACAGTGAAATTATATTTGCCAATGGCGGAGACCGAACTTCGGAGAATATACCAGAAATGGAAAAGATTAAAGATAAAAAATTGTCTTTTCAATTTGGAATAGGCGGAGTAGATAAACAAAATAGTAGTTCTGTATTATTAGCAAAATGGAATGGTGATAGAGTTTATAGAAATTGGGGTTGGTATAGGACTATCGATCAAGGGCACGATTATAAAGTAAAAGAGTTAGAAATATTACCGGGTAAAAAATTAAGTATGCAACGGCACCAGCATAGAGCTGAACGTTGGAATGTTGTACATGGTTCTTGTGTGATGGAAACTGAATTCAACAATATACCAGATAATATAATATTAAATGCACATGGAACAGTATACACGGTTGAAAAACAAGTTTGGCACCGGGCTATTAATAATACAAATAAACCTTGTAAAATTATTGAAGTACAAATTGGTGTTCCTTGTACAGAAGATGACATTGAACGAAGAGATTAATGGGAATACAAACTAAACAATGTAAGCATGGATTATTCAGCTATTTCTCAAATGATATTATCATTGGTAAGAGTTTAGAACTCTATGGAGAATATGCCGAAAGCGAATTTCTGTTACTTAATCATGTAGTTCAGCCTACGGATTATATATTAGATATTGGTGCTAATATTGGCATACATACAGTTTGGTTTAGTAAACATGCGTTTAAAGGTAAAGTAGCCGCATTTGAACCAAATGAGTATAATAGAAACTTACTAGTTAAAAACATTGATCAGAACACTTGTAAAAATGTTGAAGTATTTGGTAACATAGTAGGTGACAGGAATGGTAGTGCATTTATAAGTTCATTTAATCCAAGTATCCCGGGTAACTACGGTGAGTGTAGTGTATTGGAGGTTAACCCTGGAGGTTTATACGAAGCAAGGCCAATGGTTAAAGTTGATGCATTAAACTTTGGTAGGGTTGATTTTATAAAAATTGATGTTGAGGGATTTGAGAAAGAAGTATTACACGGAGCAACGGATACCATCAAAAGATGCAGACCTCAAATGTTAATTGAAATTAACAATAGTACAACACATTTAGAATATATATGGAATTTATTAGATGAACTTGATTACTTGCTATGGTGGTTGCCTGTTCGTAATTTTAATCCTAGTAACTTTTTTGGTAATAGAGCAAACATATTCTCAAATGGTGGCATTATAGACATCTTTTGCGGACCAAAAGAAAAAACACCAATAGTCCAACTCGATTCGGTATTAGAACCAGTTGAAGGATTTGATGATACATACCAAAAGATGTATAAAAGAGTACTTAATAATATAAAATTAAGACAAAGACCTATAAACCTACACATAGACAAAGATAAACCAAATTAGAGATTGACAGTTACTATTTTCTAGTGTATAGTATGTATATACATTAATGGAGAATAGTATGAAAAACAGATATATCATAAACTTTAAGACATCAGAGAACACTACTGAACGTAGTGTTTTAATGATTGCACAAGACAAGAATGAAGTTGAGAAATCGTTAGTTGCTGAATTTGAGGATTTTGAAGAAGAACTACGAATTATTAGTATCTGTGAAGATAATACTAAGAAGGATTTTGTTTTAGACTTCTAAAATAAGAATTAAGGAATCTAATGACCAGAGAATTTAACAATATTAGTCATGTACCGGATTATGTATTAACAATCAACAATACACACATTGACGGATTGGGTGTGCGAATTAAAGCCGGTAATCCTATTCGAACGGAAGATTCAAAAGCAGTATTTTCCGTCGCTGACATGGACAATGATAACAAGTTTATTGTTAAATCCACTGGAGAGGTTGTTGTTTATCATAACTTAAATGTAAATAAAATCTTACTGTACACTAACAGAGATGGTGATGCAGAAATAAAGACAATAAATAATACAAGGTTAAACATAGGAAGCACTATAGGATCAAAAGTTACAATCAATGGAGAACTGCACATTAGTTTAAACAGTTTAAAAGAAGCAGTAGCAAATTCTCCTAGTTACGAAACGTTTCAAACAAGAATAGCACTATTGTAACAAGGCACTAATAAAAAAACTTTACCCTGTTGATAACAGCAGGGTTTTTTCTTGACTAAAAAAGGTTGACAGATCCTATAAAGGTGCTACTATATAATAGTAAGTTAAACAAAAAAGGAACAAACCATGTTGCAAGCAATGAAACTTTTCCAAATTCAAGTTACTTCTGAAGTTAGTAAAATGGTTAATGATACCAATGATTGGAACTGTTGTATTGTTTCAAAAAGTTATATCGAAGCATCACAAGGCAATCCTAAACTAGGTATCCAAAACAAGACATATAGTCATGTTGCTACTGTAGTTGCTAATGACCTTGAAGATGCATTTAATATTTGTAATACAGATCATAATGTTGATAGGATTGAAAGATGTGACAGTATGAGATCACTAAGTGTTGGTGACATAGTTGAGACAGATGATGGCCTTTGGTTTTGTGATAGAATTGGTTGGAAAGAAGTTACCTGGGACCAATACGGGACTATTTAAATAAAAAGGTTGACAGATCCGTATACCGTGCTATTATAAGTAGTAAGTTAAAAAATAGGAGTGTTTGATGAAACCAGAATTATTAGAAGCAGTAGAGCAAGTAGTTAAAACAATGAAACAAGACTATATTAGATGGGCAACACAAGGTGGAAAGAAGCCAGTTAGTGATTTCCATCAACAAGCTCTAGATAATTTTAATATTGAAATTAAAGAAGGTCCTACTTATATTAAGTTAATTAAAACAGAGTGGACTATAGGACGCGGTGGACATCATGGTGGAGGCGGCGTTAGTGGTTTTATTGTTAAAACAGCAACAAAAGGTTTCGTCGAAGGTGATATGCTAAAAGCAGCAACTTATAATGCTCCAGCAACAAACTTTAAACGTGGTAATGTGTTTACTGACGCAAACAATGCATCAATTGCCAGATGGACAGGAATCTCTTAATGGATAAAACAGTAACTAAAGCACTTAAATTTGCAATAGTTGCACATGGAGATCAGAAACGTAAGTACACTGATCTTCCTTATGTAACACACACTATTGACGTTGCTCAACTTGTACATGATAACGGCGGTACTACTAACCAGGTTGCCGCAGCATTATTACATGATGTAGTTGAAGACACTGATTTTACACTTGATGATATTTCTATTAAGTTTGGTACTACTATTGCAGAACTTGTTTTTTGGTTAACAGACCAAAGTAGACCCGAAGATGGCAATCGTACAGTTCGTAAAGCAACAGATCGTAATCATATACTAAAAGCACCTTTTGAAGCACAGTTTATTAAGTTGGCTGATTTAGTAGATAATACGGCTTGCATTGCTAAAAACGATCCTGGCTTTGCAAAAGTGTACTTTTTTGAAAAGCAACTTATACTTAACGGTATGTTAGACAGTATTAAACAAACACCTTTGTTTAAATTAGCACAAAGACAGATAAAAGGTTGACAGATCCTGTAAAGGTGCTATTATATAATAGTAAGTTAAACAAAAGGAGAAGTTAAATGACAACAGTTACAGAAATTCAAATTCCAGCAATAGTTGCAGAAGCACAAGATGCCGCATTTAAAGCTGCTGACAAGTTTTTTAAAGAAAAACTTGGTGGTGAAGACCAATATGCATGTGGTTTTGCTTGGGTTAACATTTGTGGTATTAAAATGAATACTAAGATGGGCAAGGCTTTTAAAGCAGTTGGACTAAACAAAGACTATAGTGGTTCAATTAGTATGTGGAATCCTTCAAAGTATGGTTGTCAAAATGTTGACACATTAGAAGCAGGAGCAAGAGCGGCTGCTGACGTGTTTAAAAAGTACGGTTTTAGAGCATATGCAGGAAGTAGGTTAGACTAATGATTAAAGCAATATTGTTTATGGCGGTTGGTGCATATGGAATGTATATGTATCAGCAACCCGGGCAAGTAGATGGAATAGTAGATAATTTAAAGTCTACTATCAATGAATCTGCTAGCGATATCTACCAAGCAACAAAATAAAGGTTGACTTCTACTGTAGATATGCTACATTAATAATATAAACATAAAACGACGAAGAGGATTATTATATGAGTTACGTTTTAGTTAAAGAAGGTTTTTATAGAAACCAAACAATAAAAGATACTGTGTTTCCATTAGTATCAGATCTTAAAAAAGGTAAAAGTGGCATGTTTGTTACTGTAGATGGTAGCAACGGTTTTGGCATGGAAAAAATCCGTGTTAGAGTTGACAATGCTTTGCAACTTGAAATGGTAGATGCTAGTGCATATGATGCTCAAGCAGGTAGTATAGCAATACCTGTAGAAGCAGAGTCTTCAGTTATAACTGATAAAGATGAAAAACGTATGGTAGAAATCGAAGAGCGATTTGACATACTAAACGAAATGGCTTCTGCACTAAAGAATGGTGACGTTAGAGCAATGATTGTTACTGGTCCTCCAGGGGTTGGTAAGTCATATGGTGTTGAAACTACACTTGAAGAACAAAGTGGATTTGATGCACTTGCTGGAATGACACGATATGAAGTATGTAAAGGTGCAATGACTGCATTAGGTTTATATGCTAAGTTGTTTGAGTACAGTCAAACTGGTGATGTACTAGTGTTTGATGATTGTGATAGTGTTTTAATGGATGACTTATCCTTAAACATACTTAAAGCGGCACTTGATAGTGGTAAACGTAGACGTATTTACTGGAATGCAGATAGTTCTAAACTTCGTGCAGAAGGTATTCCTAATTACTTTGACTTTAAAGGTAGTGTTTGTTTTGTAACTAACATTAAGTTTGATAATGTTAAAAGCAAAAGGTTAAAGGATCACTTAGATGCTTTAATGTCGCGTTGTCATTACATTGACTTAACACTTGATACTGCTCGTGATTGTTTCTTACGTATTAAGCAGATTGCACGAAAAGGTGATTTGTTTGATGGTTACAAATTTGAGAAACAAGACGAAGAAGAAATACTTGAGTTCATGTTTGAGAACCGTAAAAAGTTACGTGAGATGAGTCTTAGAATGGCACTTAAAATAGGTGACCTTAAGAAACTGTCTCCAACTAATTGGAAGAGCCTGGCTTCCAACACTTGCATGAGACGAGTGTAATAAGTGAATATCCTCGCTCCAGGTAACGAGAGTGCAGTCTTTGGTCGGGCTGCACTCTATTTTATAAAAGGTGTTATATGCTAGAACCTATGGATATCGAAGATTGCATGAGATTTGCAATAGGATTACTTTCAACTCCAATTCCTCCACGTTTTAAAAACAAGCCAATTAGACTTGCTAACTATGATGTTAGTTTTGTTAACAATGTAGTTCGTAGTATTAATAGTGGAGACGGACTTAGTGATAAGCAACGAGAGTTAAGTATTAAACTAATAGCAAAGTATATTAAACAGTTTAAAAAACTTGGTGTTGATGTAACACGAGTTATTGAAAACCCTAAATTTAGTAGTCCGTTACGTCAAGTTGACAGAGAACGAACTATAGCCATTACACAAGATAGTATTCATATTAAGTTTCCTTACAATAAAGAAATGATTACTAGTTTTAAAGCATTGCTCAACAAGTCATTGCACTCGATTGCTAGTGGATGGAATAAAGAAGAACGTAGGTATGAAGTTGACTACAATGAGTATAACTTATTACAAATAGACAACTGGACTAAGCACTACAGGTTTAAGTATAGTAACGAAGTTACACAACTATTGTCCACATTTAAAAACATGATCGATAATAGGTCAGCATATGCAATACAATTGATTGTTAACGATACTAGTTGTGAACTAACTAATGCACCGGATAGTTTGGACGTTTGGTGGAAAGAAAACATACAAAACCAAAGTATTATTAAACAAGTAGTAACGGCAGCTGATCAGAACGTTGATGTTGTTAATCGCAGTAATACATTTAAACTTAATTCTATTGCAAACAAAATTTTATTAGGACGAGGTAGTGAGTTTAGATTTGACGATTGTAGTATTACTGAACTAATAAAAGGAGCTCAAGAGTTAGGGTTTGAACGTATTGCATATATTGTAGACGGCAGAACAATACAAGGAGATCAAGTATCGCAGTTCTGTGATGCAATACAGTATATCGGAACTGACAATGCAGTTTGTTTAGTAAAACACTTAAATGTTGACATAGATGCAAATCGTAGGTTTACTTCTGACACAAAGTTTGCTATACTAGATAGTATACAAAGGTTTTCTCATAGTAAGAATAGAGTTGAGTGGATACCTGATTTTGTTATTCATACTAATGGTATAACAAAACTAAGATCAAGTGATTATATAGAGAGCAAGGCACCGTGGCTTTGCTTATATTCTAATTCCGTAGGCAGTTAATGAAAACAGCAAAACTAGTTATTAAAGATGAAGTAAATGTTAAGATAGAAAACTTAGATCTTGAAGCAAGGAAGAAACTTGCAAATATGTTCAAGTACGAAGTTCCTTATGCTCGCTATTTGCCAGCAGTACGGTTAGGACGTTGGGACGGCAAGGTTAGTTACTTCCAACTAGGAGGTAGTTCGTTTATTAATTTATTACCAAAGATACTTCCTGTGCTTGATAGTATGGGATATGAATTTGAGATTGATGATCATAGAGAATATCAAACTGATTTTAAATTTGAACAAATTACAGCTAACACTTTTTCAGACAGAACATGGCCAGTAGGACATCAATTAGCAGGAAAGCCTGTTGTACTTAGAGATTACCAAGTTGATATTATAAATAACTTTATAAGCAATCCACAAAGTTTGCAAGAAATTGCAACTGGTGCTGGAAAAACTATTATGACTGCGGCGTTAAGTAAGTTAGTCGAGCCATATGGTCGTAGTATTGTTATTGTACCAAACAAAAGTCTAGTAACCCAAACAGAAGAAGATTATGTTAACTTAGGTTTAGATGTCGGTGTATACTATGGAGACCGTAAAGAGTTTGGTAAAACACATACTATCTGTACTTGGCAAAGTCTAAACATCTTATTAAAGAATACTCGTAATGCAGAAGCACCAATTAGTATTGGAGAGTTTCTTGAAGATGTTGTATGTGTAATGGTAGATGAAGTACACATGGCAAAAGCAGATGCACTTAAGACATTGCTTACAGGAGTAATGAGTCAAATACCAATTCGTTGGGGACTAACAGGAACTATTCCAAAAGAAGCATTTGAGTTTATGAGTCTTCTAGTAAGTTTAGGAGAAGTAACAGGACGCAAGACTGCCAGCGAATTACAAGATATGGGAGTACTTTCTAATTGTGAAGTTAATGTTATACAATTAGTTGATCACGGTGATTATAGCAATTATCAAAGCGAATTAAAATACTTACTTACAGACGAGAAACGTTTAGATTACCTTGCTTCGTTGTTTGGCACAATTGGAGCAGCTGGTAATTCTTTAATACTAGTTGATCGTGTAGAATCTGGTAAAGCACTAGTTAGTAGACTAGGCGACAAAGCAGTTTTTATTAGCGGAGCAACTAAAGCAACTGACAGAAAAGAACACTATGACGAAATTGCAGATGTAGATAACAAAATTATTGTTGCTACATACGGTGTTGCTGCTGTTGGTATTAACATACCACGTATATTTAATCTTGTCCTCTTAGAACCTGGCAAGAGCTTTGTAAGAGTTATACAAAGTATCGGACGTGGTATACGTAAAGCACAAGACAAAGACCATGTTAAGATATGGGATATAACAAGTACATGCAAATATGCAAAAAGACATTTAACTAAAAGAAAACAATTTTACAAAGAAGCCAAATATCCATTTGTGCTACAAAAAACAGATTGGAAATAACAATGAAAGAAAACAAAGCAAAAACTAGTTCTAACCCTGCAGGCGCCCGTCAACCGGGTGAGCTTATGTGGAATGCTGGAATCTTCTATATGGCAGATGGGTTTACATTTGACTCAACAAAGCCTATAGTTCAGTGGATTATTGAAAAGAATTTATTGCCTGGTAATGAGCGACCAAAGGAACTTACATTAATTATTAATAGTCCTGGTGGAAGTGTTCATGCTGCCTTTGCACTTATTGATACAATGAAAGGTAGTGCTATTCCAATTAAGACTGTTGGCTTAGGACTTATTGCAAGTTGTGGTGTACTTACATTTATGGCAGGTACGAAAGGTAGACGCATACTAACTCCTAATACAAGTATTCTATCGCATCAGTATAGTTGGGGAAGTAGTGGCAAGGAACACGAATTGTTTGCTAGAGTACGTGAGTTTGAACTATCTACGGAACGTATGTTAGACCATTATAAAAAATGTACCGGACTTAAAGAAAAAGTTATACGTGAAGTATTACTTCCGCCTGAGGATAAGTGGCTTAGTGCCAAAGAAGCAGTTAAGTATGGTATAGCAGATGCTATAAAGAGTGTGTACTAGATGCAAATATTAACCCTAGAAAACGAAACATTCTCAATGAACGATCTGCCCGAAGAGGTAGATGATATGAGGTTTGCAGTCTTAGATAACAGTAACCCAAAAGAACCAGACTACTTTTTTATTCCACTAATATTCTTACAGAGCTTTAATAGTCCTGCACTAGTATTAAGAATTGGAAAATACACAGTTCGAATGCCACGCGATTGGATGATGCTTATTGGAGAACCTGATCACGGAGACTTAGAAGTTATTCCGTTAACAAGTTTAAATGATAGAGGTTTTCATGCATTTACTTTTAATCCAAGAAGTGACTTTAAGCCTGAGTTTAGGCCTGTAGAGATTGTTGATGTATATCAAGATGTACGATGGTATTTTCCTAAACTTAAACCTGGACAGTTATTAGCAGTACCGTTAGAAACTGGTTCTAAACCTAAATGTGCATATTTTGTAGAAGAAATTAGCAGAGCATCGGAAGTAGTTGATGTTGAAAAAGTCTGGTAATAATTATATTGTAAAAACTTCTAATATGTGTTATAGTTTAAGTCTAAGTGGAGATAACCAACAGACTTGGAATAGGACACAACGACCGTTAATTGAGAATGTTATTAATTTTTTTAATGATAGAGAAATGGTTAACGAAGGAGTAAATATTACAATTGATTGGGACTCGCAAAACAATCGCTGGTATCATATTGTGTTTGAGAACATTGATGATGCTACATTATTTGAAATAACATATGCAGAGTATTTTTAACTATGGCAGGTAAACTTCCACTAAACAAAGTATTAGGTGCAATGGACCGCAAAGATAGGCAGTTCTATGATAACCTTACAGATGAAGAAAGAAAAGCATTTAGTCCTTTCTTAATGAACCGTTATGCAAGTAGTGTAAAAGGAGCAGGTGAGTTACAAGAATGGTGGCTTATTGCTACAAATAAACGGGTTAATACACATTTTTATGACTTAGGTAAGCACCCTAAACTACAATGGTTACTAATGACAACTGCAAGTCCTGGTATGGGTACTGCATTTCATGAATGGATTGCAAATAAAAAGAAAGTGGCTAGTAAGAACAAAATTGGTAAAGCATTAAATCATATATACCCTCATGCTAAGCCAGATGAGATTGAACTACTCGAGAAACTTAATACTAAAGCAGATGTTAAAAAGTATCTTGAAGATTTAGGATATGACGATAAACAACTCAAAGAACTATTATGAACAATACGTTAATGTCAATTGCAAGAGAAGCTGCAAAGGCCAAATCTGTGAGTGACAAGAAGTTTGTTTGCAAATATTGCGATAGAAGTTTTAGTAAAGAAAAAACTTTGTTTAGCCACACTTGTGAGCAAAAACGTAGATGGTTACAAGAGAAAGATGTACAAGTACAATTAGGGTTGCAAGCATATCTAAGGTTTTATGAAAGAACACAAGGTGCTAACGGTTCTAAAAAAACATACGGAGATTTTGCTAATAGTCCGTACTATAATGCGTTTGTAAAGTTCGGCAAGCACTTGGTTAGTATAAAAGTAATCAATGTTAGCAAATTCATTGACTATGTGATTAATAACAATGTTAAACTAGACCAGTGGTGTCATGATAAGCATTATCAATTTTACTTAACAACACATTTAAAAGTTGAGAGCTGGCAAGATGCTATTACTAGAAGTTTAAACACTATGGAAGCATGGGCTGATGAGAACAAGGTACAATTAAAAAGCTACTTTATTGCAGCCAATACAAACAGAGTATGCCAGCATATTGTCAACGGCAGGATTAGCACTTGGGTAGTATTTAATTGTGATACTGGTACTGACTTTTTAGGCAAAATTAGCCAAGAACAACTTGCAATGATATATGAATATATTGATCCAGACTTCTGGAAGAAGAACTTTATCAAGTATCATCATGAAACTGCTATTGTTAAAAGTGCATTAAAGGAAGCAGGTTTATGAGAGATTTACCAGATATTGACCTTGACTTTGCAAATAGGCAGAGTGCAATAGATCTAATTGAATGTACTCCTGCGATGATGAAAGAACATGGTGTACTTAAAAAGCACAACACCGGTGTATATTATACAAATATTCCAAATGATCCAGCAACTGGTATTTCAACAATAGATTATAAAACTGCTGAAGATAGAGGCTATTTTAAACTTGACTTACTAAACGTAGCAGTATATCAACGTGTTAAAAATGAAGAACATCTTGACAAGTTACAAGCACAGGAGCCTATTTGGGAGTTACTTTGGAAAAGCAAAGAGTTTTGTGAAAAAGTAATACATATAGGAAACTACTATGATTTAATTGTAAAGAAACAACCAAATAGCATACCGCAAATGGCAATGTTACTAAGTATTATTAGACCAGGTAAAGCACACTTACAACACAAGGACTGGAAGGAAATAGCAAAAACTGTTTGGGAAAAACCTACAGACGGTAGTTACTATTTTAAGAAAGCACACGCTGTTGCATATGCACATTTAGTAGCAGTACACATTAACTTATTATGCGAGGATTATTAATGACATATCTTGTAACTGACAACTGCGTCAAATGTAAATACACAGATTGCGTCAGTGTATGTCCTGTAGATTGCTTCTATGAAGGAGAAAACTTTCTAGCAATTAATCCTGATGAATGTATTGATTGTGGTGTATGTGAACCTGAATGCCCTGCAGGTGCTATTGTTCCTGATACGGATATAGCAGGAAGTGAATTAGAGTATTGGATGAAAGTTAATACTGACTTTTCATTAAAATGGCCAGTTATAACAATACAAAGAGATCCATTACCAGACGCTGATACACAAAACAGACAGTTAAATCCGGAGGTACCGGATAAAAGAGATCAGTTAAGTGAAACACCTGGACTAGGTGATTAGTCTACTTTTTTAATTAGTTGAATACTTCGTCTTTTAGTTCGCTTTTTACTAAGATCACTTAAACTTACATTAGGACCAGCAATAATTTCACAGTCTTTTGATATAAATGTAGTTAAATATGGACGAAACGGTAACCATTCGGCTTTAAGAAAGATGTTTATAGGAATCATTCTATTAGACTCCCACCACCAATCGTCACCAAGTTTAAGGAACAGTTCTTTTAACCCTTGTTCGGTAATTCGTTCGTAGTTATAAAAGCTCGTGCAATGTGCATCTCTATTTTGCACAATACCGATGTACTCATTCTGACCGTATTTGATATGACTCAAGAACGGAAACTTATCTAATAATTTTGTAATCAATTCTTCCATCTCGTGGCATAAATACTCTATATAATGTGTGGATTCAATAACAATGCAAAAACTAAATGGCTATATAGAAACACAGTATCTGAGCGTGTTATACTCTCCGGATACAACAACTGTAAACAGGAGTAGAACAGTGTATGCTCGACCTATAAAACTTTATCGCGGTATTACAAACACGGTGCAATTAAGATTGTTAGATAACGATCAAAAAAGTGTAAATGTAAGTAACAAGACATTTGTTCTCAACATAGTCGATCCGACTACATACTTAGTTATCAAAAACAAGACCGTCACCCTAGGTAATACGACTCAAAGTCAAGCAGGCAAGGTAGACTTTGCTTTAACTAGCACAGATATGTCAACAACTAATGCAGGACGTTTTATTTACAGTATATACGAACTAAACAGTGACTCATCAAAAACTATAATTTATAGTGATGATGATTATGATGCTGATGGTCAAATACAGATATTTGATGCACCATATGTTGGTTTTAGTGCAAGTACAGAAGTTACATTCAGTACTATGACTGCCTCTACAACCACTGATAATAGCTCCTACGCACTTGCACACGCACACTTAGACACAGACTCACTACATACTGCACAATATTATCTAGTAGGTTATACAGGCACCATTACAATACAAATTACAGTTGATGCAGATCCAAGTTCGCTACTTGATAGTGATTGGGTTGATTTATCAAATACTACATATACTGCTCAGACAGGCAGTCAGTCAGTCAATTTTACAGGCAACTATACAGCAGTTAGATTTAAAAGTGTAAAAACTGCAGGAACTATAACAAAAGTCTTGTATCGTCCGTAACTCTGTGTTATAATCAGTTATTATGCAAAATACTATCCAAGATACATTGGTAGCACATCTACCTTCTAAAAAGAAAACAAGTTCAAGTAATTGGATTAGTTTTAGCGGACCTTGTTGCACACACAACGGAGAAAGTGCAGACAAACGAGGACGTGGAGGTGCGATTGCAAACGGAGATGGCAGTGTAAGTTACCATTGCTTTAACTGTGGTTATAAAGCAAGTTGGAAACCTGGTAGACCTGTAAGTTATAAACTTCGTAAGTTATTACAGTGGTTAGGTGCTGACGAGTCTACTATACGTGGGCTAACAATAGAAGCACTTCGTATAAAAGAAGTAACTGAAGAACTAAATCCAGTTGAAATAGAAAAAGAAGAAATAGTTTTTAAAACTAGGCCATTACCCGACGATAGTAAATCTATAATGGAATGGTTACATGAAGGCAAACATGAGTTTGCAAATAAGGCTGCTGAATATGCAATAACTAGAGGACTAGATGATAAGTTAGATAAACTTATGTGGAGCCCTAGTAGAGCTGGTAATATGAATCGTAGACTTATTGTGCCGTTTAACTGGAAAGGTGACACAATTGGTTATTGTGGTCGTGCTATTGATGGTACTGTACAACCTAAGTATTATAATTCAATGGAACCTGGTTACGTGTATAATACTGATGCACAGGACAAGGATAATAAATTTGTTATAGTTGTTGAAGGTCCACTTGATGCACTAAAAATTGATGGTGTTGCAGTATTAAGTAATAATGTAAGCGAAACGCAAGCAGATGTAATTGACAACTTGGCTAAAGATGTAATAGTTGTTCCTGACAAAGATGAAGCAGGACAAAAACTAATAGATGCTGCATTAGAGTATGGTTGGAATGTAGCATATCCTGAATGGGATAGTGATGTAAAAGATGTTAGTGATGCGATTGACAAGTATGGAAAATTGTATACGTTATGGAGTATTGTAACCACTAAACAAAGCAGTAGAATAAAGATAGAATTGATGAGGAAGAAACTTGGCAACTAATTATACAGTAGATTTACAAAGATTATTTTTAGAAATGATGCTTAATGATGCACAAACATTTGTAAGAGTGCAAAACATTTTTAATAGTGAAAACTTTGATAGGAGTCTAAAAGAAGCGGCAAAGTTTATAGAAAAGCATACAACTGATCATGCTACTATGCCTGCAATTGAACAAGTAAATGCAGCCTGTAGTATGGAACTAAAGAAAGTTGAAAACTTAACAGATGGCCACTATGAATGGTTTATGGAAGAGTTTGAAGGCTTTACTAAAAAGCAAGAACTTGAACGTGCTATTTTAGCAGCCGCAGATATGATTGAAAAAGGTGAATACGAACCTGTTGAAAAACTTATTAAAGATGCAGTACAGATTAGTTTAACAAATGACTTAGGTATTGACTATTGGGAAAATCCACGTGATCGTTTAATGAATTTAAAAGACGGTAACGGACAAGTTAGCACTGGTTGGGCAGGACTAGACAGAAAACTGTTTGGAGGGTTTAACAAAGGTGAACTTAATATATTTGCTGGAGGTAGTGGTAGTGGTAAGAGTTTGTTTATGCAAAACTTGGCTATTAATTGGGCATTGGCAGGACTATCAGGAGTATATATTACACTAGAGCTTAGTGAAGGGCTATGTGCTATGCGATTAGATAGTATGGTTACAGATGTTCCAAGTAAAGATATTTTTAAAGACTTAGACACAGTTGAAATGAAAATTGGAATGACTGCAAAGAAAGCAGGAAGATTAAGAATTAAGTATATGCCAGCACAGAGTAATATTAATGATATGCGAGCATACTTAAAAGAGTTACAAATACAAACAGGAAAACCAATAGATTTTATTTGTGTTGATTACTTAGACTTGTTAATGCCGGTTAGTGCTAAAGTAAGTCCAAACGATCAGTTTATTAAAGACAAATATGTAAGTGAAGAACTTCGTAACTTGTCTAAAGAGTTCAATCTTATTATGGTAACAGCATCACAGTTAAACAGAGCGGCAGTTGAAGAAATAGAGTTTGATCATAGTCATATTGCGGGTGGTATTAGTAAG
>Ga0302126_10001179_pt1 | contig 15655 bp, 7 predicted proteins | sample CB4_20m_MG_FD_203108 | JGI IMG/M metagenome (GOLD analysis project Ga0302126, IMG submission 203108) | Marine microbial communities from Western Arctic Ocean, Canada - CB4_20m | ecosystem: Environmental > Aquatic > Marine > Oceanic | place: Canada: Western Arctic Ocean | collected 2017-09-24 | reverse complement strand
AATGACTTTGCCAAGTCCAGCAAGGGCAAGGTCATCAACAAGCGGTCTAAGTCCAAGCACAAGAAGGAGATTGCCAAGAGCGATGCCAAGTACAAGTCCAAGAACAAGAAGCATATCCTTGAGAGCGATGCCAAGTACAAGTCCAAGAACAAGAAGCAGATCGCCGAGAGCGCCGCCGAGTACCGGACCAAGAACAAGAAGCAGCTCGCTGAGAGCGGCGCCGAGTACCGCACGGCGCACAAGAAGCAGATTGCCAAGAGCAAGGCCGAGTACTGGACCACGCCCGCCGGGCGGGCGTCGCAGAAGAAGGACAGTGCGCGGCTGATCAGCCTCTTGTCCAAGTCGATGCGCAAGATGGTGCGCGACACGCCCAACGCGGGCGCAACGCCGCTCTCGCGCGGGCTGTTCGTCTCCGACGCCGACGCGCAGACGCACTTTCGCTCGACGTTTGCGCCGTGGATGACCATGAAGAATCGAGGCGCGCACCGGCGCGGCGCGCCGTACAAGACGAAATGGCAGCTCGGGCATCTGCTTCCCAAGGCCATCTTCGACCCGTCGCTCATCGCCGACGTTGACCATTGCTTCTCCAGGCGAAATCTCATTGCGCAGGATGCGCGCGAGAACCAGGAGCAGCGCGACTCGCTCGCGCTCTCCGATGCGCAGCTCCTCGCGCTGCAGCCGCTCTGGCCCGCCGCGGCTGGCGGCGAGCTCGGCGCGCTCAAGGCGCTCTTTGCGCGCGTTGCCAAGGCGCGTGCCGAGGCCGCCGAGGACGAGGAGGACGAGGAGGAGGAGGACGAGGAGGCGTCGAGCGACGGCGAGGACGAGGACGAGGACGAGGAGGACGAGGACGAGGAGGACGAGGACGAGGAGGACGAGGACGAGTCGTCGGATGACGACGAGATGTAGTCGCATAGTTGCGCGGCTGGCTGGGATGTGCTGGCTGACTGGGGGTGTGCTGGCTGTGCGTGTGTGCGTGTATGGTCGGGTTCGAGTCGCGTGGTTTGAGAGATTGCAGTGTGGATTTTACCTGGCGGTTGACTCGGCGGCGGTGGGCTGGGCGGCGGCGGGCTGGGTGGTGGCGGCGACGGCGGCGGCCCGGGCGGCGGCAGCGGCGGCAGCGGCGGCGGCGGGCTAGGCGGCGGGCTCGGGCGGATGTCCGTGCTGACCTGGCACTTTTCCCAGTGCGGCGCCTCGCCGCCCAGGAGCCACCAGTGCTCCTCCTGACACCAGTCGTGCGCGGCCCGCTCGGCGTCGCTCCCCACAAACTCGGCGCACGTCCAGTCGCAGGGAAGGAGCGGCGGCGGCGCGGGTGGGGGCGGCGACGGCGGCGGAGGCGACGGGCTCGGCGCCTGCGGCTCGGGCGTCTCGGGCGGCCGCGCAGGCGGCAGCGGAACCCCGGGCGGGGGCGACGTTGGCGGCAGCAGCGGCACGGGCGGGATGGGCGGCGGCCGCGGCGGCGCGGGTGAGCTCGGCGGCGGCGACGGCACGGGCGGCGGGGGCGGCGGCGGCGGCGACGGCGGCGGCGGCGGCGGCGGCTTGGGCGGCGACGGCGGCGGGCTCGGGTCGCCCTTGAAGATGACCGACACTCCGCTCCCACGAAAGGTCGTGATCGTGCGCTGGGTCTCGTTGGCCGCCGGCAGGACCGACAGGATGAGGCCAACGATGGCGATGCAGGCCGCGACGGCCAGACAACCGCGCATGCATCGATTCGTCTCGCTCGGTCCGTACCGTGCCATGGGGAGCTGCAACCGTTGCGGAAGGAGCACCACCGTCTTGGGCGGCTCGCCCGGGCCCGGGCCCGGCGCCTCCACGCGCACCGGCACGCCCGTCGGCTCAGTCGGCCCAATCCGCGCATGCGAGAACGACGGTCGAGAGAAGACGTCGGCCGTCAGGCCTTGCAGTTCCTCGGGTCTCGCGGTGCTGAGGTCGCCAACCTGGGCGCGTCCCGTGTTTGTGGGCATGTCGGGGTCGCCGGTCTGAGCGCGGCGCCAGAAGCGCAGGTTGCTGGGCGTCAGCTCGACCTCGGGTGCTGGCACGAAGCGCATGACGACGACGACGACGATGCGGTCGGTCGGTCCGCGCACACGCTCCTGCAACAGGCGATGCGCGCCGGTGCGCTAATCTCAAAGCCAAATTGGAGGCCGCAGCCGCTTGTGAACTGCGCCGGCCACCCACTGCGTCGCCGTTGTCCCGATCCGATGAACGACGTCGGCAACCTGACCGTCGCACTGGCCCTGAGTGCCTCGGGGTCTAGCGCAGGGACGCGCGGCTACACGACGTCTGCCATCGTCGGCGTCATGTGCGTGCTCGGCATCGTGGCCTGCATTGCACGGGGCTCCGTGGCCGTCGCGCAGCGCGCCGCACGAGAACGGGAGCGCACCGAGTTCGCCAACGCAATCACAATGATCGACGAGGAGCAGTGCGAGTCGGCCGACGAGATGCCAAACGATCCCAACGTGCCAGCCTACACGTCGGCGTGTGCGATCAAGGAGAGCTCGCTCTACATGGGACCGGTCGTCCGTCCTGTCGTCTAGGAGTCGGGGGCTCTCAAAAATGCAAAAACGTGTTTCCGCGCGACGACTGACCGACTGACTAAGTGACGACCGTCGCACTGACCACGGGGATTGCGAGCTGTCCGCTGCCCACGTCGGGCGCGTATGGCGTCGTGTTTGTGTCTACGTCGTCCACCACGACCACGACCACGAGCGGCGGTGGCGCCAGTGGCGGTGGCGCCAGTGGCGGTGGCGCCAGTGGCGGTGGCGGCCGCGGCAACGGTCGCGGCAACGGCCGCGGCAACGGTCGCGGCGGCGGTCGTCGCGCGGCCGTCGCCGGCTTGCCGCTGACACCGCCCACGATGCCTCTGCGCGTCTTCACGGACGTGCTGGGCCTGGCGCCCCGCAGGGTCGACGTCAGCACGGCCGTCGCCAGCGGCGGCGGTGGCGCCACCGCCACTGCCAGCGGCGGAGGCGGCGGCGGCGACTCCCGTCCGACCTGATGGAAGAGGTAGATCAGCACGACCGCGCCGGATGCCAGCAACCCCACGACAAAGCACCCGCAGACCCAGAACCGCAGTCGGCACCACGGATGCGTGAGTCGCGCCGGTGCCATCTGCGCGTCGTCCTCGCTCGACCCGACGCGGGCGTAGGAGTTGCCCGGCGTCTCGCTCACGGTGGCGGTCGCGGCGCCGAGCGGTCGCACCGCCGACTTCAGTTGCAACCGCGACAGGACGGGCTTCACGCTCGGCGCGAGTGCGCACGGAACGGCTCCGTTGGCGTTGCCGCTGATCTGCGTCGTCAGCAGGCCGCTCGTCTCCTCCACCCGAGTCTGAGTGTTTGGAGTCAACGTGGACCGCAGGTTGAAGCTGAGCCCGCGCGTGGCCTTGGGCATTTTACGCGCTAAGCCACCACCACCACCACCGCGTCCCACATTTGAGCGTGGCTCGTGGACGTTATGGATCAACCTTAGCGCCGTCACACACACACACACACACCATGCCCGCGTTTGAGAGCTTTGCGACTGCGGCGGAGGCTTTCTTTTGGCTTGGCAAGCACGCTGGGTGCGACAAAGAGTGCTGTCGTCCGCGCCTCGAGATCAAGCGCTCGGGTCCGCCCGCGCCAGAGCTGCCGGCCGAGTTGCAGTGTGCGGTCGCAGAGCCCGACCCAGAGCCGGAACCGGAACCCGAGCTGCCGCCGCTGGAACGGTGCGCGTTTGCCGTGCTCGACACGGAGACCACCGGCCTGTCGGGCATGGACGTGGTGCTCCAGTGCGCGCTGGCGCTCTTTGACCGCGAGGGGCGCATGATCCAGGCCTACGACCGCATCTGGAACCTGCCTTCCGACGTGTGCATCACGACGCGTGCGTACCGTGTGCACAAAATCGGGTACAAACGTATCAGGGCTGTCGGGATGCGAACAGAACCGCAGCTGCGCATCGTGCTGAAGCAGCTGCGTCGGCTTCGCGAGCGCAAGGTGCCCATCATTGCACACAACTCGGCCTTCGACGTGCGCATGCTCCGGCAGACGGCGAACAAGCACGGCATCAACGACTGGAACATTGAGAAACGAGACGTCTACTGCACCATGCTCGGCGCAAAACCCTACACCAACTACGTCTCCAAAAAAACAGGCAAACCAAAAGCACCAAGCAACACCGAACTCTACAAGCACCTGTTCAAGCGCGCTCCCGAGTTTGGGCCGCTGCACGACGCGCTTGTCGACGTGAAAGTGACGGCCGCGTCCTACGTTGGCGGTCGGGACCGCGGCTGGTGGCGTTAGTTTGCCGAAAACTCCCAGAGATTGTCCACGACCTCGGCGGGCAGTCTCACTTTTCAAATCTCGTTGGAACGTACAGTGCGCGTGTGGTGTGTGCGTTACTCCGACTGCTCCTCTGCCTTCGCAAAGGTGGCGTCGGGTTATCCGAGCCTCGTATTCGACTTGCGGGTCTTGCGCTAACCAACAAGGGGCAGGTGGTCCGAGCGTCGCTAGCAGATCGGACGTTTGTGCTGTAGTCATGGCGGTCGTGCCACAGGACGCCACCTGGGCGCAGCATCCGAAAACCAAGCAGGCGTTTATCCTTCCCTTTGGCAAGTCGCAGTTCTTCGTGCCCGAGTCGGCCGTCGTCTCGTTTCCGAAGCGATCGAACAAGGTGGCCGACGGTCAGACCCTTGGCACGGCGCTCGCGACCAAGGCGCCCGAAAAGTGGTTTGGCTACTGCGATCCCGATTGCCTGATGCAGCTGCGCGGCACGGAGGGCACGTCGGTGTACACGACGTTCGAGGTGCCAGGGCACCCCGAGGAGGTGCGCTTTCTGCGTCACATCGGCTCGGCCATTGCCGAGAAGTGCTTCAAGGAGATGGCCGTGGCCATCACGAAGCAGATCAAGGAGAAGGAGGGGCCGCACAAGAACGACCCGAGCACGTACAATGACAGGCAGAAGATTCGCTACGAGGTCCTCAACTGGACCAAGGCGGCCAACTGCCCCTTGCGGGCGCAGCTGCACCCCGAGCTTAACCAGTGGACGGCGGTGTCGCGCGACGGCGCCGACCAGGTCAGGTCGTGCAAGGTGGATCCGCCATCCAAGACGCGCCCCAAGGGCCCGTCGGACAAGCGCACGGTCGGCGACAAGCGCAAGCTCGAGGACCTGCCGATGTTCGAGGACGTCACCATGTGCGAGCCGACGCACCCGAACAAGAAGTGGTCCATCACGATCGGTCTGGAGGACCCCGACAACCCGCCGGTGCTGACCAAGATGGGCAACTACTGGGTGCTCGACCAGTACAAGGGCCACACCATGACGCTGCGTGCCGCGGCCACGGGCGGCGCGCACGCGGCCGCCGGTGCGGCGGCGGACGAGAACGACGATGAGAATGACATTTGAGCGCACGCACACAGCCGAGATTCACTCTGCCTTCACCCGACTGGGATACAGACGCATCGTACGTCTCAACGAGATTTGAGAGTTGAGATTGCCCGCAGCCGATAGAATAAATCATGCTACCAAAACACACCACAGTGCTTTGCGGCTTGTGGCCCACACGCAACACAGCGACGCTGGGAGCGGCCTCTCCCAGGCAGCGAGATGTGAGCAGCAGCAGCGCGCGGCGACAGGCACCGCGCGACACAGCCGCGCTCGCGCGGGAAGCGGTTTGGGCTCCAACGGTGGCAGTCGCCTCACACTGGGACTAGCCTTCGCAGCCGACGGTCCTCACGACGCTCGGCAGCGCTCGGACTGCTGGAAGCTGGGCGGGACGGAAACCTGCACAGGTGCTGTCGCTGACCACAAGTACACGCGGGGCGTGCGAAGGCGGGACGGCCGACGGACCCACTCCTGACAAGGAGACGCACTCTTGACGGCGGCAGGCGCATCGGTAAGCGTCTGTCGGCGGTGGCAACTACCACCGCGTACCTTCGTACCGTGTGTTCGTGTGTGTGAGATCACTGAGGGTCGGGCAATCTCGACTCTCAAATCTCGTTAGAACGTACGGTGCGAACGACTCATAGACACATCGTTGTTCCTCTTCTGACCCTTGCGCAACGTCTGCAACGCAGAGTGCGCCAAGCTCTCTCTCTCCCCCTCCCTCTCCTCCACCGGACCACCCTTTTTGGTGCGTGTCTCATGCGTCCCTGGGCGACGCGGGGCGGCTCGCGTTCAGCGTGCTGACGTCCAGCGCGGCGTCAAAGTCGAATGCAAACGGCGCGTGCGGTGGCAACGACTCGACGGCCTCCCGTTGCACGTCGACGATGCGATGCAGATGCGCGCGCAGCGGGGCATCGTCCTGCAGGTTCATCTCCTCGAGCGCGACGGCAATTGCCTGGTTGCGCTCCGCGTCGGTCATGGCCGGCATCGGGCGTGCGCCCATGTCGGAATCGCCCACGCTCGGCGCGTTTGGGTACGCGCCGGCGCTGAAGCGCGACATGAGCCACTGCCGCGGCGTGAGGGGCACTTTGGCCAGGGACCAGCCCCCGGTGCTGTGCGCGCGCAGCAGGTCGCCGAGGTAGGCGCGGTAGGCGCCCTCCCAGCCCCACACCTGCCACGGGTGGATGTCGGGAATGTCGGGACTGTTGCTCGGCATCGCCGTCTTGCCCGTCTGCAGGTCCTTGTACATGTCCGACGTCAGCTGCGGCACGTCGTCCGTCGTCACGTTGGCGAGGATGCCGTTGAGCTCCTCGAGGTCGGGCGACGCGCTGAGCAGATGAACGTACAGGTCCACGAGGCGCCGTCGACGCTCGGCCAGCCACTCCACGCGCGACGCGAGCGCGAGCTCGCGCTCGCGGGCGCCCTTCCACCCGCGCTCGGCGAGCTGGACGACCGCGTCCCAGTCCTCCTGCGCGTTGACCACGGCGGCGCCCGGCGTCCTCGGCAGCACCTCGTCGAGCACCGTCTCGGCCTTGTCGCCCGCCCCCGGCGGCGCGGCCAGCCCCGTTGGAAGCGGCGCGCCGTCCACGGCGAGGCTCGTGCCACCACCACCGCCGTCGTCGCTCTCGCTGGTGGAGCCGTAGTCGGACGGCTCCGGGAGGATCACCGGCGCATCGGGATCCTCAAACTCGGCGTTCACGGCGTCCACGTCCTCTTGCGTCGCCTCGAGCATAGCCATTCCTTGTTGCGCGGTGGCCTCGGCGATGCGCCGCGCGGCGCGCAGCTGCTCCAAGTTCACCGGGCCCGCGTCTGGATCGGTGACCACGGTCATGCTCGCGTCGACTAGCCGTTGCACCGACGCGAGCGGCACGCCCGCAGCGCGAGCGGCGTCGGGGTCGATTTGCACGGCTACCCGCTCCGCGAGCTGAATCGACGCGGCCACGTCGTCGTCCGGCGCACGCGCCGCCTCCTGCAGTGGTCGGAGCACGGTATCGTCCTCGCGCCGCGCGGCGCGCTCGCGCTCGCGCTGCGCCGCCAGCAACGAGGCCTGTTGCTCGGCGCTCGGTCCGCCCGCCGTCAGCGGGGCAAAGCCCTCGGCCTCCATGTCGGCCACGTCGGCTTCCGCGCCGCCGCCGACGTCCGCGCGCTCGTCCATCGCGTCGGCGACGCCGCTCGTGCGCGCGCGCTTGTTCCGCTTGCGCTGAAGCTTCATCCGCTGGCGGATGAGCTTCTGCAGCTTGGCCAGCTTGCGCTGGTCCTTGGCGCTCATCATCCACCGGACGAGCCCCAGCGCCTGCTGGACCTGCAGACGCATCTTTTTGACGGCCTCGTCCAGCGCCTCCGCTTCCGCGGTCAGCTCGGCGATGCGCGCGGCATTCTCGGCCGTGTCGTCTAGCTCGCGGAGCTGCGCGCGGACATTGTTGGCCGCTCGCGCCGCGAGCACCTGCGTGCGTTGCAGCACCTTGGCCATGCGGTGAATGGCCCGGATGCGCGCATTCTGAAGCTGCTCGGTGCGCATCCGTTGCTTCGTGCGCGCCTCGCGCGTGCGCGCGTCAAACACGCGCCGCTCGCGCTCCGTCAGCTCGTCGGTCAGCAGCTTGCGAACTAGGCCAGCGCCGACGAGCACGCTGAAGGGCACGTCGACGCCCTCGCCCGACGGCGCGTCGCGCGTGAGGCGCGCCTCGATGTCCTCGGCCGCCTGCAGCAGCTCGGCGCGGTTCTCGTCGGTGACGACCTCGTTGTGCAGGAGCTTCCACAGCGACTCGGCCGGACTGCCCACCGCCTTGAGCTTGGCAAAGACGGCCGAGAAGGCGTTGGCCGTTGCCTCCAGGAGCTGCTGGCTCGTGTCAAAGGGCACCTCGAGCTCGGCGGTCGAGAACATGCGGCTCTGCACGTCGGCCGCGCGCATCCGGACCATCAGCTGGGTCACGGCGAGCAACTCCTTTTCGTACTGCGTGCGCTCGGTCGGATCGAAGCCGACGGTGTCGCGGAACGCGACGAGGTCGGCCGCAGGATCGCGCACGGAGCGAGGCGCGCCCACGTCCGATCCCTCGAGCGGAGCCGGCGGTTGCCGCGGCGTGCGGAGCGCGGCGGGGCGCAGCTGCGTCGGGTAGGAACGGTTTGTCCCCGTGTAATTGTCGATCTCCCCTTCGGCGTCCTCGAGAATCGACATGTGCGTCGACTCGATGTCCTCCTGCAACACCTCCGCGGGATCGTCGACCAGCGACTCGGCGCGCGTGATTGCGTGGTCGCGCACGCGCAGCTGCACGAGCATGTCGGCCCACGCGTCGACCACCGCGCGCATGACCGGCAGGAACACCGCCTGAAGCGGGTGGTAGCGGTCGGGCAGCTCGATCACCGCCATCGTGACGAGCTCGACCACGTGCGACACCGGGTTGGGAATGCCGTCGGACGGTTGGGCGCCGCAAAAGTCCTTCCAGCGCTGCACGGCATCGGCCGACGTGTTCAACTCGAGCGCGACGACGAGCTCCTTGATCAGGTCGGGCCGTACCATGTTGTAGCGTTTGCGACGCTCGCGTCCGTCTGCGCCCATGCCCGACAGGATGCGCAGGACGGACTGATAGGGGCTCATCGGGTCCGACCTTCTCGGCAGCCGCTGGGAGGCCTCGTTGTTGCCCAGGGCGTCGGCGACGGCCGTGACGTGCTCCCAGACCTCGCGTACACTACGAACGTCGACCGATTGCGCCGCAGCGGCCGCGGTGGTGCCGGAGAGGAGCTGCAGCATCGCGGTGATCTTGGCGGCGCCCGGCGCGAGCATGTCGTCAATGTCAAAGACGGTGGGCCACGCGCAGTCGAGGTCGACCAGGTCCTTGACAAAGGGAAGCGCGTCCGTGTCGGCGACGGCGCTGCGCACGCGGTCGAGAATCTCGGTGGTGTTTGTGCCGCTCGGTCGGCCGCGCAGCTGGCCCGACAGGATTGTCAGAATGTCAATCTCGCTGCGCACGCGGTCCGCGTGGTCGAGCGTGTCGATCAGGAAGATGACGACCGGGAGTCGGTAGGCAAAGTTGCGCATGATGCCAACCCGCGAACGCCGCCACAGCTCGTACTCGCGCCGTCCAGTGTCCTGCTCGTCGTCCTCGTCGTCGTCGTTGAAGAGCAAGTCCACGAAAAAGACATGGTCCTCGTCTGCGGCAAACAGATCGCGCGGCTCCTGGGTCTGCTGGAGCCGCGACAGGTTCCACACGAGGCGCAGCGAGTGGAAGCGCAGCAGCTCGTTGCGTTGCTCGAGCGAGGCGTTCAGACGGCTGAGGTTGGACCACGTGTTGCGCTCGACCTGGTATCGCTGGAAGGCCTCCTCAAAGTTGCGGACGCGCTTCTCGAGCTCGAGCTCGGCATACCGGTCGCGATCGCCCGGCATCTGCTTGCCACCAAAGGCGCGCTTGTCCTCGTGCCACGACGCATGCATCCGCGCCGCCGGGCGCACCGAGTACGCCAGCGCATCCGGCACGTACCAGCGTCGTTGCTCCGCGTCCCACACCGGCGGCGGGCCGTCGTAGGTGTCCCAGCGACCGTCGACGCGCGGCGGCACGGCCTGCCCCGGCAGAACGTAGGCTGGGTTGGGCCCGAGGTGGTACTTGGGTCCCGCGGCGCTCTCGATTTCAAAGACCGTGTACACGTCGGCATCGCGCCAGTAGTTTCTGTTCTCGGCCTTGGCAAAGTACGCCGACCACGCCGCCTCGCCCCGGTCGACGGCCTGCCGAAAGTCGTCAAAGTCGAGCGCCAGCACGTAGCACGGCGCGACCAGCGTCGACAGCCGCTTGCGGTCGCCCTCGCGCTCCGCGGCGACCTGGTTGCTGACCTTTTGCCCTGGCGCAAAGGCCGCGTCGTCCGGCTCGGTCGGCGGCGCGAGGAAGCCGCGTTCGGTCGGCCAGAGGCGCACCGCGTCCCCAAAGAGGTCCGGGTCGGAGATCTCGGTGCGCCCGCCGTCTGAGAACCGCTCCTCGTTTTGCAACCAGCGGCGCCAGACGGCGCGCTCCGAGTCGGGCGTCAGGCGCTTGGGGTAGATGGGCAGCCGCTTCATCGCCATGTCGTCCTGGTGCGGCATCGCCCTCGCCGCCGCCGCCGCGTCCACGTGCGGCGACCGAAAGGTGTCAAAGACGAGCGTGCCAAACGAGTAGGTGTCGGGCTTTCCGTCCCTGGTCGCGCCGTTGGCAAAGCGCAGCTTGGCCTTGGCCTTGCTGTTTGCAACCGCCTTGGCTTTTTTGCCCGGATTCGGCGGCCACGGGACCGCCGCATCGAGCTTGGCGAGGGTGGGCGCGTCAAACGGCTGCTCCGCGCTCAGCAGCTCCTCCTCGTCCAGCCACCACTCGGGCGGCCCCGCGCGTGGGTCCTCGTCGTCGGGCTCGCGCAGGTAGTCGTGGACACCGCGCACGAGGGCAACGTCGGCAATGGAGTACACGTCCGCGTCCTTGGACATTGGAAAGTACGAGTCCAGTCCGCTGCAGCCCTTGATGGGCGACGTGTCAAACCGGCACGAGTAGTACACGCCCGCCGGCGAGTCGATGGACGCCGGAGTCGTCAGGAGCGGCACGCGCGTCGACTCTGGGTCGTTTGGATTGGCGCGTCGAAAGTAGAGCATCGCCTGGCGATTCTCGGCCACGTAGCGACGCAACGCGTCGCGCAGCGTCGTGGGCGCGAGCATCTTGGTGAGCTCGGTTCGGTCCAGGTTGCGCTTCCAGTCGTTGAGCAGCTGCCGCCGCGCCGCGGGCTCCAGTCGCTCGCCGGCGACGCGCCACTGCTTCAGGCCAGTCGGCGCCTCCGGCGCGCTGTTGCGAAACCACGCAAAGTCATCGAGGTCGCGCCACGACTGGCGGCGTCGCGACGCGCCGCTCAGAAACCCGGTCGTAAGGTTGGCGCGCGTGTCCATGTCGCCGCGCTGGCACATGACCGTCTCCGGGTAGCGTTGCCCGAGCTCGCGTCCGTACCACGGCGCCGGCTTGGGCGCCACCCAGTTGCGCGAGTCGGCGGCCCGCCCGTGGTGCCAGTCGGGCGGCGTGTCCGCGCGCGACTGCGGCACGTACGAGTAGTCCTCGCCACGGTCCAGCGCGGGCGTGACGTCGGCCGGTCGTTGTTGTACACCTCCACGACCTGCCGGCCCGTGGTGAAAGTTGAGGTAACCAGGCACCTGCGTGTTCTCGTTCTTGCCAGCGCGGTCGACGGCCTCGCGAAAGTTCCTGATCTGGCCGTCAGGTAGAGTCGCTGGGGGCAAGGTCGAAATCTGGCGAATGGGCATCGGCTTGAACATGCCCTCGCGCCAGAGCTCGCTGTAGTATCGGTTGTTGCCGCTCTTGGCCGACGTCTTGTACGTGCCTTCAGGATCGACGTACTCGTATGCCATGATGCGCATGTCGAGCAGCTGGCCCGCCTCGGCGTCTGTCGCGGTGTTGCTCGCTCGGCCATCCCGCTCGGCGTCCGCGACGGAGCCACCGCGCGTGGCCCCGTGGTGCCGGAAGATGGGACGCCCGCGGAAGGCGTCTGGGCCGAGGCGCTTGCGCAGCGCCGCACCGGCCGGCGTGTCCTCTGGCACGTCGCGGTAGCCATTCGTGCCGATGCGATCCGCGGTCTCGGCGGTGGGCATGACGTAGTGGTTCTGGTAGTACCGGTAGCTCTCCTCGTCGTTGCCGATGCGGAAGATGGTGGCCCAGTTCGGCGTCGGCCGCGCGGGCCGAGCCCCCGCCGCGGGCGGCGTGGCGTAGAAGGCAGTGATCTTCCCCTCCGGACCCATGACCACGGCGTTGCGCAGCTCGCGCGCGATGAGGGCCGTCTGGAACAGGTTTGTGTACGCGTCCGTAAAGTCGACAATGGGCAGCTGTTGCACATTGGCCAGCGTGCACGCCTCCCAGGTCGGGAGCGCCAGCTTTGCGAGGCCAGGCTCAAACCGCGAGATCTCGACGCCCTGAAAGTTCATGGATCCGCGCGTCAGCAACGGCACGGCCGCGTCGGTGTACTGCTGATTGGTGATCCGATCCTGTCCGCTCCCAAACTCGGCATTGTGCGCATAGGGCGTCATGAACGCTGGCTCGAACATCTCCTCGTTTTGCAGCCAGTGGGAGTAGCACCACTCCCAGTGCTTGCGGTTGAGCCGAATGGGGATCCACACGACGCGCAACGTGCGCGTCACCTTGCGCACCGGCCGGTCCCGCGCCACAAGCTTCGGCTGCCCGTTGGTCATGACAATCGACCCGTCGGCCTTGCGCGCGTACTTGAGCCGCGTCAGCAGGTCGATTGGGACCCGCTCCACGGCGGCCTGGTTGGTCTCGCCCTCCTCGACCACCACCGACAGTGCCGTGCGCTTGCGCGTGCGCTTGCGCTTGCCCTCGAATGGCACGTCGCGCTCGTCCTGCTTGTACGCCTCGTCGATGGCGCCGAGCTTTGCGCGCTTGAGTCGAAAAGCACCGCCGTAGAACTTCCTGCCGTCCTCCAACTCCTGGGGCAGCGACTTGAGCAGGCCCTCGCGCCGGCGCAGCCCCTTGGGGACGCGCTCCGGGAAAAAGTTGAGCCCCGACCTGCGCGGCTTCTTGAGCTCCGCGAGCAGCGCTGCCGCCGAGGCCCACTCCTTCTTCTTCGTGCCCCCGCCGCCCGCGCCCGGCGCCGCGGTGGCATCGGCACGCTCGACCGTGTACCAGCGAATCTCGGCCGGGTCGACGCCGTCCTCGTTGGGTCCGCGACGACGAAAGCCCGAGTGGTACAGACGCGGGTAGTCGCGCGGTCCGTACATCAGATCCTCCTGCAGGGCGCGGTCGATCAGAAACTGGTACGTGTTGGTCGTGCGCATCTCGCGCACGCCCTCCATCCAGAGCCGCCACAGCTGCTGCGCCTCGACCGAGTTGCCCGCATCTGCAATGTTGGTGTCGGCCGCGTTGAGGGCCTCGAACGTGTCGTCCGGAAACTCGGCGGCGTTGCCGACGACGAGGTCCGAGGGCGCCATGCCCTGCTCGTAGGGTACGAGCGCCTGCTCCTGATCGCGCAGGCGTCGCTCCCGCGCGGTCTCTCGGCTCTCGCGGTCGATCTCGCTCGGCTCCTCCTCGCCGTCGGCATCAAACTGCTGCGCGGCCTGGCGCCGAGCCTGCGCGTCGCCAACGGCACCAGCCAGTTGCGACTCGTCCCACTCGTCCTCGTCCTCGTCCTCGTCCTCGTCCTCGTCCTCCTCCTCTGGTTGTGCGTCCACAGCCACCGGCGGTCCGACGAGCTGCTCTGTGGCTTCGAGCTCGTTGTTGCCGACGTCGGATGCGACCGTCGCCAGGTTGGCTGCGCGCGTGAGCTCGGCGCCCGATGGTTTCGGCTTGGCAAACAGGAGGGCCCGCTCCTGCTCGTGTCGTTGCTGCATCTCTCGAAGCCGGGCATCCAGTGCGGCTTTGGCTTCTGCCGACGTCTCCGCCTCCGGCTCGTCGGGCGCCCTCGCGAAAGGCGGCTGCGGCGCCGGCGTCGGCGTCGGCGCCGGTGCTGGTGTTGGCGGCATCGGTGCCGTTGCCGGTGCGGCACGCCCGCGACCGCGACCGCGACCGAGCGGCACGAGCTCGCCGAGCTGCCGCACGTTCTGATGCGCCTGCGCATCGCGCTGCAGGGGCGTGGGCGCCGGCGCCGGCGCCGGTGCCGGTGCTGGTGCCGGCGCCGGCGCCGCGGGCCGAGGGACGGGCCGGGCGCCCATCAGCCCGCCCGGCGGCGGCGCGCGTGCCGCCGCCGCGGCGCGTTCCCGCACGGGTCTGTCCCGCGCGAGCGTCTCGCGGATCTCGGCCATGCGGTCCGTCGTCGCCTCGCTCACGGCCTTCTGTCGTTGCACGTCCTGCTCGTCGACCTGCGAGGCACGGAACGCCGCGCGTCGATCCATGCGCGCAGCCTCGCGCTCCGCCTGCTCGATGGCCTCGCGCCGCGGCGGCGGCACGGTCAGCCGCGAGAGCTCGTCCTGCAACGCCTGCCAAGCGTTTGCCGGCATCGCCGACGACGAGGACGACGCTGCGGCGTCCGCGCCAGCCGAAGCAGCCGCGTTCTGTGCGGCAGCGAGCTGCTCGCGGCGCGCCTTGCGCTTGTCGCCGACCCCCGGGTCTTTTCTGCCAGTCGGCATGGCGTCGCGGCAGTGGTTGCAAACGGCGACGCGCACAACCCGCAAGCCAACGGCTTCTCCTCCTCGCCTTGTGGGCGCACCAGCGTGGGCAAATTTGCCCAGCCGGAGCGCGTCTCTGACAAGGACGCCGCCACCACGGGGGGATGCGGTGCGCCAGCGAGGACGCCGAATGGTTTTGCGCTCGCTACAAGAACCACGGCCGCATCGAGGATTACCTCGGCGACTCGCAGCCGTACTGGGTCGAGGTCGTGGCGGTCCGCTGCGCGCAGTGGCTCAACGGGTGCCGATCCCTCGACTGGACCTACGAGAATTGGATCGTGGCGCTGGTGCGCGAGACGGGGCCAGGGTTTCGCATGGGCTTCTTCCTGACGTCGTTGTACATTGTCGTCGTCGCGTCGTTCACACAGGAGACCCCCCTCGTGTTTCAGTACGACCTGCACCACCCGCAAAAGGACATGCGGTATGGCAACGTCACGCTCGTCATCGCCTTCTACCTGTGGACCCTCGACTTTGGTCTGCTCACGCTGTCCTATTACCTCGTTCGTCACCACGGCACACCGCCGCGACCAGGCGAGAATGGCGAGTGCACCCCGTTTTTCCGCATACCGACGCGGCAATTGCGCGAGCAGCGAGACGCGTATCCACAGACCGCCTACCTGACCACGATGCGTGGGCTCTACGCCTTCTTCTTCACCGCGCACTTTCTCCTCGCCGTGTTTGCAATGCACACCGTGCTCAGCCACATGTACGTAAAGAGGAACGTCTGGTTTGCGTGGGTGCTGTTCCTCAAGGCCGTCATGGTCGTGCTCGCATCAGTGGACGACCTCACGCACATTGGCTCGCCGTGGGGGCTGCAGGAGTGCTCCAAGACGGCGAGCGTATTGCTGTCCTTTCGCGGACTCTTACTCGTGCCGTTGACAGTCGTCTGGTCCGCGGCCGCAGCCATGGCCAGCTTCCCGCCGAGTTACTGCAAAGAGTGTTGAGGCGGGTTCGGTGTGTCGCGGAGTAAACCAATGATCGCACGAGAGTGTGTGTGTGTGTTGAGTCGACGCAGTACAGGGTCAAGTACGGTATGCCAGAAGGCCTCGAGCAGTACGCGCCAGACTGCAAGGACACCCGGCCCGCGTGGTCGACGGTACCGGCCTACCTGGCCTCGGCCACGCCGAGCGTGGCGCCCGGTGGCAAGGCAGAGCCGCCCGTGGCGCGCGTGTAGACATA
>Ga0302126_10001176_pt1 | contig 15680 bp, 6 predicted proteins | sample CB4_20m_MG_FD_203108 | JGI IMG/M metagenome (GOLD analysis project Ga0302126, IMG submission 203108) | Marine microbial communities from Western Arctic Ocean, Canada - CB4_20m | ecosystem: Environmental > Aquatic > Marine > Oceanic | place: Canada: Western Arctic Ocean | collected 2017-09-24 | reverse complement strand
TAAACCGGCAAGAAAAGCTTTACCTAAACCGGCAAGCGAAAATCTACCAGTAAAAACGAAGACGAAAACGACGATGAAAGACGACACTTTGAGTAAGAAAAAGAAGGAAGGTCCAAAGCTAGGTAAGATGAAGACGCCAGCAAAAAAGATGGCGAAAACGAAGACGAAAGACGTGACGGCGTCACGTGCATTTGTTACAGCTTGCGAGAAAATGCCTCCTAAGCGCAGGAACGTAAAGTCGAAAAATACAAAAGCAAAAAAGAAAATAAACTTTGATCAACAAGCGGATACTCAAAGTCAAAGTCAAAGTCAAAGTCAAAGTCTTTCTCAACGTTATGGTAACCCGCCTAGGCCAACTTACGCAGAGGTAAGTAAGTGTGCAGCGAGGTTGAAAAGTACAAAATGTAATCCAGTTGGCCTGCTCCCACAAACCTCGAATGACGTTTCCTCACAAAAGACGAAAGTCTCGCGAGGAGGAAAAGGACGGGGTTTTCAAGGAGTACGCAAAACTAATTCGAAGAAGTAGAGAAACAACTTTGAGAGCATTTTAACATAATATTAGCTTTTTTAGTGATGGTGTGATAAAAAACGTACAATTCAGAAAAACACTAGTCATCAGCTGCTAGTATAATTCAGGGCCTCCCCTTTTTCAGGAAAACATCGATAACACTTTTTGTTGTTGATGATGAGAAAACTTCAGAGGAACGAACGAACGCGATCGGAGCAGAACGACGGCGCGCGCGAACGACAAATTCAAATAATATAACATAATTAATTAATTAATTAATTAACTGAGTAGTTAATTAACTGATTTAAGAACACGGCACGTAAAAGCAAAGCGACAAGAAAACACAACAATAACTAAAGATATGATTGAGATCAAATCGAAGACGGAGGAGATAAAGAAACCACGAGCGATGGACGTCGAGCGCACGTTTCGTAGGATCTCCTTAGCGAACGGTTGCGAACTTTTATTGATTTCCGATCCGAAGTTATTAGGTGATCGAAGCAGCCGCAGCCGCCAGCAGCAGCAGAAGAAGAATAAGGAGGAAAAAGTAAATGAAAATACTGACGACGACGACGACGATGATGATGATGACAAATTTTCAGAAGAAGACGAAGAAGACGAGGATGTGGTAAAAGAAGCTAAGAGAAGTAAAACGACAAAAAGCGATGGTTCAGAAGATAGTATGGACGACGACGACGATGACGACGATGATGATGATGATGAAGAGGCGGAAGAGGGCATGAAAGTCGCCGCGTGCGCTTGCGAAATATCAGTCGGGTATATGCAAGACCCTTCGGATTTCCATGGCTTGTCACATTTTCTAGAGCACATGGTATTCATGGGCACCGATAAATTCCCGAACGAGAACTTCTTCGATGAATGGTTATCGAGGAATTGGGGAGCGCAAAACGCGTATACCGATACGGAGAAAACGGTCTTTCATTTCGATTGTCATCCGAAACATTTAAGAGAAGGCGTTGGAATGTTTTCGCAGTTTTTTATAAAACCTCTAATAAAGAACGACGCTATTGAGAGAGAAGTCACCGCGATCGAGAGCGAGTTCGAGAGAGTGGTTAATTCTGATTCAGTAAGGTTTGAGCTATTATTAGGGAGTTTAGCTAGGGAAGGGCATCCGTATACAAAGTTCGGATGGGGCAACAGAGAATCGTTAACGCAAAGTCCTGCTTATAAAGAGGCCAGGAATGCTTTAATGAAACATTTTCAAGAACATTATCATTCGCGAAGAATGTCCATTGTCATTTGTGGCGCCGAGTCTTTAGATGAGCTTCAGGACATTATATTAAGCGACGAAAGTTTTGGCGGTTTAAATAATAATAATGACGACGATGATAATAATAATAATAAAATTGAGCGATTAGATCAATCCGATTTGAGTCAGTTCGGGTCACCCTTTAAACACATCGTCCCAGCGCTCGTGCGAACAATGAGCGTTAAAGAAGGGACTCAACTCACGATGACGTTTGAAATCCCCTCGAAAATCGCTCGAAATTACGAATCAAAAAGCGTCTCGTTCGTTGAAACTTTATTAGGGCACGAAGGTGGAGGTAGCGCCTTCGAAGCTCTTAGGAAAAGAGGACTTGCTTCGCAACTTTGCGCCGGGATCTCAAGAGGAGGTCTCGATGACACGAGCTGCGTCGCTTTGCTTTCAATAGCAATCAAACTCACTGAGAGAGGCGCCAAAAGGATGAACGACGTCATTTATGTAATCTTCACATATCTCGAGCAAATTAAACTTCTTCTGGATTCAGAAGGAACACGATTTTACGATGAACAGCGTCAAATCGCGCAACTTGACTTTGAATATGGCGAATCAGAACCAGCGGCAGAGTTCGCCGAACGATTAGTATCGGACATTCGCAAATTCAGCCCTGAACACATCTTGTTTGGTGATTCGTATTGGAAAGAGTTCGATGCCGAAGAAATTGGCACACTCTTAGAGTTATTGAGCCCACAAAATGTTTTGATCGTATCAGCGAGTTCTGATTACGCCAGTTCTTCAAACGCACAAATAGAGCCTTGGATTAAGTTTCCATACGAAGTCGAAAAGTTTGAATACCTTGGTTCAACGTCATCGTCATCAGACATGATGCTAGATGGACTAAAAAGTGAGTTATCGTTCCCGGCTAAGAATATATTCATTCCGAAAGATTTACGAATGCACGATATCGTCGTCGCTTCGGCAACGACAGCGACAGACGGCAAAGGCAAAGACAATAATAATTCGTTTTTAGAGGTAACTCCAACAGTTGTCTATAACGAGTGTGGCGTTTTACGTTTATGGGCAAAACTAGGATGCAGCGAATTCAGGACGCAACCAAAAGCTTCGATGGTTTTCAACGTGCATCTTTTGGATACTGTTGAAAATAATCAAACGGTTAAAGAGATGATGTGTTTGAAAATGTTTGTTCTAATGCTCTCGGATTCATTGAACAAGGACGTTCATTATCCAGCGCACATGGCCTCGAATGAAGCGAGTTGTTCTGTGATGGCGCAATCCGCTGGTGTCATATTTCATTTCGATGGTTGGTCCGATACGATTCCAGAAGTTGCACTCGCTTATTTTCAAAGAGCGACGACAAAAAATGGATTTACCATTGACGAAGATCGATTTTTAAAAGTAAAAGAAACTGCTATTCAAGATGCGAATAACTCTGTGATTAAATCCAGAGCGCACGCTTATCAGATTTTACGACTCGCTAAATTTGAAAACGAAGCGAGCTTGGACGATAAACTCACGCAGCTCAAAGAATTAACCTCGAACGAGGTTAAGAGTTATGGTCAAACATTTTTCAAGAACGTATTCATCGAAGGATTAATCGTGGGCAATGTCACAGAAGCTTGCGTGCTGAAATTAGGAGACTCTCTGAAGGAGCTCTTGAACGAAAATAAAAATTTGGACGACGCGAGAGCTTTAACTGTCTCGCACGTAGCGCAAATTCCAGAGGGGAAGTATTCCATCAATTTAAACACGGTGAACAAAGAAGAAGTCAACTCTGCAATTAATCATTATTACCAAATTGGACCGAGTGATATTTTTACTCGCGCCTTGGCATTGTTGGCCGCGCAGTTCATGTCCGAGAAAATTTTCGACCAGCTTCGTACGAAAGAAAGCTTGGGATACGTCGTCTCTGCTTCTTTTGAATCGAGCAACGAAATTTTAGGATTTAACATCGTCGTCGAAAGCGCGTTTCATCCTCCAAAGTTTGTTAGCACGCGAATTGAAGCTTTTCTTGATCATTTTCCAGCAGTCCTTGAATCGTTGACTGAGGCAGAATTCAACAAGCAACGACTGAGTTTAGTCGAGGAATTACTCGCCAAAGACGAAAATTTACGCATGCAAAGTGAAAGATATGCCATACACCTGCAAAATCGAAAATATCAATTTTATCGCGCTCGCGAAGTTGCAAGCTATGTCAATACGATTACGCAGGCTGATATTGTGATGTTTTGCCAGAAGATTTTCATTCAGCACCCTCGATTACTTTCTGTCTCAATCCATGGGAAGAACTATTTGTTACCTTCGGATGATGATAATGAAAACGATAATAATAATGAAAAAATTCTCGATGTGATTGAAAAAAGAGAAAGTTTTGGCTACTTTGATAGCAAAGAAGGTGATGGAATCTTCATTCCAGAACTGATTATTCCGCAAAAAGTCGTCCCCGTTGATCTTCAAAAGATGAAGGAATTCGCCCTGAATCCGAGCATTACGGTCGCAAATCCAGATACCCTTTGCGAAGACAATAACGAAGAAAACGAAGATTATGACGACGAAGGTGGAGGGCAAAACAAATCGATTGGAAGAGCTGTTAAAAAGTCTCAATTTTATCAATCCCAATCAGAAGGTAATAAATTGAACAGAAAATGCGAAAGAAGCAATTGTAGTTTTTGCATAAGGAAACAAATGCCGTTTTCGTTACCGAAATAATAATGAAAAGAATGTGGTATATATATATATATTGAATTTGTAGAAATACGAATATTGATATATGTACGTATAATTGTTGCTGAGTGACTCTTTTTAATAAATATAAAACACACAACACAACTTATAAGTACTTTTAACTCCATCGGTCGGCGTTTTTGTTAACTTTCTTAGCTGCGTCACCGCTTCCAAACGACTTTGCCTTTTCTTTCTTCAGTTTTGTTTTTTCTGCTTTGGACATCTTACTCTTCGCAACAATTTGCGTCTGTTCAATTTCCTTTTTCTTCTGCGTGAGCACTTTATCTCGACTTCCAGCGGTTGTATTTTTTTCTAAATAGTAAGCGTAATCGCCTTCGTAATCTGTGATTTTGCCTTCGTCAAACGCGAGCACTCTAGTCGCAATCTGTCTGAGAAAAAATCTGTCGTGAGAAATGGCCAAAACCGTGCCTTCAAACGATTGCAAAGCTTCTTCTAACATTTGCTTCGAAGGAATGTCTAAATGATTCGTCGGTTCATCTAGTAATAAAACATTCGCAGGTGTTACCATGAACTTAGCCAAAGCCAATCTCGCTTTTTCGCCTCCAGATAAATATTCCACAGGTCTGTCGTGATAAGAAGTATTGAAAGCCATGCGACCCAAGAGCGCTTTAAGCTGATTAATATTTTCATCCGGTGCAGCTCTGACAAGCGTTTCCAACACACCAAGCTTGGCGTCTAAATCCTCAGCTTGATTTTGATAAAAATAATTAACTTTACAAAGCTGTCTATCACCGAAAGTTGCAACGCCGTCGTTCGGTTCTTCCGTGCCTTGCATTAAGCGCATCATGGTGGACTTACCACAACCGTTATCTCCAATCATGGCCACGCGCTCACTTCTATCAATTTGCAAGCTTACGTTTTGGAACAAAGTCTTTTCATCGTACCCGTGAGTTAAGTTGCGAACTTGAACGACGGTTTGGGAAGATCTTGGAGCGTCTGGAAACCGAAATCGTCTCGATTTTTCCTCCCAAGGTTTCGCAATGGATTCTTCGAGAAGTTTATCGAGCGTTTTTTGAGCAGCTGTTGCGCGACCGCTTTGACCACCTCCAGCGAGGCGAGATATTAATTCGCGTTGTCTAGTAACTTCTTTTTGCCATTTTTCCCACGCGACGTACAATTGCGTCGCTTTCGTCTCCTTCTCGCGACGGTAATCGCTATAGTTTCCCTTATACGTAGTCGCTGTTCCTCTTTCGGTTTCGACTATTTTGTTGCAAATTTGATCGAGAAACTCGCGATCGTGCGATACGACCACTAACGGCACGTCCACTTCTTTTAAATACGATTCGAGCCATTGAATTGTGTTTAAATCGATATGATTTGTCGGTTCATCCAATAATAAAAGTCCAGGTTCTTGCAATAAAATTTTCCCAATCGTTATTCGCATTTTCCAGCCCCCGGAAAACGAAGATACGACTCTATCGTTATCTTCTGGGACGAATCCGAGTTCGGGCATAATTTTATCAATCGCGCGATCCATGTTGAACAAATCCATTCTATCCGCCTGTCTTTGCAACTCGTTCAACTTATCGACTAAGAGAGACATTAGTTCAGGAGTTGGATTATTTTCCAAAGCTTTTTGAACGCGTTCGAGATTCTTTAGAACGACCGATTCGTCCCCAAACGAGGCTAAAAATTCTTGCCTAACGGTATTTTTCTCATCGACCTCGAATTCTTGAGTCAAATACCCAATCTTGACTTGATTCGCCAACATAACTTCGCCCTCATCTTGCTCTATTTCGCCCATGATTATCTTCAATTGAGTCGTTTTACCAGCTCCGTTCCATCCGACTAGGCCAACACGTTCACCTTTTTTACAGTCCCACGTGACGTCGTTAAGGACTTGTTGGTTCGTGAACGTTTTTTTCAATCCTTCGACTCGAACGCCAGTGGTGACTGATCCGCTCGTTCTTTTCTGATTTCTCTTTTCTTGTTTCTTGAATACATCTCTTAAATTTTCAGGTATTATATTTTCTTCTTTATTTTCTTCTTTTGCTTTTGTTTCTTCTAGTTCTACTTTGGCGGCAGCGGCGTTGGTAGTTTTATTATCAACAAGAAGCGCTGCTTTTTTCTCTTTTTCATCGACAACTACGACTGCTGCGTTTTTGGCAGCAGCAGCTGCCTTTGCTGCCTTTTCTTCCTCTTCTTTCTGTTTAGTAGTAGCTTCTAATGATGATAATAAATCAGCTTTAGCTTTAATAGCCATTTCACGCGCCTCTTGTTGTGCGAGCTCGTATTCTCTTTTTTTCTCGAGCAATATCTGTTGCTTCTTCTCTTGTGCCAAACGTTTCTTCTTCGCGAATTCATCTTCTTCTGATAATACTTCCGATTTACTTTTCATTACTACTTCTACTTCCTTTTCTTCTTCTCGTCCTTCTTCGATATTATTATTATTATTATTAACTTCATCGTTATCGACTTTTTCATCTTCTTCTTTTTCTTCCTTCGCTCCTCGTTTAGTATTATTATTATTATTATTATTATCATTGACCGCAGGTTGAGATTGTTGAACGATATTAGGAGTAGTAGTAGTAGTAGTAGCAGTATATGTAGTAGTAACAACAGAAGAAGAAGCCGAACTGGGTTTCTTCTTATTCTTCTTCAGTTTCCCAGCTGGCACGAACTCTGCTACTTCGCTCTCCCAAGCAAATTTGACCGCCTGTTGTTGTTGTTGCTGTTGTTGAGCCGCCGCTTTATTAGGTTTGGTAACTTGCGCGGCAGCAGCAGTACTAGGAGTAGCAGTACTGTTATTATTATTATTATTATTAACAGTACTTTGTGGTTTCTTCTTATTCTTCTTCGCTTTCCCGGCTGGCACGAAATCATCATCATCATCATCATCTATTTCCCACGACGTCTGCTGCTGCTGCGCAGTCGTTACCTCTTCCCTCTGTTCCATCGCGTCGTCATCAAAATTATCTGCATACGAAGAATTCAGAGAAGTAGTACTCACACTGTTCACGTCATTATTGTTTCTAAAAAATCCTCTTTTGCTGTTAACAATCGCGCTGGCAATCGACTCCTCCTTCTTATTCTTCTTCGTCCTCTTCTTCGTATTATTATTATTGTTTTGACTGCGATGAGTCGTTTGCAACGCGTGAGTAGCAGTAGAGCGAAACATTATTGGATTTTTGATTATTCCTATTATTATTTTATACGATAGATGACGATTAATGATAATGACGACGACGAATGACGACGAATGACGACGAATGACGACGAATGTGCTGCTGGATTGAAAATCCAGCTTTTTTCCTGCCGCCTGATGCCTGCTGCTGTGCTTTTTTTTCTCAAAAAATAAAAGATGCATCAGTAAACTGCTGGACGGTTAAACCTACTGGCCAGGATTGGATATACCAATCGCGAGATAATAAGAATGAACTCCTCATCGAATCAACATTCGCAATCATTCAGCGATCTAGAGCTCGTAAGCGACCGAATAATCTTCAAACTGAAGCGAGACCTTTTTCCAACGTTGTCGTCGAACTCCTCAAAGAATGATATTAATAACAATCGAAATAATAATAAGGAAATAATTCTCTCAGAACTAACGAAAATTCAAATGGAAATCGATGATGAACGATTTCCGATATCTTTAAAGTTGAAGATTGCGAAATCTTTAATCGAGCGCGTCGTGTGTGACCCACAAGGAGGAGGAGAACAAAACGTATTTCTTTTCTCGTCATCATCATCGATGGCAGAGCAGAGACATTTTGGGTATACGATTATACAAAAAGCAATGGTAAAACCTTCAAATTTTCAGGATGAGAAAGATAAAGAAGAATTAATGGCGATAATTCAGAGAGAGCTCGAGTTAAGCGCTAGAAGTGGATATCAAGAGCCTTGGCCCGTGAAAAGTAAGGTTGCGCAAATCACCGCAGAGTTCATAAAACGAGAAGGTTCTTTAGTATGGATCGAATTCGCTAAAGCGATTAGAAGAATGTTGAAATCAGAATGTGCGTTTGAACAAGAACTTGCTGCTATTATCACGAGGTATGTTGCAGAGGATGTTGCTTTGCATAGCGAGGAAGTTTTCGCTGATAAAGTTCGCGATTTACTATCCGGAATGACGTCGACGATTGACGAAATCACGCGAGCACTCTTTGAAGCTTTGGAACGAAATTTTAGAGTAGAGAATATGTTTTTCGAACAAAATTATAATCAACAAATGGCTAGACAGCATTCGAATGCAACGATTGCTATTTTAGAAACTGTTTCTGTGTACGCTGAATGGGCACCGTTAGTGCCGTTCGTTCGAAGCGGCTTAGTCGATTCTTGCGCGGCTTTATTGGTACGTTCTCGTGTTGCTCTTATTTAATTTATTTTTCTTTGTGTGGCCGATGAAGATATCTTTAATGGATCAACCATCTGAACATCCACCGTGACGATAATAAAACATTATATATTCAAATCTGAGGCTTTTTTGTTGCTTTCATTTACACTCTTGCACTTCGCGTTCTCTCTTTCTTTGAAGACACTACACATATAATATACTAACAAGTATTATGCCAATAGATTAATGAAAAGTACAGGAATTTAGCTGGAAATGTTATAAAGCTCTTTTTAAGTAGAAAATCTTTGCCCGAAGATGTTCCCGAAGAAGATAGACGGATATTTTCTCTTGCAGTCTCTACATGCGTGCGTTCTGTCACCGTCTCTTTAGATTTAGTTTTGAATCAACAATATTCAGTTGAAAATTCTGATATATTTGAACAATTTTCAGAATTAGCTTGCCAAGCAGGAGCTGTTCAAGTTCTTACGTCTTTATTTAATGAACATGAACGTGTAGCTCTCCTCGAACGCTTGGCCGCTTTAGTGCGCATTCCAAACCTGAAATCACTCGAAATGATACTTGGAACATGGGCATCGTTATTAAGAGCAAATGGAGCAGTAATACCATCGTCTTTAAAAAAATTTCAAGTGAAAAATAAAATAGAAAAAGATGCGATCTCTTTAAAAATGCTCCCCAACGGTGCCGTGGCTGCCTTGCTTGATTATTGTATGGTATGGTTACGCAACGGAGGCGGGCTCGCTAGCGGAATGGACCCCAAAAATGCAAGTTTACAGGCTGAGCGAGATCAGTGGGAGGAATGCTTCGAGACTTTCGAAGAGATGAAAACCCAATGGGTTGTAGTTCGTGCAAAGATTATGGAGGTTGTGAAGTTGTGTTCAAACTTGGAACCAGAAATTGCTGCAGAAAAACTTTTGGATAACATAAACGGGGCTTTTTCATGGTTACAAAGTCTAGAAGAGAGTAGCACTAGTGATGAGGCCAGAGCGTGCATCTTAGAAGGAGTGCAATCATATACAGAATGTGTCATGCTTGTACTTCCTATTGAAAATATAGGAGCTCATGATACCGTCATAGAAATTGAAAAATTGATAATGATGACGATGGGAATGATGCATGGACTCCAAAGTTTAGCTCAACACGCTAAAATTTTAGAGTCTTTTAGCCGAATCGGTATTGTGCGTCCTAATTTAGTGCCATTGATTATTAAGCACTTATTCGAAATGCTTAATGCTATCGCTACTGACGATGTAGGAGCTCATCCTGCGAGAGGAAAGGCTCGGGGACTTAAGCTCTCACAGATTGTTCGACAGAAGATATGTTCGGCAATGTTGAATATTTGCACAACTATTCCAGAGGTACGTGTTGATACATATACATAATATTGTTATAATTTTTTTTCGTCGGTTTGTTTTTCTCTCTTTTCAAATTTTCGGATTCTACTATTATTTCGTTCTCTTAAAACTTTGGTAAAGAGTTTCAACTTCGCCAAAGCTATGCAAGGACGATAGATTAAAATCGGCTTTTAGATTTTACAAAATTCTTTTCTCACCGAAATGGTTGGAGAAAACGATAATTTCTAAGTGCTACAAAAAAAAAATATGTGTGTTGTTGTGTGTGTTGCTTACCGTATAATAAAACCCTTAAATAACATTGATTGACATTATTAATATTTGATATTTTTCTTCTTTCTTATCCAAAATTCAGGCACTCAATCCTCATCTCGAACCTCTCGCAGAACAGATCGAAAGTCTTCGTGCTAAAGGTGCTCTGACAGGTTCTGAACGTGGGACGCTCGCGGAAGCTCTTCTAGCAGTTGCAACTCCAAGTGGACCAGTTCGAATTCGACAAGTAGTTGATTGGCTCTTGAGCCCTGTCAAAAACCGGTGGTTTTCTCCAGAAAGCCTTTCAGCTTTACCGACTGTCTCAAATTTGTTTTCTCCGGAAACATTTGTATCCGGTCCAATCGATACGCTGTCTAATTTACACTGGGATATTTTTCATGACGTTCAATTGCTAGAGCGCTGCTATCGGAGAAGTGCAGATGCGTACTCGCAATTGGATGTAGTAGAAAATAAAGAAATTTCGTCACAAGAATGTCTTATTTCAGATCATTGCGAATGGTCGCTATTACTTTCAACTGAATTGCAAAAATCAGTCCGCTCAATATTCACTCCAGCTTTTTCTGAAAAAATGAGGAGCGTTGGATTATCACAATCTTTAGATCCTTCGTGGGAGGAATTGACTGCGGGATTAAAACCTGGAATGCTGAAAGAATTCGCCATAAACGAGGCTGAAAATCAAAACCTCAACGCTCCAAAAATTGTATCCGTGCGCGATTGGTTAAATGTAATTCGAGATGCCAGTTTAAACATAGTAAATTTACTTTTTGTGCACGCAGCTCAACAGACATATCCAAACACTTCCATAGCTGAAAAGATGGAAAATATGATAGCAAGTGATTTAGAATATCAGCGCGATGATCAGGTTCGGACGATGACTTTATTATTTATTAGACCGGTCCTCTCCAGATGCCCTCTACAATTTCGGCAGATTTGGTTTCGAGCCCTGGTTGCTCCAATTCTTTCTGATTTATGTCGACGAGTTGATCGAGGATGGTCCAGTAAGCATAACGAAATAATAGATTTCCAGTTATTAGCGATGAAGAAAAATCAATCTTCAACAACAAACGATGATTCTGAAGCCAGTACCAGACTTACCACCGCGGTGATTGAATCTTTTAGTGAGCGCACTTTGCGAGAAATTTCCCGAGAATTGGGATCAATCTTAGAACTGATAGTTGCTCCCGATGGTACTCTTGGACGTAAAACAAAATGTGGCGCAATCACTCGTCCTGCTGGCGCAGTATCTTCAAAAACTATACTACTACAAGGTACTAGTAGTCCTAGTTCCGAAAAAGATGCGATTGCTGGAGGAAAACACCTTATCGATTGGATGTGTTCGCAAAGTAATGTCTCTACTGCACAGCAGGCGATTCAAGCTGCCACACATGCGCTTAGAATTGATGATTTGGAATGCGTTAGTAAGGCTATATTGTTCTGCAGAGGTCTTTGCGCTGCAGCATCGGTATCAGATCAGCGCATTGGATCTGGTTTGGCTGAATCATGCGGTGGAGAGATTTTATTAGCGGCGGTCACAGCCTTGGCAAAGTCTACTAATTCATCACTTCAACCCGATTTATTGGGTTTAATTTATGAATTCTTGAGCAAACACGCTAGAACTTCAAAGTCTGTTACTCATGCTATGCTTTGTATCCCGGGCATTACAGGAGCTTCGCTTCAGAATACACTCGACGAAATGTCGAAATGTTCAAATAGTTATAAAAAGGCTATCTTACACGTCAAGACTTTGTTTGTTAATTTAGAGGGAGGAAAATCAATACTTCAAAATAATTTTGCTTCCAAAGATGGAAAAAGTGCAATACAAGTTCCAACACCGAATAAAAGAAGAAGAACTTCTACTAATACATCGGAAGAGGCGATTAAATATGAATTAGATATGAATTAGCTACTTACGTAGTACTTGTACTGTTTTATCACACCACTAAAAAAGCTAATATTATGTTAAAATGCTCTTAAAGTTGTTTCTCTACTTCTTAGAATTAGTTTTGCGTACTCCTTTCGAACCTCATCCATTCCCTCCTCGTGAGACTTTTTTCGTCTTTTGTGAGGAAACGTCATCCGAGGTTTGAGAGAGCAGGCCAACTGGATTAAATATTACACTTTTCGACCTCGCCGCGCCTACTTCTGCTTAAGTTGGCTTGGGCGGGTTACCGTAACGTTGAGAAAGACTTTGTTCACTTTGCGTGCCCTCTTGTTGGTCAAAGTTTATACGCTTTTTCGCTTTTGTACTTCGAATTTTGGCGTGGAAATTTAGCATTCTTCTTGTTCTTGCAGTTTGGACATTTATAACAACGTTTCTCGTTCTTGTTTGGTAAGATCGTTGTTACCTTCGACGGTGTCTTTTTTATCTCCGGGATCAACTTCTTTTTTATACTCGAGATATCGTCTTTCGTCGTCATTTTCGCCATCTTTTTTGCCGGCATCTTCTTATTAGCAGGTTTTGAACCTTCTTTCTCCGGGTTACTGTGCTTCCTCTTTTTCATAGGGTACGTACTGGTACAATAAAATCAATCAATCTTGCCACCAAGGAACATTTCCTTGGTTTAGCTGAGCCCCTAGCCTCAAGTCGTAGACAATATTTCTTTTACGAGGTCTTAACGACGATTTTATAGTACCTTTCAAAACATCTTTAACATCACAGCTTTGAAACCAAGCGTGTTGAAAATATTTTTCCATCGAGTCACTTCCACCCGCGCCTAGTCGATCGAGTTCGCTACATTTTAGTAAGCGATGCACGATGTCAATTGTATCATCATCAAACCACTCTGGACACCATACGCCTCCGTTTTCCGAATCATTCACAACTGCTTCATAGAGCTCTTGGTTCCCATGCACATTCGCATACGGAGTCGCACCCGAGCATAGCTCATAAATTAATATTCCTAACGACCATAAGTCAGCCTCAAATCTACAGCCTTTCCGCGCTAAAACTTCAGGTGACATGTATTGCGAAGTCCCACAAAAAGAATACGCTCTATCATCTACATTAAAAAGCTGTTTAGCCATGCCAAAATCGCCCAAGCACGCATCTCCATTCGCTCTGAGTAAAATATTTTCAGGTTTCAGATCTCTATATACGTATTGTTTCATGTGAAGATACGCAATAGCTGCAGAAATTTGAGAAATATAAACTTTTGCATCTTGCAAGCTAGGTAAGCCGTGATACACTAAACATTGAAATAAATCTCCACATGGAGCGTATTCGGTGAGGAGATAATACGCGTGCGGATCAGAGTAAGAGTGAAACAAATTCGAAATGAACGGCCCGTTTGAAACTTCAAGATGAGAGAGACGTTCGCTTGATGCATGTTTCTCCTCGCCAATTTGTGCGAGCTTAGATTTCTGCATCACTTTGAACGCAACTAACTGTTTTGTGTCATTTAATCTCGCTAAATATACCGTTCCACATAAACCTTTTCCTAATTCTCGCAATATTTGAAAATCTTTCGGCCAGTCCGCGTGCTTATTGACTATAATATCTCTTAAAGTATCCTCGTATTCAGCCTCTTTATAATCACCGGAAAGTCCAGCGGCTGAGACTAAATTGGCGTCGGATATAATGCGAGAAGCTACGTCGTCGTCGTTTTCGTTTTCTTTCTTTTTTGTTGATGATATACGGAGCGCTTGCATCATTGAATGCTCTGCTGCTGCTGCGTCTTTTGTTGTACTTTTAGCATCGTTGGAAGTCGTCGTAGTCGCAGCAGTCTCCAAATCGAGCATGGACATGTGACTTCTAATGACCGTTTTCGTTAATAACCTGTTTACAGGATTATATAAGTTTCTGCCTAGTTTTTTTTCATCATCGTCGCCGTAGTTTTCGTCTATTGCTTTCATTAATTCGCGATTATTCATTTTATTCGTATCAATCATTGAAGCCACTCTTTTTAATTGTGGTTTGAAAATTTTATCTTGCGATAAAGAATCGTCGTCGTCGTCGTACGTTTTATTATTATTATCTGTTTTGTTTTTAATATCTCCTCCTCCTCCTCCTCCTCGTTGTCGTTGTTGTTGTTGTTGTTGTTGTTGTTGTTGTTCTTTATTTTCGTTATATTCATCGTCAACTTCATTAATGTTTATGCTCGCGACTAAGTTCGATAAAGACGACGATTTTCGAAGACGAGACATAAATTAATTACGTACAAGGTACTAGTGCGTAGTACCACGGTACGTAGTTTTTTTGTATATTTATCTTTTGCAATGCTCTACATGCAAAGCCTCTTTGTGATAGGGATGGGGAATTCAGCTCCGGAGTTTTGGGTTTTTTTTGGCCAACTCCGGAGTTTTCACGTACGTTTTTTTTCACACTATAACATACAAAAAAAACTAATATAAAGTTACCTGGTAAGATACAGTGTACAAGTACTTTTAAAGTTGTTTCTGTACCGCAGTACCGGTATATCTTCTTTGTGTTATTTTTATATCAAGTGTATGTTTTTCAATTTATTAATAACAAAAGCGATTATTAGTTTTGCTTACTCGCGACGCAAGATTTGAACCCGACCTCTAACTCATCACGATTAAGATTACGTCCAATAAAAACGATCCTGTTCATTCTTCTTTCGGTAGTTTGCCAATCGACTGAAGAAGGGCCGAAATTAATTTGCTCATGCACGCCTTGGAAGATGAATTTTTTATCGCCCTGCCCGGCAAAGCAAAACACGCCCTTCGAGCGATACATGTTCTTCGCGTTTGCCTGTAATAAGTTCATCATGAATTCGTTCACTGCATCAAAGTCTAATTCTCCTTCACATTCGATACCGACTGAACCTACGCCTGAGAGATCGTGCCTCTGTCGTTTATTCTCATCCAAGAAAGAAGGGTCGTGTTCTAACGTCTTCTCGATCGAGAACGAGCTAACGCCTAGGACTTTTTTCAAATCGATATTACTATTTTTTGTCCTTATGACATCCGCGGAAGCATTAATCGATCTTAAGACATTGGTCGTCTTTATTAAGTACTCTTCGTCGACCAAATCTATTTTATTCAAAAGTATGCGATCCGCGAATGCGACTTGTTGCACGGCTTCGTTCACGCAGCCTTCTTCTTTCACTTCTTCCAAGTGCATTTGAACGTGCTTCGCATCGACTAAGCATAAAATTGAATCGAGCTGATAGTGATCTGCTATTTCTGGGTTTATGAAAAATGTAAACGCTACTGGCGCTGGATCGGCTAATCCAGTAGTTTCAATAATCACGCAATCGAACTTCTTTGCTCGATCTTTCAAAGTCAGTAAAGCTCTGACTAAATCCCCTCTAA
>Ga0302126_10001169_pt1 | contig 15721 bp, 10 predicted proteins | sample CB4_20m_MG_FD_203108 | JGI IMG/M metagenome (GOLD analysis project Ga0302126, IMG submission 203108) | Marine microbial communities from Western Arctic Ocean, Canada - CB4_20m | ecosystem: Environmental > Aquatic > Marine > Oceanic | place: Canada: Western Arctic Ocean | collected 2017-09-24 | reverse complement strand
AACGCATAGCCCACTCATCTAAGAGAGCGACGAGATCGGTATTGAACCCTTCAACGGTGCGTAAAAATAAGCCGACTCTTCGTAAGACGAACAAATCGATGGATACGGTTTCTAAAACTGCCGGTCTTTGTACTTTTACCGCTACGACGGCGCCGTTACTTTTCAATTTGCCTTTGTAAACTTGTCCTAAACTCGCGGCAGCGACTGGGAAAGGGCCTAATTCTGAATATATTTCTTGCCATTTGCATCCGAGTTCGCTTTCTAAAGTTTGAAAAGCGAGGTCGTTATCGAACGATGGAACTTTATCGCACAATTTTTGCAACTCGACCATTGCTTGAGGACCGAGCAAATCAGGTCGAATAGCCAAAGCTTGACCGAGTTTAATATACGCCGGTCCTAACGAAGTGACAATTTCTCTCAATTGAATCGCTCGTTTCACGGAGTTCTCCTCAGTCCGTTTCATCAAGTAATCTGACACTAATCCGCTTATGAATCCGCCCCCAATCGTAAATAACTGAAACGCTCTTTGAACGACTGCGCCAGATCTTTTCGACCAATATCTTTCGATCGCTTCAGGGTCGTACGTCAACGGTAACTGATCTTCAAAATTATTGTTATACTTTTCGAAATCGATCACTTTCATCTCAACATTGGCTTCCGCGAAATCTGATTGGTCGATGTTCGACCCGCGCAGACCTCTCATGAGAATGTTCAAATCTTCGTTTTCGCTCATTTGTTCGCGAATGTTTTTCATTTGTGATTTCATGTCTTCTCTCCTGAACGTCGACGACGACGACGATTGTTGTTGTTGTTGTTGTTGTTCTTTACTTTCTGTTTCAATCGGTTCTTTAATAGCATTATTATTATTATTATTATTATTATTATTATTATTATTATTATTATTATTATTATTATTATTTTGTCGACGACATCTCTTATGTCGGTTGTATGAACGAGACGACGATGACGTGCTTGGCTTTGATAATAAACTAGTAATGGCTCTGCCATTAGTATTACCCTGACTGTGACTGTGACTATTAGTCATCATCATCGTCATCGTTTGAGTCGTTAAAGAGGCCGTATATTTATTTATTATTAATTTATATGTGTTATTAACGCGCGTTCCAGTTAACTTAAAAGTAACGTATTTTGCTTGCTTGCTTGCATCATGATCACGTGCTGCTCGCCTTGATCATCAGGCTGCTTGCTGCTGCTGCTGCTGCTGTTTCAGCTTCCCCCCTTATTATTATTTACTGCCCCTGGCGTGCATCGAGCGGAGCTACTATAAAAATAAATTAATCACACACGTTATTAAATACTTTCAAATAAATCATCATCATCATCATCGTCATCATCGTCATGGTCGCAACGAAGAAGAAAACAACTGCTGCAACTACCACTACGACGAAGACTACGAAAACGAAGACGAACGACGACAACAACGACGACAACAAAATCACCATAGCCGCCGAAAACAAACAAAAGAAGAAGACGAAGAAGAACGACGACGACGACGACGACACTGCTCCTGAAACGATGACGATCAACAGATTGAACAAGAACCAAGTGCAAAAAGCAATCACTGCTTTAAAATTACATTTAGAGAAAGTTAAGGAAGAACGCGAGAAAGATCCATTGTTCGACGACGAGGCCGATGATTGTTTCTCGGTTTTGATTTCCTTAAAAACGCAACCGGTTGGAAAAGGGAATAATCCATCCGCGAAAATGAAAGCGATTCGTATTCCACACTCGATGGTTGACTTGGAAACCGCCGAGATTTGCTTAATTGTTAAAGATAACGATGGGAAAGGACATAAAGAGGCGAAACAGAAGGTTGAACAAATGGGCGACGACAAGGCGGGAATAGCGAAAGTTTTAGGAGTATCAAAGTTACGAAATAATTATAAACCACACGAAGCGAAGAGAAAATTGTGCGATTCGTACGATTTATTTCTAGCAGACGAAAGAGTGATTCCAATTTTACCAAAGTTATTAGGGAAGACTTTCTTCAAAAAGAAACGTCAACCGATTCCGGTCGATTTGACAAAGAAAGATTGGGCAAAGGAAATCCGTTCGGCGACGTCGGCGACGTATTTAAGTTTAAGTAACGGCACTTGCGTGCGCATTAAAACTGGTACATCTCAAATGAGTATTGAAGACGTCGTTGAAAACACATGCGTTGCCGTTGAAGGCGCTGTGAAACATATTCCGCGTCGATGGGGTAACGTTCAATCAATTTTTATTAAATTGAACGAATCAGTTGCGTTGCCTTTGTATCCTTAGAAAAGTAATAATAATTAATACGTATGGTTATTATACCGTAATGAAGAAAATAAAGAAGAAGCAGATGTTTTTGTTTTCACTGTCGTTTTTGTTGTTGTTTTGTTGTACGAATTTTTCCACGGTTTCCCGTAATTTGCCCAAATTTCTGTAATATCCGATTTTATAAGCATCGGTCAAGCTGTCAAGCGTCAAGAAAGAAATTTTCTTCATTAGGAAAGAAACGAACACTAGTACTCTCTTTAATTAACTAACGCACGAGGTGTTGAAGTTCCGAACATTGAATTAAAACTATGATGAAACGAACAAAAACAGTATTTATTGTTTTCGTTGCTTACGCAATCTTAGTATCTTTCGTCGCGTTCGCTGATCACTCTGTTTCTAACGAAAACAGCGGTGATGACGATCTTGCTTGCGCTAATTTCCTTCAGACGTGTTCGCAAACGTGCGAATCGAACGGAGGAATGAACGAAGAGAAGTCGTTATGTAAGACATGGGAGAATGGGATGTACAAGTCTTGCGTGTGTTCTTCATCCGAATTTTTGGTACGTTTTCGATCTTAATTTTCGCATGATCTGCTTCTTTTATTGTTTATACCTTGTTGTTCTTTCTTTCGCGCGCGCGCGCGTCTAACAACTATAATTCAAAGAAGGCCTCGTCATCTCTCAAACACAGTCATCTCTCAAACAAAACTGAACTAATTATTACAACTCGCTCTCTCTCGTAATAAAATCATATACAGGAAGAGGAACGAAAAGAACAAAAAGAAATACAAACGATGAGTGAACAAGACGAAGAAGAAGAAGAAGTGCTCGTAGAACAAGAAGAGGAGAACGAAGAGGAGGAGGGTAAGCAAGCTTCGAATGAAAGAGGAGAGGAAACAATTATCGAATGCGACGGCACCGGCGCTGGTACAGAGAACATGATGATGATGGACCAACCGTCTTCTTATTCTTCTACGTCGTTCTTACCTGATATGATGATGCGTACGTTCTTTGGAGATGATATGATGTCCCCATCGAACAGTATTTTTGGTGATAACACTGATTCTGCGCGTCAAAGTTATTTGAACAGAGTGTTTCGAACGCCATTTTCTTTGGACATTTCCTTCAACGCCAACGACGATTCATTGACGACGAACGACAAAAACGACGGCGTCGTTAACAATCAACCGTTTGTATTCTTTTCGTCGTCGTCATCATCAAACGATAATAAAAACGCGAAGACTATCGAAGATGAAATCAACGCCGACGTTGCGTTAATTAATGATTTCCAAACGGCAATGAATGGTTTCTTTAATAACAACGACGATGATACTTTCTTTTCAACAGCTGAACTAGGTGAAAAGAGAACTAAGGCTCCAATGACTTATTTGGAATACCGACGTAAGAACGAGCACCTGATGAGATATGAGAGGATGTTGACATGCATAATGTCCATCTCTTTAATATCGTTACTGCTTTACTCTATTTTTGTTTTAGTCGTTCGAGTCTTTGCCGGCAATGATGATGATGATAATGACGACGAACAAAGGTATTACGAATTTTCGGATGACACGAAAACTGAACCGCTTTTAGACCTTGAGCTAAATAATAATAATTCTGATAACGAAAACGATGAAACTGCGACTGTCGAGCATTACAAAGTCTCTTCATCATGGAAAAGTGCAAGAGTGTAAATGAGTGTGAGTATATGTATACATATACTTATATATATGTGCGTGTGTGTGTGTGTGTGTGTGTAAGAAGATGAATTTTGTAATGAGAACTTTGTATTAATTTTTGTAAAATCGACTGTGCTCCTCGAAAAACAGGTGACAGGAGCTCCACTACGTCGCCACAAAATGGCTCAACTACTTTCTTCATCAAGAACTTCGTATGATTATGATTATGATTACGTTTCACTTTCGAGAAAAAGAATGAATATTAGTTCATCTCGCTCTTCTTCTTCTTCTTCTTCTTCTTCATCATCATCATCGTCATCAAAACCGTTATGCTGCCATTCAGTTTATCGAACCTCTCACGTTCCAGAAGTAGATAATGATATGCTCGTTCGCAGTAGTAGTCAGTCTTCGTTCAGTATGAGCTTAAATAGCAATAGTACTCATACTATGACCATGAAACGAATAGGAGGAGGAAGTAGTATTAGAAGAAGAAGGAGCAGAGTAAAAGAAACGATCAGTATTTCTCTCAGAAGTAGTCGTAGTGATAACAAAAGTTTTACAAGTGTAGTCAGAACAAACGACGATTCAGAAGAAGAAGAAGACAACAAACAAAGAGAGTCTACTGAAAATGATTCGATGATGATAATAATGAAACCAATTAATGCTAAAGCGCAAATTAGAAGCATTCTGATCTTCGTCGTGCCTTTGTTGGCATCAAACATAGTCTCACCTTTATTGACAATGACCGATACCGCGTTCGTTGGAAGATATGCGAGCGACGCGGTGGTTTCGTTAGCAGCCTTGGGCGTCTGCGCACCTTTGACTGATTACCCAGTAAACTTGTTCATGTTTGTTACCGCGGGTATAACGTCAATTGTTTCAAATGGTTTAGCTGTGAGAGAATCCGAGCGTGATATGGAACGGAAAGTGTACGGTGCAATGTTCATCTCGTTCATGCTCGCAATAACGCTCTCGTTATTATTGGTCACGTTCCCGGACCAATTATTGTCTCTTTTAGGAGTTGAAAAAATTGGACCTTTACGAAATATTGCAAAACAGTACGTTCAAGTTCGCGGTTTAGCAATGCCTGCTGCGTTTTTAACAGGTGCCGGCTACGCATCTTTGGTTGCGCGCGAAGATACGGTCACGCCTTTATTATGCGTTTTATTAGCGGCCATAACAAATGTTGTTTTAGACTATGTTGCGGTTGTGATTTTAAAACAAGGCGCCGTAGGCGCTGCGTGGGCAACAACAGCATCGCTTTACGTTGGAGCGATTTGTATTTTTACAGTTTTGAGAAGACGAAAACTATTTAATATTCCTCCTCCAAACGCGACGACACTAGCTTTGAAAACGAAGGAATTGGATATCGTGCGAGCGGCAACGACGGCGGCTTCTATTATTCCAACAAAAGAGATGTGTGCGCCCGTGATGAAGTTTTTTGCGCCCATAACGTTTCTGAGTTTCTCCGTTTTAACTTTATACGTGGTGCTCATTTTACAAGCTAATTCGGTTGGAAACGTTGCTTCGGCTGCGCATCGAATAGCCGGGAATATTTTCACCGTTTGCGCTTTATTTGGTGACCCGCTCATACAAGTAGGACAGACGATGATGCCTAAATATATCGCCTTTACGCCAGAAAATGATGGTAAAAACGCTCGGAAAATGGCAATAATTGTAAACTCGATGGGATACTTGGTCGGAATCGTTTCAGCCGTTTTATGCTTTTTTCTGCTTTACTTTGGTGCCTCTGGATTCACGAAAGATAGCAGTGTCATCGCATGCGCAAGGAGCGTCGTCGTGCCAGTTTTTGCGTGTACAGTTGCAAACGTAGTATCGAAATCTTTATACGGAATCATGGTTGCGAGGAAGAAGCTAACATTTTTGGCAGGATTAACGGGCATTGGCACGAGCGCTTTCTTGGTTGCCGTTTTTGCAATTAATAAATATTTAGGTCCAGAGTCGCGCTATTATGCCCTATGGTGGTGCCTCTTTTCCTATTACGCGATCGCCGTCGTCGTTTTAACGTTCAAGATTAATTTTACGAAAACTTTAGTGAACAAAGAACGATACGTTTAGTTTTTTAAAAGTAAGATGTTTTGGTTAGTTGTTCTTTTTCTTCAAAAACGCGCTAAAATAGACTAATAACTAGCTAGGCTAACTAATACTAGAATTGAATCACAAATCGCATTGTTTGCAGATACTTTCATTTTCATTTTCACACGCAACGATGATGAACAAATTCTTTGGCGAAAGAATGTGTTCGTCTCGAAACATCCTTTTGCTTACTTTTCGAAAACTCGAACCAACGTGCGAACTAATGACGTTGTATAAAGCAGTCGTCCAAAGATCGTATTCATTTATACCAGAGTCTTTTTGTCTCTCTTTGATTGTATAACCGAAATCTGCGTATATTCGCTTCGGTACGCGAACTTTATGCGGCAAGCAACAAGGAGTTAGAACTAACGATAGATTGAATGACGACGACGGCAAGGGTGTATATTTTGACGACATCAAATTCGTCCAAAGCTCAATAGCGCGACGACTTAAATTACCACACAAATGCATTCCAATCATCACTCCGCAAAAATCGTTCGCTCTAAGTGCGCCTACAATTAACTCCTCGCATTTCTCGGAATACAAGTCTATGTTTTGGAATTTTACGTTTTCACACGCTTTCAAGTGCGATAAGTTCATGTTCTTATTCGAGTCTAACATGAAAATCGTTTCATCAGGATATTCTCTAGCTAAAATGATCGACGTGAATCCTTTCCCTGAACATAAATCGAAGAACACGCATTTCTTCTTCTTCGTTCGATGTTCGTTTTTGTTGTTCGTTAAAACTTTTTTGACCTCTTCTCTCACGTGTTTACATATTGCATAGCTTTCGATTATTTCCTTCTTCAGTTGAGACGTTTTCTTCGACCATGCCCATGAACGAAACTCTTCGTTTTCTTTGAATTCTTTACACAAATCGGATTCGACGAATAGTTTTAAATATTTATTCGTCTGAACATCTCTCGAATCGATTATGTAATCGATTGACTTTCTTCCTCCTCTTTCTTCTACTTTTGTTGTTATTATTAGTTTGTTGTCGTTTTTATCATTCCTGACTTCCTCTTCTTCTTCTTCTTCTTCTTCTTCTTCACTTATGTTATTATTGTTATCATCATTATTATTATTATTATTATTATTATTATTATTATTATTATTATTATTACTATTACTATTATTGTTATTGTTATTGTTGTTCATTGTTGATTCTCTATATGAAGGAGCAAGGATGAATATCAAAATATGTACTGGTATATCGGGTACCACAATGGCGCGATAAAATAATAATTGAACAAAATTAAACACGTTATTATTAATAAAATAAAATTAACACTCTCCTTTGGCACCACCTCTCACTTTACCACCTCTTTCTTTGTTCGGTTCAAACACGTATTTGATTAAACTATCTTTAATGTTTAGAATTTGCGGCCAAGCGGATTTAATCTTCACGTCACATAACTCATTATTACTTCTTGGAGCGGCTAAGATCTTATCTTGCTCTTCCAAGGAGAAATTTTTCCAAGTATAATTAGGTGAACAATAATCTTTATATAACTGTAAGACCTCGTTATGCGAGATTGCACCAGGGTTCGTAAAGTTATAAATACCAGTAAGCTTTCGCAAAGCGCCGTCGATTGCGTATGGCACGAGTTCGTCCAAAACAGTCATCGAGTTCGGAACGTTCACTACGCAATCGTAATTGGCAATTTTGAATATGAAATTTCTCGGGTTATCCAATCTATTATCGATTGGCATTCGCAAGCGCAATTGCAAGATGTTGTTATAGTTTTTAAGCAAATCCTCAACCATTCCTTTCGTGTGCGAATAAAACGAACCTCCAAAATTTGGCGCATCGTCCTCAGTAAATCCTGGTCCTCCAATTGGGTGTTTCTCATCGTACGAATAAATGCAACCAGTTGCAAAGTTAGTGACGTGAATGCCGTTCTTATCTGCGACATCGACCAAGGTCAAAATGCCAGTAACGTTCGTTTGCACGGTTTCCTTCTTATGCGATTCGCACCAATCGACGTTTGGTCTACCGGTAATACCGGCAGCGTTTAAGATGTGAGTCGGTTTGCATCGGGCGATATCTTCTTCGACTGCTTTTCTATCGTATAATCGTGCTGAACCATAATAATATTTATGTCCTTTCTCTTCCAAGAGTCTGCCGAGCATACCGCCGATCCATCCAGTTCTTCCATAGACTAAAAACACGGGTTTACGTTCTTCGCCATTTTTCAAATCATCAGAAGCTTTTCCTTCGGCCGTATTGCTCGCAATTTCATCGAAAACGTTCGGTGACGCGGAAACTTGCCCTCCTGTTGGGTGCGCGACTAAAGCGGCGGAGAGATTTCCCCAATAATCGTTTTCGCCGTTTTTCTCGTACCAAGCGATGGTTTCTCTTAAACCTTCTTCCCATGATTTTTCTTGTTTCCATCCGAGCGCGAGAAGCTTCGAACAATCGATGAAATATCTTCTATCGTTGAATTGACGATCTTTAACATAAGTAACGATATCATCCGCTTTCATATCTAACTCTTTGCAAATATCTTCCGCGACTGAGCGAACGGTTCTTTCTTCTTGCGCTCCGATGTTATACACGCCAGAATTTGTGCCGTGATGCAAAATGCTATCAAACGCGCTTGCCGCATCTTGAACGTGCATGTAAGACCTCGTTGCCATCCCATCTCCGTGTAATGGAATTTTCAATCCTCTTTTCGCTAACATGATAAATTTCGGAATTGCTTTTTCTGGAAACTGATGCGGTCCGTAAACGTTATTCCCTCTCGTGATGACGTACGGTAAGTCGTATGAACGACCATATGCCATAACTAACATCTCTGCACCAGCTTTCGTGGCTGAATATGGATTCGTCGGTTCTAATAAACTCGCATGTTCTGTATTCGATGCGTTTAATTCGTACGAACTTTCCCCGTAAACCTCATCCGTGGAGACGTGTAAGAATCTTTTAATCGTCCCCAACGTCTTGCAAGATTCTAATAAAACGTGCGTTCCTAAGATGTTATTTTCAGTGAACGCGAATGAGTTCCCGAACGAGTTATCCACGTGTGTTTGTGCAGCGAAGTGCATGATCGTATCAATGTTTTCATTTCTTAAAATGTACGAAACTAAATCTGCCGAACAAATATCACCCTTTATGAACTTGAAGTTCAATAAATGTGATACACACGATAAGTGTTTCACGTTTGCGCAGTAGTCTAATTTATCCAAGACGACAATCTTTTATTATATATTATTAATATTATATTATTATATTATTATTAATAATAATAACGGTGATGATGATGATGATGATGATGATGAGAAGGTCAGTTTAATATATTAACGTTAGAGTATTACTAAAGATGATGATGATGATGTTTGATATGCTCGATTTTGATCGAACTTTACATTTAATTCACATACTAGTCATACATGTTTTACGAGAAAAAGAAACGCGACGAAACGAGATAATAACAATAACACGGTGTAACGATGATACGAAAACGTACTTTGCAGTGTGGATACTTCGTCGCGAATAAGATCGCAACGTGAGAGGCAATGAACCCTGCCCCGCCAGTTATTAGAACGTTCTTCGGCTCATAAACCGCCATGTTATGTTCTGTTCCAGTCCTCCTGATGTGTTCGTTTTGTGAACTGTTCTCGTTTCTTTACAGCAGCAGCAGGAAGTGAATAAAACGCAGCGGCGAGCGGCCCAATCAGCAGTCGGAAAGACTTTTAGCAAGAGAGAGAAATTAGCCCCCCCCGAAGCTGCTGCTGCTGTGCTCATATGCAGACAGGCAGATGGATGCTGGCAAAAAACGGGAAAAAACAAAATCGCATCAGTCGTGAAAAGTGGGAAAGATGGGAAAAGTGTGAAAAGACGAAAGAAAGAAAGAGGGGAACATCACGTTTTTATTTGCATCGCATTACGAGTCGTCCACGAGTACTGACTGCTCCGCACTATTAATTTATTTATTTATAAAAGAAAGAGAGAGATTAAGAGAGATTAAGAGAGAGAGATGACAACGATCGAACGACAACGAATAACAACAACAACAACTAATAGTGATGAGAACTTTTCTTTATCGAGATGGTTCTTGAAGAGGGGAGAGATATTACAAAAATATAACGAACGATATTTACGAGTATGTATTAAAGAGAGAACGTTATCGTTCCATGCGAAGAAAGAACAGAAAGCGACTTCGGTCGTTTCTTTCGACATGCTCGAGAAATTCACGACCATCATAGGCAATAAAACGAATAAAACGATTCGTATCCAACTCCGAAGTGGGAAAGATTTATATCTCATGAAAATGCCAAAAGAACAACGACAACAACCATCAGGACAACATGGCGATGATAATAATTATAAAGAAGATGATGATGATGATGAAGAAGAAGAATGGTGCGAACGAATGAACAGGATGCTAATCTTACTACCATCGCCAGATTGTCGAAGAGAAAGAGGAGGAGGAGGAGGAGGAGGTATTGAAAATGCACATGGCGCGTTATTGCGTAGAAAAGATTCCATAGGCAAAGGCGTCGGCAAAATACGAGTCTTAACGAATAATTCGCCTCCGCCGTTAGTAGAGAAGAACGGTAGTAGTACTGCTGGCGACGAAAACGTGCCACCAATGAAATCTCCCGCACTTAATCAAAGAAAACAACTTGAATACGATGAAGAAGAAAATAACAACGAAGGAGAAGCGTCTTCGACGGTTTCTTCGTTTTATCACAGTTCGCCGCAAATGAATAATGACAACAACAGAGACGCGAGAAGTCTCTCTATTATGACTTCTCAAGATACAAACGATCGCGTTTTGGATACATTTAAAGCCATGGAACTTGCTTTGCGAGCTAAAGATGAATTGTTAGCTGCGCAAACACAACTCACAGAAAGATTAGAGGCGAAACTGAAAGAGAGAGAAAATGAAATACGCGACTTGCAAAGAAAACTGAACGATACGAAAGAATTACAAGAAGAATTCGATGATGCAAGCATGCGCGCAATGGAAATGGAGGATCAAGCGAGCATGTTATCAGTAAATATAGATTCGTTGACGAGAGAATTAGATGACGTGCGCGCGCAAAAAGCAGTCGTACAAAACGCTTTATTAAGAGAGTCTGCGTTCATGCAAGAGCGAGAGTATGAGTTGAATAAAAAATTATCCGATGCCAATTTGAAGGTGCAAAAAGTCGAGGCTGAGAAGAAGCATCAGAAAGACGTTTACGAACAAACCGAACGCGAGCTTATGTTAAGTCGCGATAGGTTATTGGCAGAGATTGCTCGAGAGCGCAGAAATCGCGGAATGTTTAGTCCCGAGCTCTCGCATCAAAATAGACGAAGACGCGCTACGACAACAAGAAATGCTGCATCCTCGGATGATGATGTCACTAATAATAATAATAATAATAATAGAAAAGAGGAGAGTCCAATACGTCGAGGAGAGCTTTCGTTTGCGTCTCAACGCACGACGTTGAATGAATCTTTCGATTCGTTAGTTGGTGCTTCTCTACAAAAAGTCAATCGCACGACGACGACGATCGACCCAAAAATGCTCACACCTGAAGAACACTCTTGCAAAGTACAATAAGTACAATGACAATAGTATATTTATTAGTTAGGTAGTACAAAAGTGTAATATATAATCCCGTGTAATATAGTTATGTATATTTCGTTTAAAGACGGTCCTGTGGCTTAATTTATATTATCTCAACAATTTACCTGTACTAGTATGCTAAATAAAATTCTTGCTATTCCTAATTACTAAATCGAAGATTGTATACTAATCACTTTACCATCGAATGAAACAACTCCTTTCACGTATTCTTCGTTTTCATTCTCTCTCGCGAATTTTTCAACGTATGAACAGGTAGGGATAACTGTATATCCTTTCTTCTTCGCCCATTCTAACGCACCTTTGGTGATGACTTTCGCTAATCCTTTCCCTCTCTCTTTTTCTGGAGTCCAAGTATGAGCGAATGAAATCAATTTCGACTTTGGGAGTCCAACAAAATCGTACTTCAAGTACGCGATTGAACCATCTTCTTCTTTAGAATCGAATTCTAACGCATTTGAGAACACGCCACCTAGCATTTCTAATTCGTTCATCTGTAATTTACCTGGAAAGCATTTCACTGCTACTGTCGTTGTCGTTGTTGGAGAGGTCATTTTTTACTTTTGGAGTTTTTTTATTATTGCTGCTGATGATGAGTTTTTGATGATGAGTTTTTTTTAGTTTTTTACCTTCATGAAACCTCTTGATTTAAGACGCGCGTGTAAGAGGAAGCCATTTTTTAAGACTTATTACTTGTTCTTTTTCTTCTGCATTTTGCTCGCTGCCGGTTCTTCGTTTTTGCCTTTGCCGTCTTGTTGTGTACCGAAAAACATGTTACGCGCTTCTTTTAATATCATCGTACACCACACCAATTGAAGAACAGTAAAAAATATGTTCAAAACTAGGACGCTCATTATTACGAATCTCGGCACATTCGTAGTAGGTAAAGTTTCAAGATTCAAGACGTAAAGCGCATCTTTCCAATAACCGATTGAATACGAAATCCATTGAATAACGCGAAACCAAAGAAACATGAACGCGAAAAGTAAAGAACAGAATGTGTTGAATATTGCATATTTCTTCGCGCCGTACTCTGGATAGAATCTAAAAAAATCGACAACGCAGAGCGGTAACGATGAAGCCTCTGAACAACCCATGAAATAAATGCCGTAATATCCACAAAATGGGATCGATAACATCCAATAGCATAACAATCCAGTCATTGCATGGTGAATCAACATTTCAGTTTTATTCAACTCAGAGTTGAACAAGGAGAAGACAAAATCCCATAGTTGAAACGCTATCTGCACCAAACCTATTTTATTACATTTCTGAATATTTGAAATCGAAAACAATCGGTCAATAGCGGTTTGGTTTTCCAACGCACCAAAATACCACGCATGTAATCCTAAATATGCCACGTATGTCATCGGAAAGATACAAGTGATTTGGAAAGCGCCCAAGTATGCGCCTTCTCCATTTGAACGATGCACCTTCTTGTGATTCAAGATTGTTTTAACAACGAAGAACGCTACAGAGAGGGATAAAAACCACGAGGAGATTGTGATCAAATCTTCGCTCGATGGGAACGATGATACTATAAGTTGTTCATGAATAATATTAGTAGTCTTTTTCGAGAACATCTTTAACAATGTTTTACTTTCAGGATTGCAGGTATTAATTATTTGAAAATCTTGGGTGACGATTATTAGGCGTTAGGGGTCTGCTATGTGATGCAATATAATGTGAATCAAAAACGCTTGGGCTAGAGAGCGCTTTCACAAGAAAGGAGTAAGTATATATATTGTATATATATATATACAACAACATCAACAATTATTATTATTATTACACATATATATATGCACTGTATATGATTAGAAACTCTTAATCGTCGTCTTCAATAGTCTGAAACTGGTTTTGCTGCTGCGTATCCATTCCGTCTTGATCGTACGCGCTCATCATTTCGGCGATTAATTTTGTGGTATGCTCGGACGAAAGCGCCGCAAAAGCGCCTTCTCCGAGTTCGTATTGAAACGTAAAACCGCTCCCTGAAGCGACTTGGATTTTATCTCTTAAAAGAACGCGTTTCGTGACTAAAGTTGGTATGATTTTACTCACTTCGCATTCCAAATCTTCGTGATAGCGCATTTGGTCGTTTTCTTTACCATTGAAAGAAATCGGTAAACCGAATTGCCTGAAAACTTTGAACAAAGCTTCTTCTTGAATCGTTCCTCCGTTGACGTTTATTAAAGATGATATCGTAGCGATTATTCCTCTCCACGCGAGTTTTTCTGTCCTTAAACGACTATCGACGAACTTCAATCTCGCGTCGACCGGTAACGCCGATCTAAGAACGAACGAAGATGATCCCTTCGACGAAGTAGTTGCAACGGCCGCACTCTTACTCTTTTCGACTTGCGATACTAATCTTTCCACTTCTTGCAACTCTAAACCGAGATTATCGAGCAACGATAATTGCACTAAAGGTAAAATATAACTCGCGACGTTTCTTATTTTCTTCCCTTTCAAAGCTTCGTTCATCATAGAAGTATACAACGTTCTTTGTATTGGCTGGTTATTCGTCTTTTGCGCTTGAAAAAGGAAAAAACGTGCGGCTTCACTCGTCAAGTGTTTCTTCTCTTGCGGCGATAGACTCTCGTGCGCTTGCTTTTGATTTTCTCGTTCTTCGTTTCTTTGCTCTAGGAATCTTTTCCTGATTTTCTTAATGTCTGGATCGAAGACACCTACGACGTAGGAGTGCGGTCTTCTCTGCTTGTTCTTGGTTGTTTGCTGTTTTTGATTTTTGCGTTTTCCTCCTCGTTCCTCTTCCTCTTTTTCCTCTTCCTCTTCGTCCGGTTCCTCTTTTGCATCTTCAAACACGTCCGAATCTGACTCTTCGTCCTTCTTCTTCTTCTTACTCTTACTCTTCATAGTAGTAGTAGTAGTAGTGTTAGTCTTCTTCTGTTTCTTATTCGAAAGAGGTTGTAAACTCTCAGGCGCTGTCCTTATGATCTCGTTAATCTTCCTCGTTCGTTTCTTGGCAGGATTTAATGGCGACGCGTTCGCTGCCGGAGGTGGAGCAGGCTTTTGTTTTTTCTTTATGTTTGGCTGCATCTTCTGTAGTAGTGACAAAAATATGAACGTTCTTAGTACTCTGTTATCCTTGTTTTTGTTTTTCTGACGACGCGTTTGTCGTTCTGCGTTCGTTTGCCGTGTTTGAATAATAATCTGTCCGTCGTCGTTGTTTCAAACATCAAAGATGTTTCTTTTTTTTGAATTTCTTAACAACGAGGAGAGTTTGAGCAGAGAGCATCAAAAGCAGCTGCTGTCCTGCTGATGATGCCTATTCTATTGTTGGGCCAATAATGCCCGTACTGCTCATAAGAGTGCTTGCTTGGGCAGCAGAGGGCTACAGGGCTTTTTTGGCCCTCGCAAAATGAGAAGCAGCAGCAGCAACTGCGACTACAATACGACATAGATTAGTAAACAATAAAAAGAAGTAATTCATTCATTCATTCATTCATTCATTAATTAATTGACATGGCTCAAACAACACAACGACGCGTTGCGAGGTCATTGCTCGCCCATATTAACAGTAAAAGTATAAATACTACTCCTTCTTTACTAACGACGACGACGACGCAATCAGCTCGTGCCGTCATTCAAACAGAGGCACAATTCGTTCGTCACTATGCAGGAGCACCTGGTGGGGCAGCGTATGATATCAACACCAGAACGAAACCACACTTGAACGTTGGTACTATCGGTCACGTCGATCATGGGAAAACGACTCTAACAGCTGCGATTACTAAGGTCATGGCCCAAGTAGGTGGAGCGAAAGAGGTCGCATTTGATCAAATCGATAAAGCGCCCGAGGAGAAAGCGAGAGGGATTACGATATCGACAGCACATGTGGAATATGAGACAAAGAAAAGACATTACGCACACGTCGATTGCCCAGGGCACGCTGATTACGTGAAGAATATGATTACTGGTGCAGCACAAATGGATGGGGCGATCTTAGTAGTATCGGCGGCGGACGGACCGATGCCGCAAACGAGAGAACATATTTTATTGGCAAAGCAAATTGGAGTCCCGTCTTTGGTCGTTTTTTTGAATAAAATTGATATGGTCGACGACGAAGAGCTCGTTGAGTTAG
>Ga0302126_10001168_pt1 | contig 15732 bp, 15 predicted proteins | sample CB4_20m_MG_FD_203108 | JGI IMG/M metagenome (GOLD analysis project Ga0302126, IMG submission 203108) | Marine microbial communities from Western Arctic Ocean, Canada - CB4_20m | ecosystem: Environmental > Aquatic > Marine > Oceanic | place: Canada: Western Arctic Ocean | collected 2017-09-24 | reverse complement strand
ACAAAGCGTCGAAAGGAGGGTACTCGCGAAGGACGATGAGAACAGTCTCGAGAAGTTTCACCATCGTGCTGAGCTGAATGAACTCGCTCTGACCCGGTGGAGGTTTGCGGTCTTTCTTGTGCTTCTTGGTCATCTCGGTCTCTATACGTCGCAGCGTGTTGCGCCCCAACAACTCCCGGGCGTCCTCCAAGTACCTCGGACCGAGGAACTCCATGAACCTCGCGAAACTGCCCGACTTCTCGCCGCTGTTCGGAGGACCAAACTGGCGACTTATGGTGCCCTGTTTCGCGCGCTGGTTCGTCTTCGTCCCGATTTCACGGCCTTCGGTGCGGAAGTGGGTGTTGATGGCTTTGACGGAAAACGACTCCGTGTTCGCGTCACCGGCCGTTCCTACGCGGTCTGGAAGGTCGGTCGCGGGCTGCGCTGGAGGAGCTTCTGGGACGTAACTCGAAGGGGCTCCCATGTTTCGTCGCCGAAGCCTCGTCGCTTCAGCCCAGTACGGGATAGTTTCGATGAGGTCATCAAACCCGTTCCTACGTCGAAGGTCGTTGATGTCGTCTCTGGTGATGTTGTGTTTCGTGAGGGAATACACGTGGGGCACGGAGCCTTCTTTTATCCGTCCTAAAACTCGTAGTTTGTTCTCGCGGTCTTTATACTCTCTACTCTGACGAAGGTCACGCATGTACGCCGCGTGGTGTTCACGTTGAATAGCTTCCATATAGTATTGATGAACATTTTATTCACGTCAAAGCAACCAGCGAAGTCGAATAAACGGACGTCGGAGTCTGAAGTCTGAACACGTGAGAAACGGTCGCCGGTGGAATCTGAGACGCGGTCGAACATACTTCGTCTGCCTCGTCAACATCTTACTGACAGTTTGACAGTTTTATATATTGTTTCAATATAGAGTATCTTGTAATCCTGAACTCCAAGACTTCAAGAACCCCCTGAATGAAACTCGAGAATAAAGTGTCAAAGTGTCAAAAGAGACGAATCTATTTTTTAGTAATCGTGCGTGAACTCCGTGTCGTTCACAAACTTGATATCATACCACCCACCCTCACCATGCTTCCTGTCGTCAGCGGGATACCCCCAGCCCTTCATATGCCTCGTGAGCCGATTGGTTGAGAGATGGACCCCGTTTTCCTCGAGCTTCCTGACAAGCTGTCTCTTTGTCACAAAAGGTCTATACTTCTCCTCGCTACCTTCCCATTTGACATACTCAAAGAGACTCTTGATCTTGGTTTCCTCGTCTTCTTCCTCAAAGCACTCATCCGTGTCCTTCCTGACACACTCAGGCATGACGGGTCTCTGAGAGACATACCCCTCACACACCAACCGAGCGAACGCCTGGAGAATATCAGGTCTACGGAGAAACCCATCTTTGATGTTTTCGTCGGCAACCTTCTCGAAAGACTTCGCCATCTTCTCGTCATAGTCAGCAGGACTGATATAAGAGTACGCCGTGCGGACAGCTACACATCGTATCTTGACATCACTTTGAAGGCCCTGTATCTTGGGGGTGTCATTCATGTTGCAGAATCCAGTATGTTGGTTGATGAAGCACTTGGCTTCACGGTCGTAGTTGAGACGACCCGAGATGCTCTCCCCACCATTCGAAAACACCTTGATGGCTTGGGCGTTCCATTCCTGACCTTTGGCTCTGGAGGTCTCGTTGAGAAAGGCGACTCGCCTGTCCCTTCCTTGAACGAGATGTTGGTTGGAGAGGGCAGAGTTCCCATCGCTCCTCTTGGCACAGAAATCCTTGGCATCGAGGGTGTTGAACTGAGAAGCAAACACGAGACGAAAGACCTCTGTGATTGTACCCTTCCCAGAGTTTGGTTCACCGGTGATGAAGAAAATACGCTTGCTTTTTATTTCACCAGCCATTGCACGAGCGAAACTTTGCAACATGTAACTCGAGACCTCTTCAGTCCCGAACACGCCCATGAAGAGCTTACCCCAGACCTCGTCGAAATTCCCCTGCTCTTGCGGGACATAGTCGATACTGCCCTTCATCAAGAAGTACACGTCGCGGTTGTAGTCACACAGAGCTTTCTTGTCGCAATCGTAATAACCGTTTTTGAAAGCAATCTTTCGATATGTGGAGCCCAAGGTCGCACCCCTTGACGTCTAATTGATGTAGTTTACCGTGTGGCCTCGGAAAAGCTTGTCATTTGTCCCTTACACTGACGTGCCTTTCAAATTCTCCTCAAGCTTCTCGCACAAAACGCGGCTCAGCTCCTTCAAAAACGGAGGTTGATAGGAGCAATGGTTGTACCCGCGTGTGGAACTTTCAAACGAAAATGACGGGTCGGTCGCGGACGAAACTTCTAAGAATTTCCGTGAATTTCCGTGAATTTCAAAAAAGTTTCATCATCAAAATCGTATTTTTAAAGAAAGTTGGCACACGCGACCAATGTCTTTCAAAAAGTTCTCTGCCTTACCCTCCGTATCTTGAATACCCGAGGTCGTTTCCTGGGGAAAATCATCGTCCCTAGCGGTAGTACCCTGAGGAGTACCATCGCCCCTATCCGCCCCATCGGTGGTATCCTGAAGAGCACCATCGCCCCTATCACCTTTCACACTAAAAGGGAAGGGAGAACACTTCCGAGATCCAACCGGTTGAGAGTTTGTCGTCGGACGTGGCGACGTACCTTAAATATCGCGAATGGGGGTGCGTGATTGTGTACCCTCGTTGGGTGTGAGGCGCGAGACCGGTGCTCGGCCAGATGGGTTGTGCGTGTGGCGCGCGCTCGGGGGACGTGTGTGACTGCGCGTTTTCGAAAACGGCGCGTGCCTTTTTGGCGCCAAACTTTGGCCAAATTTTTGTTTCGTGCGAGTTTTTAGGTTTTCTCAAAAATGGATGTTACTCTTCTCTTCGGTTTTCAATTTTCGTCTTCATCTTCAGTATCAAAAATCGTATGTATGTTGGCATGTTCTTGAAAATTCACTTCAAAAACTTGCGAAACCCTGCTTTCAGCAAACTCTCGCAACCTGTTGAAAAGATGACGAAACTTTCTTTTTGCTCGGACACGAAACCACGAAAACACCGTTATCTAACTATTCTGTGTAGGAAGCGAAACTGAATACTGAACTTTCAGTGTTCAGTTTTCAGCTCTATAGTAAGTTCAGGATAATAGTGTTTTTATGCCTTCGTGTCCTAGATAATTCGGGGTTGGGAGTGTGATACGCAAATCACGAAAAAGGCACGCGACGCACCACGCAGACACTAAAAACTGAAACTATCCGACAAGCCCGCACAACACTTGATAAATTGATAAGGTTGTGAGTCTTGTTTTGTATTTTCAAAATCAAACGTCTCGTCTCATATGTATTATTACGCCACGGGCGCTCTGAGCTTGGCGTCTTCGTCCGCAGTTGTGGTTTGCACCATCAGGGGCGGGAACGCAAACATCATGCCCGGAAGCGGAGATGCTAGTCCTGGTTTGAGCATCGAAGTCGCAGCGGGCGCTCCAGGGTGCGCTTGGTACAGCCCTCCCATCAGTGGCGACGCGAATGGCAAGGAGGACATGAAACACGACAGTTGGTGTTGCAGTTTGTGTTTGTCCTGCAGGATGCTTTCGCGTGCTTTTGTTAGGGTTTCGTTAGTCGCGGTGACGTCATGCAAGGATTCCGCCTTCTGCTGCAACTGTGCTCGTAACTGCTTGATCACCCGCGCCGCTTCCACGACGATGGTCGCCTTATCCGTCTTCAGCGCAACCGTGGATCCCGGATCAAGTAACCCAGATAAACCCATGAAGTGGTTGTTCAAAGCATCGCGTCGTCGTTTCTCGCGTTGGCTTTTATTCATCTTCCCGTTCGATCCATTCTCGGGGCGACCAGAAGAGTTGTGTTCCTCCCGGCCACGTTTCTTACTCAAATCGCTGGAAACACCACCATCTACTTTGCTCACATCAACGGCTCCAACCTCCCCTTGCGCCTCAAGCGCATCGAACACCTCGTCCTTCAACACGAGTTCATCCGCCATTTCCATGCCCGGGATATTCTCGCCGTCCATCACGTCGAAGATATCAGCCAGCCAATCACCAGACCCGTCCGCTTTCACCAGCGTAGCGCCCGTCGCGCTCATCTTGCTTCCCTGCCTACAAACGTCACCCCTAAAAGACCCAACCAGGTCGATCACTAGCAACGTCACCGACGTCCCAAGAAAAGCAAACGTCCGCCTCCCGACCCGTAGCTTGACTTCGTCGCGCCGAGCCTCCGGCAGGCGCACGTGCGCAAACGAACCTTGCGCGCGCGCGCGCGGTGAAATGCCAATCTCGAGCGTCAACCCTAATTTTTGCCATTACTTGCGATAAACCGACCGCGCCGCAAAAGACCTCCGCCGCGTCTCGAAGCTGCGCCTCCAAACGCACGCGCACGGCATCCATCGCGCCAGACGCGCTCGTGAGTTAGCTCTGCACCTCCAACAGCGTACGTCGAGTCTCCGCGAGTTGGTCCACGGCTTTGTCCGCGCGAATCGACGGTTCCCCCGCGCTCGCGCTCTTCTCGGTGGTCGCCAGCGCGACCTGCCGCTCCGCTTCCAAGCACCGGGTTTCCAACGCGGAGGCTCGCGACTCAGCGCGTGCCACCGCGCGCGTCGTCAGGCTCCCCAACGAGGTCGTTAAGCTCAGCCCTGAGGCTTCCCGTGTTGCGACACGCGCGGCGATGGACCGCACGGAGGATGGTCGCCGCGTCAGATGCTCGATGTGCTACCAGACGGGCCCGTGCGTGACCCAGGGCATCTGCCTGGATCCGACGGTAATTCGTCTGAGCCCCAAGGAACCCTCGGGGGCGGGATGTTACGCAGAATTCCCTAGTGGCGACGACCTGTATGACCTGTCCGAGCCAGGTCCAGTCGCGCAGCATGTTGATGATGACGATCAGCTTAACGACCTCTCTGATCCCGTGCCCTCTACCTCGGGGCTAGTCGCGAGTTCGGCGCCGACAGAGGCGTGTGTGTACCTTATCGAGGGTCAGCTGGTGGTAAATTCGGAGGACGGGATCTGGCGTCCCACCTCGTTCCCCGCGCACAGGAGCGACAGCGCCAACTCACACTGCGAGCTGACCAATAAGGGGCTCTATCCGTTTCATCTTCCGTCAAATCCCGAGGCGATCAGGGCTCAACTCCTCGAGCAGCGGGTGGACACCATACCCCACGGCGACCATACTGACTTTTTGGTCGGAGACAGGCTCATACACATCGTTACCAGGGGCAAGGAGGACTGCGGCGAAGACTGTGTGGATATGTGCAAGCGCGCTTGCAACTACGCAGACGAGTGTAAGCGCGATGACAAGGACGTGGACCGCCACCACGGCTGCACGCCGGGTATCGTTGATCACGGGTTGGTGGACATCGCGAGGATGAGGGTTGGAGGTGCCGACGGGCCAAAATACATGCCACTGATTCACAAAACCCGAGGTGAGGATAACGGTAAAGAGTTTTCCAAGGTCGACCTCATGTCGCCCGAGGCGATGATTGTCATGGTGGACTCCGAACACCTCGGTGGTGCGGAGCCATCGACGCACACGCGGCTCAAGGTGCGGGGCATATGTTGCCCGAGCGAGGTTCCGCTGATTCACTCCATACTGGATAAGAGGCCGGGCGTTCGCGCAGTGAAGGTGATCATGCCGACGAAGACTGTCTTGGTGGAACACGCCGCGAAGGCAGCGCCCGTGGACTCCATCATCGACACGCTCAACGCGGCGCGGCTGCAGGCGTCTCTGGCTTCAACTGGGGATAATTCATTCACCGGAAACGTTGCCTCGGACCAAAGTTGGTGCTGCGCAAGCGGCTCGCTGCCCCCTCGTACCATCATGTTGGCTTGCATATTCCTGGCAGTGTCCCTGCTGCACTACATCGGCGGCGACTTTGAAAGCCTGCGGTGGGTTGCTCTGGGCGCAGTAGTGGTTGGCATTGTCCCCATCGTCCGCAAGGCTTTCAGCTCACTTCGCAACGGCATCGTGGATATCAACACGCTGATGACCGTCGCAGTGGTGGGAGCGTGCACGCTGCAGGACTTTGGAGAGGCCGCCACGGTCGTTGCACTGTTCGGCGTGAGCGAGTGGCTCGAGGACCGCGCCATGGGCAGAGCTTCATCAGCGATGGGTGCAGTGCTAGCCCTGAGGCCGGAGAAGGCGAGGAGGCTCGTATCTTCCGAGAAGGAGGTCCCTGTCGAGGATATCAGCGTAGGCGAGGTGGTTCTTGTCAAGCCAGGGGATAAGGTGCCACTGGATGGGCTTGTCGTCGAAGGGACTTCTGCGGTGGATGAGGCGGCTCTCACCGGCGAGAGCGTCCCGGTGCCCAAATCTGTCGGTTGCGAGGTGTACGGCGGAACCGTGAATCAGGGCGGGAACCTGGAGGTACGTGTGACGGCCCCTGCCACGGACAGCGCCATCGCTCGACTGGTGCGACTCGTCGAAGAAGCACAGGCAGCTCGCTCGGGGTTTGAGCGCGCGGTGGAGACGTTCGCGAGGCACTATACACCGGTGGTGGTTCTTGCTGCGCTGCTCCTGGCCACCGTCCCTTACGCTGCTGGTCATACCGGGCCTGAGTACGCCTACTTGGCGTGTGTGCTGCTTGTGGTGGCATGCCCATGCGCACTGGTTCTGTCGACTCCCGTGGTGGCTGTGTGCGGTCTGACGCGCGCGGCGAGGCGAGGAATGCTGGTCAAGGGCTCCGCGCACCTTGAGTGTCTTGGCAGGCTCAAGCAGATTTGCATTGACAAGACCGGGACGCTCACAGAGGGGAGGTTCACATTGACGCAGGTGAAGCTGGTCAGTCCGAGAACAGCTGGAGAGAGCCCGAGGCCCGCTCTTGGAGCTGGTACGTTGCTGCGATGGGCATGCGCGCTCGAGCTGCGAGCTTCGCATCCTGTCGCCGAGGCTGTGCTTACGGGCAGTGGAGCGGCTGTTCGCATCGCCGCGAAACAGTGCAGGGTGACAGATTTCAAGACCCTTCCAGGCGAGGGCGCAAGCGCAAAGGTGGACGGTAAGCTCGTTGAGATCGGCGGTCCCGCACTGGCGAGGCGGCGAGATTGGGGATGTGACGATCCCTCACTCAACGTTGCCGCGGACGAGTGGGAGAAGGATGGCGCGACTGTGTTGTGGGTTGGCGTGGAGGGCGAGTGCGCCGGCGCACTCCGATGTGAGGACGCACTGCGTGTTACAGCACCCGAGGCGGTCGCATTCATTCGCGCGAGGGGTGTTGAGGTCATCATGCTCACAGGAGATAACCAGGGCAGCGCCCTGCAAGTCGCCGATGCGTGCAAAATTCCCCGAGAGAACGTGTTCGCGGGGATGACCCCGACAAGAAAGCTGGAGGAGGTGGTCGCTCGCGTCGCCCAGCTTAAGAATGCTGCAGGTGATTCCAAGTCTCTCTGTCGGCGCTTCAATGGTCGAGGCACGCTCGCCATGGTCGGCGACGGCATCAACGACGCGCCCGCTTTGGGGGCTGCAGACGTTGGTATCGCCATGGGAGTTGCAGGGTCAGCTGCTGCGATGGAGACGGCTGACGTTGCGCTCCTCACCAATGATCTGTCGAGGGTCGCCGAGGCCATCGGCATCGGTCAAATGTGCCTCATCAAAATTCGGCAGAACATCGCCTTCTCGATTGTTGCGAAAAGTATTGTGCTGGTTCTCTCCCTGACGGGATACACCGGCCTATGGGAGGCTGTTGTTGCTGATGTTGGGACCGCTCTTGTTGTGATCCTCAATGGGATGACTGTGCTCAGTGACGTGAAGGAGTCGAAGGAGCAAGAGTTCGAGGTGGAGGTCTGTGTGGCGAAGGCTGTCGAGAACGAGCAGTATCATACCACTGCTGCAAGTATACATGCACAACCTCAATTTGACGTGGTGACTGAGCACACGGATTCGAAAGAACCCGTGATGCCCCACGAGTCAGAAGTGCCTGTGATCTCCCGACAGTTGCAAGATTATCAGGCCGAAGCTCTATCTTGCGCCCGGAAGAAGTGCTGATCCAAGTAATGGGTGACTCCGGAGCAAGTTCCTCAGTCATCCTGTTTACAAAACTTCCTCGCCAGCGCTGAGCTTCTGCCTGTGGAGGCTCAGCGCCGACGTGACAGCGCAAGTCGATTAATCCACCAAACGCGTGGCGTCCTCGCGCTCGATTAGAGGAAGCTGATCAATTCATTTGGTCGTTTAGTATCTGACGGACTCGTGAAACAGACACTCGCAACCAGAATAGCCAAAACTGCATTCAATCTGTTTTGGGGACCGTACGCCTACTTGTATTCGAACTTTTGTCACTCGCCCCCTTACAGGGTTGGATAGGTGGATGCTTCGCCTCGCCATCGTAGCCAATCGCACCATTTCTCTTCCTCCCCAACTATCATTTCTCAAATGAGACCCTTTTCGAAGGAATCAACAACCTGGTCGCTGAGAGGAGGGTCGGTAATCACGGTGCAGTCGTCGTCAATATCCATCATTCTTCTAAATTCGTACTTTTCTCAGGTTCGGGGCTACATTTTTTGCTGCCTTTGTACTTATAACACTTTCCCAGGTTACAGAGCCAGCCTTTCTTAACGACACGTCCCGGGCTAAAGGTAGAGCGAACATTTCTGTGGAACTGTCGAAACTGTCTGGAGGTTGAACCGACGTTTGTGGTCACACTACACCCTAGGTATATCTACACCTCCACCCGTATCTGTTATTCAACAGTCGCCCACTCCCTATTTTCCAATGTCCGACAATATTTGGTACACCGCCGAAGGCGATTCACCACATTTCGGCGAGGTCCATGGTCGCTTCGCTCCAGGTATGCCCCCCCCAACCCCCAAGAATTCAACAGATGGACAGCAAATACCAACTTAAGAAATATGTTGTTCTTGAAGCTTGAAGTTCACGCGTTCCCGACGGCCCAAGAATGAACCCTTGATATTTCTGTCGAAGTGTCGAAAACGTCTGCCGAAGGTCTTAGTATCATATTTACAAGTATGCGCGTCTGAAGATAGCTAAATATTGCCACTGTTTATACGTAAATCCTCACAAAATTCGGGATTCTCACGAGCAATAAAATAAACTACCCACCACGAGAGCCGTTTTTTTATGCGCCGGGTTGCGAGGCGCCGAGCTCATATATACAGATGTGTCCTAGGGAGAGAGGAGAAGTGGTCATGAGAGCAACAAACCAGTGATTAAAAGTTGGCCAATCACGAGGAGCGTCGCGCCGGGAGTGGCTGTAGCGGAGGATGTGGATGGAGGGATGATCTCAGGATCCTCCAGTAGTTTGTCAACAGCGGCACCGTTCAGGTAGTTCTTGAATTGATGGATCTGATAATTTTGGGTGTTGATGATGTTGTGGAGGATATCTTCTAGGCCATCTACTGCGTCAATTTCAGCCTGAGTCGCGAGCTTCAGAAGCAATTTCGCCATGTTGACAGCATTCTGATGATGAGGAATCATTTGCTGCATAAACGTGACAATTTTGTCTGAATCAGGCGTGGTCTCTGTATACATGTCCCAGTGCATCTGGCAGTCAATTGCGTGGAGGCATTTTTCGAAATCTGTGTTCTTTTCTCCTCCAAAAAAGTTCATGTTGCACTGCTTCACCCCCCCAACTTGGAATGGTGATATCCCGGTTGTCCCGCATGTCGTATCGAAAGCGGCATTCGTGGTCGGAGCGTAAAGAGACAGCTGGGTCGAGCTTGAGCTGTATGCGGAGCCGTCTGCGTTCTCAATTACGATTTTACCGGACATCTTGGAATGGATGTGGCAGAAATAGTAGAGCACGCCTCCTTTGGATTTGGCAGCGACGGCTTCGGTGATTGTCAGTTCAGCTGTATACATCTTAGCCTTCCAAGCTTCACGAGGTAAAAAGAACTCGGGCTCATAACAGTCAAGCCCAGTATCGCCAGCATCTGGGCAAGTCGTTGCTGCGCCATCAATCTTATACAGCAGTTCCCCAAGACCTTCCACTTCGTCGCGCTCGTCACGACCCCAATCGTCACCATGAGCTCCGTCAGGGAAGTACGCGAAACCTACCGCATGGTACCAGTTCGTCGCATCTGATTGGTCGAATTTATAGGTCGTGCCTATCTTAAGCGTAAGATCAGGAGATGGTCCAGAAGTGTCGAAGCCAGTGCCGCGGTCGAGCTTGTAGTACCCCGTTTCTCCAGCGTGCAAATCAACGGTCATGCAGATGTTTGTCTCACTGGGTGTGCAAGCAGCAGAAAATGCAACAAACGTGCAGACAATAGCAACGCGCATTGACATGTTGGCGCGCTTCATAATCATAAAACGATGTTAAGGAAACGCGAGAGTACGCAACAGCAGTGCACACGCAGAAGTGTGACTTCGGGCTCTAAGGATGGCTTTGATACGAAGGCACACGCACTTTTTGACCGATTTTTACGTTTATTCGTGTTCTGATTGATAAAGAGCCGGATACAAAAAGGCGCGTGTCGGGCACAGGCCACTAAACTCTGCGTGTGATGATGACGTGGAATATCCACTGGAAAGGGGGTTCGCCGAAACGCGTGAGCCTGAATCAACAAAGAAACGAACGGAGGAACTGAGACTGACGAAAACGCAAAACCCGGGAAGCGGAGGGTTTCGAAAGACACTCACTCCGTCGAGTGGGGACACGAGGATGGCGACTTGAAATGAATATCAATCTCGAAGTGATACAAAGGCTAGAGGAAGAGGATCTAGCCGCAGAGTACTTACTTAGCTCGATGTCTGTGAGACAAAGTATGATATCGATTGTTGGTATGATGACTCAGCATTTGGCTACCCCATTTCTTTTCTTATTTCCCGAGCGCTTCCTTGAGCGCGTACGCGCCGATGGCGAGTTTGGAGGCGACCTTCAGGGCGCATATGGCGGGCTTGACGTCTTGCTGCATGGTTTAGTTCGTGGCGAACAATCCAGCGTTGATTAAAGAAGTCGCCGCAATAGCGCCGTTGAGCTTCTTTTTGCCCTCCGCGCCGCACGCTCTCTCGGCGAGAACGGCGCCGGTGCAGGCAATGATACCAGTGGCGCCCATGAAACGCCACGCGACTTCGGCTTCGGCGTTGATCTTACCAGCGTCATTGCGGTACTCATCAGTGCAGAAGGTCTGCAGGGTTTGCTCGCGCGGCAACGTCAGGCAAGACGCGAAGTTACCTGCGGATGAAGAAAGGGGGAAGGTGGTGAGCTTACGGATTGCGGACGGAAACGCTCAAGAAACTACAGAGAGTCATGAGCGGCGGAGAATGGATGGCGAGCGACGTGTTGAACGCGATGCGTCGTCAATTGTCGAGGCAGGGGGTGAAATGGCTGACTCAGATCGGGAGCCGAAAGGGGAACATCGAACGATCGGTACGTCCACTTTCGTTCGATGTTCTGACGAGAGAATAAAAAAGGATATCGTCAATGTCGAAGACACCAAGGCACTCGTGAAACTTAGACAGCTCCAACCGAAAATATATAAATATAGAGACGAACGAGATCGAGGCTCGATAGGAGTCATAGGGTTCATCGCCCAACAGATTGCGGATGTGATACCCGAAGCATCAGTAAGACGGATTGTGTCCTGCCAAATATCTTGGATATGAGGACTGTATCACATTCTAATGTTATCATTTTCACGAATAATTTCAATACATCAAACTTGGAAAGTAATACTTCTGTTTTGGAAGTCTTGGCTATAGATGGAGGAAGGTATCTTGTTATTTTCGTAGAAGTCTTAGACGACCACAGCATTCGTGTAGAAGAAGACCTTACGGAATGGGCTGGTTCTTTAGATGAGAACGGGGATGTTGTTACCAACACGACCCCCCAAACGATTAGTTTGGACGAGTATGAAGTTTTGGAAAACACCGATGGTTTTGAAATAGATGAAAGCAATACTTACACAAAAAGTATCACTACGAATGTGGGTTCTAACCTCTGGGTTCAAGGAGAGAAGTTCTCTGACTTCAATGTCCTCGATAAGAGTGCTATCTATATTCACAATTACAACGGCAAGTCTTCAAGAAATTGATAGACAACTTCAAGCGGAAAAGGCGAGGAATGATGCTTTGGAGGCTCGTGTTTTAGCTCTTGAAAATAGTTGATTACAAGATGATTAAATTCGCTACGATTGGGAAATAGTCACTTCCAAAAATACCGAAATGGCGACAAGTACACAACTCTTTTGCTTTTTCCGACCAAGCTTTTTTACACTTTTTCAAAGCATCACGAAAACAAGGTGAACTTCCTTTCTTTCGTATATCCTCGCTTGATAAATTGGTAATCACCCGAGCATCCGATACGCGAATGGCATCTCGGCATATATTGCCAATGTAAATGTGGTCTATCTGTCGTTCGTGTCCTTTTGCTTTGCTGTTTTTATGATTTGATACGACAATCGCTTGTTCTCGTTCTTTCCACGAGTTAAATGTGGTTCCATTATGACCTCCAGTTCTTATATTCTCAAACACGGGTGCAAAGCGCTTGCCGGGTCTGTCTTTATCTAACGTAGTAAACACGTCTACGAGGTCTTCTTTTGGGTTGCCCCCGAGTTGAAAAGTATGAAGTTCTCTACCCGTCAAAACCTTGTAATCAAAACCACCTTTGTCAGTGTTGAAATCGCCACCGAGAAGAAATGTAACACCCTCAAATCGTTTTTGTAATCTTCCAATAGCATGTCTCAGCATCTTTGAGTTGTGCTGTTTTTCAATTTGCCCTAATCCACACTCCAAATGTGTATTACACACGAGTACGCGTCGTTTACATTTCAACAACACCCAAGTCAAGACGTTTACCCATCTATTCCGTGAACCTTTCCATTCAAATTGACCTCCTCCGTCAAGATATTCAAAAAGGTTTTTTCTTCATAAAATACCACATAATTCGTGGTTGAACCTATTGTGAAAAACTTTCGTTTCCCCCAAAATCTCGGGTAAAGATCCGTTTACATCGCGCGGGAAGGAGTGATACCTTTGAACGGAACGCGTTCCCGCGGTCATCTCCGCGGTCATGTCCACATTGTCTTCGTGTAATAATAGAATGTCTGGGTTTTCGCGTTCAATAACACCGTCAAGTACAGGAAGCCTATATTCCCAGTCCCAACCACCGAGTTTTGTTTCTTCGCCTTTCCACCGGATATTCCAAGTCATGACGCGAAGAGGAAGTATCCGCCTGTTCGCGATACCGTGAAGACGACGGCAACAAAGGCTGACGCGGAGAAGTTCAATCATATCAAGAGGTTCAAAAAACTTTTTCGAGGAGCTTTTCTGGTAGGTTCAGCAAGGTTGCCACCTCGTTGGTCGTCTTAACTCGTTTCGTCATCGTGCCGTGTGCGGGGGTGCCAACCTTTTCTGAGGGGGTGCCACGAACCGAGGCATAGATGATTTCATTACAAAATTAGGGGTTCTCACGAGTTGAAAAAACACACGAGAATACTCACAACGAGAGCTGATGGAGTAAAATACCTTGTAGCAGAACTCTCATAATCAGCAAAAACCAACCTATTGGGGCCAAAGTTGGTTCATAGACTCTCAATTCATAGGCTTTCGTAGGCTTTCATAGGCTTTCAATTCGTCCCACTCGCAGCCGTTTGCGAGCAACCACTGAAGCACCCCGAAGTGCCCGCCCTCCGCCGCGCTCATGCACGTTTTTTCGTCCCAAAGGCAGCCGTTTTCGTGCGCCCATTGCAGCACCTCGAGATGCCCTTGCTTCGCCGCCGTCTCGCATGTGAAACTGGTCCATGGACAGTCCTTCTCATGCGCCCACTTCAGTACATCGAGGTGTCCGGCCCACGCCGCGCTCGAGCACGTAAACTCGTCCCACGGGCAGCCGTTCGCGCGCGCCCACTGCAGCACCTCGAGGTGTCCGCGAATCGCCGCTTGTTCGCACGTCCCTTCGTCCCACGGGAAGTCGTTCTTTCGTAACCACTGCAGTACCCCAATTTGTCCGACCATCGCCGCGAACGTGCACACGCTCGAGCAAGTATTGCCGAGGTCACCTCGCTGCTGCAAGAACTGCAGCCCATGTAAGTCTCCGATCTCTATGGCTTTCATAGCTCTCAGTTTGTACACTGCACGCCCTGTCGCCGCCACTGCATCGCGCAACTCATGACTCACGGATCTGAGCCGTGCGAGATCTGAGGGATCGGGCAGATTGCCCGAGCTAAGGACGTGTGTGGTGAGGATGTGGGCGGGCAGAGCTGCGAAGGCGTCGCCAGAGTCGTGCTGCAGCGCGATACAAATAAAACCGCGAGTGTTGGGGTAGGAGGTTGTTATGGTGCGCAACGACGGGCGAGACTCGTCGGACGGGGACGTCATTCGAACCTGATTCAGGTCTCCTTTTTTGCGCTGGGCGGCGCATTGGTCCACGACGGAGCGAACATCCTGCAATGCCAGGTGCTGCATCTCGCGACCTCAGCTCTGGCCAGCGCTTTTCTGTATGCTTTTCCCGAAAAGAATCCCGGGCATCCAACGACGGGTTGCGCAGGCGTGAGTGTCGGTTCCGAGGAAAGCGTTACAAAAGCAAGCGTGTGCCACTTTTTTGGAGACGCGTGACAGCCCACCCGCAGCTACTAAAAACTGAAAATATCCGACAACACCAAGTGCCAACCATCCCGTCCGTGTTCGTTTAACAATTCTACATAAGCGTCGTGTTTGTCCTTCAAGATAACACCTTTTTTCTCAAAGTAGCAAAACCTCTCCACTGTAGACTCCATCCTCCCGTAAGTACAGGTGCGTGTGGTTGGTGGTGTACGCGTGTGGTGCGCGGGGGGATCGTGCGGATCCTCGGATATTTTCTTGATTTCGGGGATGCGTGTGTCTTTTTTGTAAAACATATACAGATTTTGTGGAGATTTGTGGAAGTCCAGAGCCTACACGATTTTCTAGGGTTTTGAAAAAAGCCTACATCCGTCATTTCTGTGTCCTCGTGTGCTTTACAAGGACACAAGCTTGTGAGAAAATCCGACAAGTACTTGCAACTGTCGAATTGCCCACCTCGAAAACACCTGTACTGTGGTCGCTTCGCTCCAGGCAGGGCCCGACCTCTGTTTGACTTCATGACCCTACCTCATCGCATAGAAGGGTAACGATGTCCGCCAGTGTGCGGTGACCCGCCGAAGGCGACTTACCGAAGTTTGGCGAGGTCTGTGGTCGCTTCGCTCCAGGTATGGCCCGACCCCTGTTTGAAGTAGGCCTGACTTCATGAATGCAACCTACGCCATAACAAACTCCAACGATCTATTTTGAAACAAGAGATAAAACGGCCAGACTGTCAACATCGTGCCGGCGAGGAGGACAGTGCTTCTTTGGCACTTTGACACTTTATTCTCGAGTTTCATTCAGGGGGTTCTTGAAGTCTTGGAGTTCAGGATTACAAGATACTCTATATTGAAACAATATATAAAACTGTCAAACTGTCAACAACACGCCGGCGAGGAGGAATACATCTCGCCGTCACACTTCCAATCAACCATACCCGACGACACACCAAGGCATTTTTGCCTTTCAAAAGCATCCTTGATAGGGCTTGAGATGAACTACCCCAATCAAACCGTCAATTTACGACATATAGCGAGCGTTGATAGGTGAAAAACGACCGAAGGTTGTTCCTATCAATCCTCACGCTAAATCACGTTAATTCACGGCTTGATTGGGGTAGGACGACACAACGAAACCGCGCGCCCTGGCGCACGTTTCGAGACGTCACGATGGACGTCGAGACACCGAACGTCTCCGCGACGACGAATGATGAGCGCACGCCGCTCATCAACCGCACGCCTC
>Ga0302126_10001167_pt1 | contig 15738 bp, 9 predicted proteins | sample CB4_20m_MG_FD_203108 | JGI IMG/M metagenome (GOLD analysis project Ga0302126, IMG submission 203108) | Marine microbial communities from Western Arctic Ocean, Canada - CB4_20m | ecosystem: Environmental > Aquatic > Marine > Oceanic | place: Canada: Western Arctic Ocean | collected 2017-09-24 | reverse complement strand
ATGCAATTTGGAATTGAAATACCAGGATGGTTTAAATGGAGTCCCGTAAAATACAGATACCAAAACTGGGCAGGGATTTACAAGGAATTTGGACGTTACATAAATGTGAATCGTGGCTTTGGATATTTAGGCTATCCAGGGCGTGTTGGCATTTGGCCTGAGGTCACTGTAATTACCCTTAAAAAGAAGAGCAAAACCGCGTAATCCTTGTTGTTTGGGTATAAATGTTATATTTGTAACATAATTAGTCCCAAAAAGAGAAACCTAATGTCAAAATTTGGAGAAATTATTGAAACAAACATTCCTGTCTTGCTCGACTTTTATACCGAGTGGGATGAGGCTTGTAAATCAATGCATCCCGTACTTAGAGATGTAGCGGCAGCCCTTGGTGATAAAGCCCGGGTGATTAAAATAGATGTAGAGAAAAACAGTGAACTTGCAGAAGCCCTCCGCGTAAAAGGCCTACCAACACTTATGATTTATAAGCAAGGTGAGATGAAATGGAGACAAAGCGGAGAACAAGACGCCAATACCCTAATTGGTTTGGTGCAAGAATACGTATAACATCCTAGCAATTACATTTTAACTTTAATACTTTTCTTATTTTGACACGGGAAGCACCTTACACTGCCATTTCATTGCAGTGTGCCAGCACTTTTGGCCTTTGGGTATTCCCAAATTTGTTCCGGGAATAACCGAGTCACAAATTTGGGTATTTGTATCATGTGTTAGATTTTCAGAAATACAATTAGTTAGCTTGGCTTTGTAATAATTCTTGTAATGAAGCCTCTGCGGGTATTTCTGTATCTGAGTTTGAGGCAGATTGATCTTCTAATTCTATCCCCTCATCTGGATTATAAAGGTAGGGAAACAGCTTTATGTACTCATTAAATTTTATAGCTTCTGCAAGGGCATATTGTTTTGTGTCTTCAGCCAGCAATACAGTAACAACAGCTCTGTAGCGCTCCATATCTGTATAGATTTCTCTACGCATATCTATCTGCTCATTGGTCTTAAAACTACTGAAATAGAGTAGTTTTTCTTGATATACCACCGCTAACTGCGCATAAATATCACGGGCTTTTTCTGGCTGGTTTACACTGTAATACATTTGCATGTAAGGCTCTAGCAAAGAGTAGAATGCAAAGGTATCAACCGGCATTTTCTCCATAGCCAAATCTAGTATCTCACGAGCCTTGTCTAGTTTATTCTCTTTTAATAGCGCCTCTGCAATACGGGCTAAGTTACTTCTATAGGTTAACCCATTTCTGCGGGTTTCTATGTCGTGATAAACAGTTGGATCTCCGCTATTACCCCAGTCCCAATTTTTAACAATTTCATATGATTTGTCTGCATCTACACGCCCCATATCGAAAGGGTTATCCTTATCTACTGGTGTTTTAATTGGTACTAATTTATATACCACTCCATCCATTTGCAGGTAATCTTTCATCCAAAGATAATCGTCATCTCCAAAGCTTCCACCACTAAAATAGATAGGGCGCTGCCAATTATTATTGGCAATAATATCCAGCATTAAAAGTCTGTTTTTATAAATAACTTCATCCTTTATAGTAACATCTATATAGGGTACTATCTTGGCCTGGTCTTTTAAGGCAACAACACCACTTTTAAGAACAGCCTCTTTGTTTACAGGCAGTCTAAAAGTTTTTGTTGGAAAGGTATTAACTACTTGACCACTACTTGGTATTTGATACATGGTTCTTGGATCGTCAGAGGCCACCCAATCCATCCACACATTAATATTTATACTATCTGTGTCAATTTCATTGAAAATAATATAATCTCTTGAGCCGTATTTATAATCCTTGTGAGTGAGTTGAGAAGGGATGGGATCGCTATCAAAGGCCTTCTTTTTCATGTCATCTATGTACCAATCCGTAGCAAACAAAGCGGTGTTTACTACACGCACATCACGCCTATATCCTTCAATGTTTTGAAGGTACCAAAGGGCAAAGGTATCATTGTCTCCGATGGTAAAAATAATACCATTTTGTTCTATACTATCCAGATACATACGCGCCATAGATTGAGCGGTATATCTGTTTGAACGGTCATGATCATCCCAGTTTTGAGACACCATTAGCACTGGAGCCCCTAGCATAGTTGCACTCAAAACAATGGGAAGTGCTACCTTAGGGTTTATGTACTCTTTTAAAATTTCATACAGCGCATACACTCCATAACCAATCCAGATGGTAAAGACATAAAAACTACCAACAAGGGCATAATCTCGCTCTCTAGGCTCGAAGGGTCTCTCGTTTAGGTATACTTTTAAAGCCAGACCTGTAAAAAGGAAAAACACCAAAAGCACCCAAAAGGTTTTCTTGTCATACTTGGCCAAAAATAGAATTCCTAAAAGCCCTATGAGCAGCGGTATAAAATAATAGGTGTTTCTAGCTTTGTTTTGTAGGGCGTCTGTAGGGATATTATTTTGAGGTCCTATTAGCATTTGATCCACAAATGGAATACCACTAATCCAGTTTCCATGCAGCTTATCATACCTTCCTTGAATATCATCTTGTCTGCCTGCAAAATTCCACATAAAATAACGCCAATACATATAACCAAACTGATACTCAAACATAAAGCGCATGTTGGTTATAAACCCAGGTTTTTCTATGTCTAGATAGTCTCCAAAATTCTTTAAGAATTTGTCATAATCTTCACTATCTACAAGGCCTTTATCATAGGCCTGCCTAAACTTTGCTACCTCATCTACAAGCAACTGCTCTGAGCGGTATTCATTTTTAATTTCAAAATCTACAGCGCCCGTAATCTCCATATAATTGGCGTTGTGCTCCAAACTCCACATTCTTGGCAAGAATGCCTTTTGATTGTCTTCAAAGTTTTGTTTTGCATTTTGAATGTCATTTACAATAACATATTTATTTGCCTTAACATCTTTTTCATATTTAGGCTTGTCATCCAAAAAGGGATTGTCTTTATCTAGTCCTACATATGCCTCTGTAAAAAGTGGTCCATAAAACAGGTGTGTTTCTGGATATTGTTCACGGTTGTAATAGGCTAACAGCTCTCGGGCGTTGTTTGGGTTATTCTCATTAATAACAGTACCTGCATTGGCCCTTATTGGCAACATAAGCCAACTAGAAAAACCAATAAAGATAAACAGCACACAAAGCAGAAGTGTGTTAAGTTTTACAAAACTTTTGCTTCTTGTGTAGCGCAAACCAAAATAAAATACTGCCAAAAACAAAAGCCCAGCTATGATGGTTCCAGAATTAAATGGCATGTTTACTTTATTGACAAAGAAAATTTCGGCAGCACTAAAAAAGCGCAAGGTCATGGGTAGTAATAGTTTGAAAATAAATAACAATATGGCAACGGTGGCCACATTGGCAATCAAGAAATTTTTGACTGTTACTTTGTTATAGTTTTTAAAGAAATATAAAAATCCAATGGCAGGAATGGTTAACAGACCCATAAAGTGAACCCCAAAAGAAAGTCCTATAACAAAGGCAATTAACACCACCCATTTATCACCTCTGGGGGTAAACATTTCTCCCTCCCAGCGAAGACCAGCATAAAATAGCACAGACATAATAAAAGCCGCCATTGCATACACCTCTGCCTCAACAGCACTGTACCAGAAACTGTCAGTAAATGCAAAAGTTAATGAGGCAACTACAGCGCTACCTAAAATGGCTATTTGATTATTTTTATTTAAAGTGTCATTTTTTTCCACCAAATTGGACAGCAAAATGGTTACTGACCAAAACATAAATAAAATGGTAAAAGCGCTTGCAAATACCGACATTAAATTAATAGTCAAGGCAATATTTGTTGCCTCCATCGCAAAAATTGAGAAGAAAGCACCCATTAATTGATATAATGGTGCTCCTGGAGGATGTCCTACTTCAAGGTTACTTGCTGTGGTGATATACTCTCCAGCATCCCAGAAACTAGCAGTGGGTTCTACTGTGCTCCAGTAGGTCACTAGGGCTATTGAAAAGACAAACCAGCCTAAGATTGTATTCCATTTTTTGAATGTAAAAGACCCCATACAATTATACTTTTTTGGTTGTAGCGAATGTACTACTATTTCTCGTTTTTTTTAAACACTGATGGTACATTATCATAGTTAACGTAACACCTAAGAGACTTATTTTATGGCAAAAATAATACAAGAATATTTTTTTGTAAAAATTGCTTGTAGGGTATACAATTTGTTTTAAATTTGCATCCTCTAAAGCATCAATGAATTTTAATGCTTTATAAGACGAAGGTCTATACTCTTGGTAATGTCCCATGGTGTAATGGTAACACTCCGGTTTTTGGTATCGTCATTCTAGGTTCGAGTCCTAGTGGGACAACACAATAATAAGCTTCTAGTTAAATCTAGAGGCTTTTTTGTTTTTTAAAAACCAGGTCTTTTTGGATTGTTTGTTGTCTAGAATTATGCAAAAAAAAACCAATGCCTGGTTAAACTATTGCTAGTCAATGAAGACAAAGCCGAGAAGCATTTTATTTTCTTAGTTTTTTTTATTAGATAAAAATAATATAGGTATTGCTGTTACAAAATTTACTGTGGTTCGTTATTTCATTGAGCATTAAAAGTCAAAGAGCCTTTTTGAATAATGTACTACCTAAAAAAAAGCTTATAAAAATTCACTAAATGTTTTTTGATGTCTAATGTTAATCTTATGCAAAACAGGGAGGTAGTAAGCTCTCTATTGTTAAGTTTGTCAATAACCAATCAATTATAATTATGTTCTCATTTTCTAATAAAGTTATTCTATTACTTTTTACACTTTTATTTGCCACCAATATCAAGGCACAAGACTTCCAAGGCCAAGCCTATTATTTTTCTAAAACCATCATGGACATGAGCCGTTGGGATAGAGGCGGAAAAATGAGTGAAGCACAAAAAAAACAAATGGAGGCCAGAATGAAACCATGGCTCGAAAAAACATATATCCTTACCTTTAATAAAGAAGAGTCTATCTTTAAAGAAGATGAAAAACTAGAAGGAGGCCCTGGAGGAAGAGCACCAAGTATGTGGGGAAGCAGCTTCTCTGCAGGACTACAATACAAAAACATAAAAGAAAAAATATTTCTTCAAGATCAGGAATTTTTCGGAAAACAGTTTTTAATTACAGAACAGATGACTCCTTATGCCTGGAAGATGGGCTCAGAAACTAAAAAAATTGGGCAATACGTATGTTACAAAGCAACAACGACAAGACCCTCATCTGAATTGAATTTCACCTCCACTAATAGACGTGATAGAGAAAAGAAAAAAGATTCAATTAATATAGCAAGTAAAGCACCGGTTGCTGAAGCGGTTTTAGCAAAAGCAGCTGTTGTTAAAGCAGTTGTTGCTGAAGCGGAAATAGAAGAAATAGAAAAAGAGGATATGGTTGAAGTTGTTGCATGGTACTCTCCAATGATACCTGTAAGTCAAGGCCCAACTGAATACTGGGGCTTACCTGGATTAATATTAGAGCTTAGTGCTGGAAACACAACCATGCTTTGCAGTAAGATTGTAATGAATCCTGAAGAAAAAATTGAAATCAAACGTCCTACCAAAGGAGAGGTGGTTACTAAAAAAGAGTACAATGAAATCATTACCGGCAAAATGCAGGAAATGAGAGACAATAGAGGCCGTGGAAGCGGAGGAAGATCTAGAGGACTCTAAGAATCATAAAACTACACACTAACCTTTTTTGTAACAACGTATGAGAATATATTTCACCCTAGCGCTATTATTGGCATCAAGTATTTGCCTTTCACAAGTAAAACTTCAAGGCGTGGTTCGTGATAGTTTAGGAAGCCCACTAGAGCTTGCAAATGTTATTGCCATTAACAAACAAAGTAGCGCTCTTGAGTCTTTTTCTGTCACTGCTGAAGATGGAAAATTTATGCTTTCATTGTCCAAAAACCAAACCTATAACATGCAGGTGAGCTACATAGGGATGAAAACTTTTGAGCAGGAAATTTCTACCAAAGAACAAGACATCATAAAAGATTTTAACCTGAGTCTAGATAACAATCTAGATGCCGTAGAGCTTAGCTATGAAATGCCTGTTACCGTAAGAGGAGATACACTAATATACAATGCAGATTCCTTTACTAATGGATCTGAAAGAAAACTAGAAGATGTTCTAAAAAACTTACCTGGGGTAGAAATAAACGAAGACGGCCAGATAGAGGTAGAAGGGAAAGTTGTCAATAAATTAATGGTTAATGGGAAAGATTTTTTTGATGGAGACACCAAGTTAGCCTCCAAAAACATCCCATCCAAGGCCGTAGACAAAATACAAGTACTACGTAATTACTCTGAGGTTGGACAATTAAGTGGCGTGACAAACAATCAAGATAACGTAGCAATCAACATCAAATTAAAAGAAGGAAAAGAAAATTTTTGGTTTGGTACGGTAACCGCAGGTGGAGGAGTTAGCGAAGATGAGCCGCTTTATCTTGCACAACCTAAATTATTTTATTACAGCCCAAAATTTAGTCTTAATTTTATTGGTGATCTCAACAATACAGGAGAAACAGCATTATCTAGAAGAGATATCAGAGGCTTTGGAGGAGGCTTTAGAGCCCCAAGCAATACTAGTGGAACAAGTATTAATTTGGGAGACAACTCCTTAAACTTTTTAACAAACCAGAAGGATGCACTAGAGGTTAAAAATCAATTAGGAGCCACCAACTTTAGTTACTCTCCTAGCCAAGCGCTAGATATAACTGGGTTTGCGATTTTAAATACCAACCGCGTTACCTCAAGAGAGATTAGTTTTGTACAATATACAGACAGCGATTTAGGTATCCCTGATGAGACCACACAGCAAACCAGCACACAACGCTCTGACCAAGGACTTTTAAAACTAAGCGCATCATTTCAGCCAAATTTTGAAAACCAATTAGAGTATGACGTTTTAGGGCGTATCTCTAAAGATGAGCAAAGACAAATAGAGGTGTCTTCTGTTGTTGGGCCAACACAGCAAGTAGACAAGGTAAACCCTTACAGTATTACCCAGGGTTTAAAGTATTACTACACCCTTAATGAGAATAATATTTTTGCACTAGAAGCCCAATATTTAAATAAGGACGAAGACCCTTTTTACAATGTTTTACTGGGCAATGACCCTAACAATAATGAGCCTTTTGGTTTAACTCCAGAAGAACAAGACGCCTATGACAGCACCGCTGCCGCTCTAGGGCTCAACCAAGGTTTAAACAACTACAATCTAAATCAGGACAGGCGTATAAAATCAAACCAGCTGGACGCCAAGCTAGATTATTACAACATTATAAACAACAAGAGTAACATAAACCTTACCCTTGGAAGTATTGTTAGCAGACAAGATTTTAACTCAAACATTTTCCAGTTTTTAGAAGACGGGGCATTTTTTGAGCCAACACCAACCTTTAATCAAGCAAGAGCAACCAATGATACGCAGTATGATTTTAGTGACATGTATCTAGGGGTTCATTACCGCTTTAAAGCTGGTATGTTCACGATCACTCCTGGATTTTCTGTGCATGCTTACTCAAATAAAAACATACAGTTTGGGGAGCAGTACAGTGAAGATTTCTTTAGAATACTCCCAGATTTTGAAACCCGTATACAGCTCAAGAAAAGCGAAAGCTTGACCTTTAACTACAACATGAAAAACAAGTTTACAGACGTAACCAAACTGGCAGAGGGTATTATCTTAAACAGTTTTAATAACATTCAATACGGAAATCCAGAACTTCAAAATGCACTATCGCACAATTTAAGTTTGTTTTACAGAAGCTTCAATTTATTTAATTACACCAACGTCTTTGCACGTATTGCCTATTCAAAAAATATAGACCAAATTAGAAGTTTAACAGACTTTGAAAATGTAATTAGAACCAGCACCTATTTTAATTCAGGTTTTGCAGATGAGACGGTTACTGCATTTGGAAGAATGCAAAGAACTTTCGGAAAAATTAGAGGGAGTTTGAGTGTGAATTTAAATTACAGTAAAATTAACCAGTTCGTTCAAGGAAGACAATCTGTTAATGAAGGGTTCACTCAAAGCTATACTCCAAGTATACGTACCACCTTTAAAGTAGCTCCTAATGTAACTTTGCGCTACAGACATACCATAGCTCAAAATGATCAAGGAACAAGCTCCACTACCTTTACCACCAATACACCCTCTATAGAATTTGATGCTTATATTAAAAAAGCATTCACTCTTAGGTCAGACTTTACCTACAATAGACTTAGTGATGATGTAGAGGAAATTAACTCATTTCAAACCTGGAACGCATCACTATCTTACAGAAAAGACAAAGACGCAAGACTTGAATATGAAGTACGAGCCACAAATATTCTAGGCATAGATTCCCAAGTACAAAACAGCGCCAGTAATATTTCTGTATTTACTTCTCAGACGTTTATACAACCCCGATTTATAACTTTTAGGCTAGTGTATTCTCTGTAAATAAAGCGCCATGAAAACACTATACATTGTAATTGGATCAATAGTTGTATTTTTTATTATAGCTCAGTTTTTTATCCATAGAAGTAGCACCAAAATTGAATTCTATCCTTATACCGTAGCCAAGCTCGTGGGTGAGATAGAAATCCGGGACTATCAGGCGCGACTCTTTACAAACGTGCCCCTTACAAATCAGGGTTATAAACAAAATGCGAGCAATGGGTTCTCTAAATTAGGCGGCTATATTTTTGGAGCCAATGAGCGTAACCAAAAAATTGCAATGACCTCACCCGTTAGTATGTCTTTGGGTGATACTCCATCTATGGGGTTTATGGTTCCAGAGGCAATCTCAAAAGAGGCCCTGCCAAAACCAAATCAAGCAGACATCACCTTTAAACAAGAGCCACAAAAAACAATGGCCGTAATAACCTTTTCTGGATGGGCTAGCGATGCTACAATTAAAGAGTATAAAGACACATTAATTGCCGTTTTAAAGGCTAATGATATACAACACACCAACCAATTTTACTGCTTTGGATACAACCCTCCTTATGATCTTTTTTTTAGGAAAAATGAAATAGCTGTAGTCCTTGAGCCAAGATCACAAAACTAAAATTCTATTTTGTTGGCCACATTGACCCACTTTTGAGTGTGTGTAATAGGGCTATAAAAGATAGTCTGTGGATATAAAATTAGAATCTTTTGACTCTAATAATTTTTCAAGTATTTCTTTGTTATATTCATTGTCTTTTGTGGCCACAAAAGTGCGTATTGAAAAACTCCTTAGTGCGTCAAAAACACTTAATGTTCCTACTGCAGAGTTTTTTCTTCCTGTAAATGGATAAATATCTGGACCTCGTTGGCAAGCGCTGTTTAGATTAACTCTACAAACAAGATTGGCGAGGATATCAATAAGGGGTCCTAGTTGCGTGATGTCCTTACCAAAAAGACTTACTTGTTGCCCATATTGTGAAGCTGCAATTGCGTCTAGTGGTTCATCAATTGTAGAAAAAGAGATGATTGGAATAACAGGACCAAATTGTTCTTCTTGAAAGACTTTCATATCTGTTGAAACAGGATATAATACGGCTGGATAGCAATAATTTTCACTTAGTTCACCCCCACGTTTGTTTAAAACCTTGGCCCCTTTTGAAACGGCGTCTTTAATTAATCCATCAATATATGCTGGTTTATTTTTTTCTGGTAGTGGCGTAAGAAAAACATCATCTTCCCAAGGTAATCCAAATTTCAATGCGTCTACAGCCTCTGAAAAACGTTTATTAAACTCATCTACGATATCTTCATGAACAAAAAGCACTTTTAAAGCAGTACATCGCTGCCCGTTATAGGACAGTGTACCTGAAATACATTCTCGAACAACAAGATCAAGATCAGTGTCTGGAAGAATAATCGCTGGGTTATTTGCCTCAAGACCTAAAATTAATCGCAGTCTGTTTTTAAATGGATGTTCATCTTGAAGGGCTACAGCAGATGAGCTATGCCCTATTAAAGCTAGTACATCTACAAAACCAGTCTGCATTATTGGAGCAGCAATTTTGCGCCCACGACCAAATACAATATTTACCACCCCTGGCGGAAAACTTTCTTGAAATGCTTTCAATAATGGTGTAATTAATAGTACTCCTAGCTTGGCTGGTTTAAATATGGTAGTGTTCCCCATAATCAAAGCTGGGATAAGAAGACAAAACGTTTCATTTAAAGGGTAATTATAAGGCCCTAGGCAAAGCACTACACCAATAGGACTTCTCCTTATATGGGCAAGTATCCCACCTTCGTTTTCAAATTTTGCACTCTTTCTATCAAGTTTTTTGTAGGCCTCAATAGTATCTAAAATATAATCGATCGTTCTATCAAATTCTTTATAAGCATCATTTTTGGTCTTTCCTATTTCCCACATCAGTAGTCTAACTACCTCTTCTCGATGTGGCCTCATCTTTTCAACAAAAGTACTCATACAAGCAATTCTGTCCTTTACTTTCATTGTAGGCCAAACACCCTTTCCTCTGTCAAAAGCAGCAACCGCAGAATTAATTGCCTGATTGGCAGCTTGTGAATCCATATCAGGGACTGAACCCAATAAAGTTGGCGCTCCATTTTCGTAATAGATATTTGAATAGACTTCAGCTTTTGCACCTGTCCATTGCTTAAGAACACCGTTAACAAGGTATTTATTTGAATGAATAGGGTTTGTGAAAGAATTTGATAATATGCTCATTTGGAGGTTTTGTTCGTAATATACGTCAAAATCTTAAACAAAAAAAGCCCATCCGTTTGGATAAGCTTCTCATCGGTCTATTACTAAACCACAAGCCCTATTTAAAGGACTCAACACAACATTTTTAAGCGGTCTGGACGAGACTCGAACTCGCGACCCCCTGCGTGACAGGCAGGTATTCTAACCAACTGAACTACCAGACCGTGCTACTATTTTAGAGACTTTAAAAGCTTGTCTTTAACTTCTATTGCTAGAAGCGAGTGCAAATATAAAACTACCATTTATAACTGCAAACATTTATTTTAACTATTTCTGTTTTTTTTTGTAATGCTCTGATATCCCGCCTTTGTCTTGCACAAGGCATCAACCAAACCTTGCGCGCTCCACCAAATAAGTGGTGAGAATGGTATTAAAGCTATCATTTACATCTACAGGAACGTATTTAATTTTGTAGTGTCCACATTTTAGGGCCAGGGTATCAAAGTAAGATTGCACTGCAGTTTCATAGTTTTGTTTCACATTATCTGGATAGAGATTGATATGTTCTGAGGTCTCAGTATCAATAAACTTCTTTGGACGGTTGTTAAAGTCGAAGCGAAGTTCTTTCTCTTTATCATAGGTATGAAACAAAACTACTTCGTGTTTATTGTACTTTAGATGTTGTAGGGCTTCAAAAAGCTCGTGCTGCTGTTTATCGCTTTGAAACATGTCTGTAAACAAAAAAACCAAACTTCTGCGCTTTAATTTTTCAGCTATTAAATGTAGATGCTCATAGGTATTTGTTTGTACGCCACTACTTTTACTCCCAAGGGCTTTATTGAGCTGTTGTAATAACATTTGATGATGACGCTCACTTGCTTTTTCGTTGCTATAAAATTCATAGCGATCACTGTAGATACTCATGCCCACAGAATCACGCTGGCGTTTCATCAAATTCATAATCGCGGCGCTGGCTAATGAAGCAAAGCCAATTTTATTGAGATTATCAATGTGCATATCCTGTAGCTCCGGGTAATGCATCGAGCTACTATTGTCTAGTATAAGGTGGCAGCGCAAGTTAGTTTCTTCCTCGTAGCGCTTTGTGTAAAGCTTATCTGTTTTAGCAAAAAGTTTCCAATCTATATGTTTGGTGCTTTCACCACTGTTATAAATTTTGTGCTCTGCAAATTCTGCGGAAAAACCATGAAATGGAGATTTATGCAACCCAGAAATAAACCCTTCTACCACCTGGGTAGCTAGCAATTCTAGGTTTTTAAACCCTACAATTTCATTAATTTCCTTTTCTAAATTCACGTGTTAATATTTAATAAATAGCTATTACTCTAAAATTCCATCTACAATACCATAGCTCATACTCTCTGCGGCATCCATCCAGTGGTCTCGCTGAAAATCTTTCATGATTTTATCATAGGTCTGCCCGCAGTTATCAGCTAAAATTTTAGCGCTTATCTCTTTTGTTTTTAAAATTTCTTGTGCTGTTATTTCAATGTCACTTGCTTGCCCTCTTGCGCCACCACTTGGCTGGTGTATCATAACACGCGCGTGTGGTTGTATGAATCTTCGTCCTTTTTCTCCAACGCTTAACAGTAAACTCCCCATGCTTGCCGCTAATCCTGTACAGATGGTAGACACTGGAGATTTAATTTGCTTGATGGTATCATAAATAGAAAACCCACTTGTTACATACCCTCCTGGGCTATTGATGTAGAATTTAATCTCATCATGATTTAAAGAGTCTAGATATAGTAAACGATCAACTACATGACGTGCTGTTTTATCATCCACACCGCCCCATAAAAATATAGTACGATCATTTAGTTGTTGGCTTTCTATTGTGTCCTGTACTTTTGATTTCTTTTGAGTACTCATATTGTGTTTTTATACTAGTGCCATGCATGCAGGGTGGCGGTTATTTAATATTCTATGGGTGTGCGCAACTGCATTTGAACACTCCATTTTTACTTTATAAAACTATACACGGCTATAAAATTTCATGAGAAACAACAACACGTAGCATTTGTTTAAAAATAGAAAAGGCTTGACATAAAGCCAAGCCTTTTAACTGATTTTATTTTATTTATTACAAAAGGCTGTCAATTGCCTCTGCATATACACTTTTTTGTGCAACACCTACTTGACGTCCAACAAGTTCACCGTTGTTAAACACTAGTACGGTAGGGATATTACGAACCCCATATTTTGCAGCAAATTCTTGGTTAGCGTCTACATCCATTTTACCTACTACGGCTTTACCTTCATAATCATTGCTTACCTCATCTATGATTGGCCCAACCATACGGCAAGGTCCACACCATGCAGCCCAAAAGTCTACCAATACTGGCTTATCACTTTTTAATACTATTTCTTCAAATGTTGCGTCTGTTATTTCTAATGCCATAGCTGTATTCTTTTTACATTTCTCTTCAGAGAAAATATCGTTAATAATCTGGTTACAAAAGTAATTAAATTTTGCGCTAAAATACAGGGTCAAAGTATCAGTTTCAACAATGGTTTAATTGGTTTTGTTTATAGAACCAACAAACACTTTTACTTAGTTTAATCGATACGTTAATTGCCGGTCTTGCAGCCCCTTTAAAAACTCATTACATATGTCTACTTTATGTGTTCTACTTGGCATGTTGAGCTTTATTTTGTTTTCTACTTCGTATACGGTAAAAAATAGTTGCTTGTCTCCTTTATGGGCAGCCACCATTTCTTTTAAAAACAAGAGGGTGTCATCCTGCAAGGCTTCAATGGGTAATTGTATGGTTATTTTCTTAGCCTGGGTATCCATCACATTATGTAATAGTTGCATGCCATTGTATTGCATTCTTGGGTCACTGCGTTTGCCGGTGTCTTTTTGCATCCAACCCTCCTTGATATAAATTTTACCGTGTATAATGGTATTGGGCACCAAAAAATGTCTGAGTTTTAAATAATCTTCATTGAATATTTTAAAATCATAACTTTCGCCAAAATCTGCTACCGTAAATATAGCCCAACCTTTTCCTGCTTTTGTTTCTCGGTGCTGCACATCTGTAACAACGCCTCCAAAGGTGAGCTCTTTACCAATATGTTTTTCTAAAGAATAAAAATCTGCCACACGGCAGTTTGTGAAGGTGTCCATCTCTACTTGAAAGTCATCAAGTGGGTGCCCGCTAATGTAAACCCCAACCACTTCTTTCTCAAAATTTAATTTTTTCATGGTCCCCCAATCCTCACAGGGTGGTACTTCCGGCTCCGGAATCTGTACTTCACTGGCCTCTCCAAAAAGACTCACTTGGCTGCTATTTTCTGTTTCTTGGTGACGAGCTGCATACTTTAGGACTTTTTCATAAAAAGTAATGCCGTCTCCATCTTCATGCATGTATTGAGCACGATGATTATTAAAGCTATCAAAACCTCCTCCCAACACTAAGTTTTCAAAGGCTTTTTTATTGGCGGCTCTCAAATCAATGCGTTTAGCCAAGTCAAAAATAGATTTATAATTCCCATCTTTTCTGTTTTCCACAATGGATGCAACCGCATTAGCTCCTACTCCTTTTATAGCGCCCATACCAAAGCGAACAGCACCCTTATCATTTACAGAAAATTTATAAAAACTCTCATTTACATCTGGCCCTAAAATGGCAAGCCCCATGCGCTTACACTCTTCCATAAAAAAGGTAACCTGTTTGATATCTCTCATGTTGTTACTCAAAACTGCTGCCATATATTCTGCAGGATAATGCGCTTTTAAATAGGCGGTTTGATAGGCAATCCAAGCATAGCAAGTAGAGTGACTTTTATTAAAGGCGTAACTAGCAAAGGCTTCCCAATCCTTCCATATTTTCTCTAGTTTTACCGCATCATGACCATTGGCAACTGCATTTTTTATAAAACGAGGTTTCATTTTATCAAGTACTTCTTTTTGCTTTTTACCCATGGCCTTACGCAAGACATCTGCATCACCTTTACTGAAATCTGCAAGCTTTTGAGAGAGTAACATTACTTGCTCCTGATATACGGTAATACCGTAGGTTTCATCAAGATACTCCTCCATAGCAGGAAGATCATATTGTATGGCTTCCTCTCCATTTTTACGCCTAATAAAGCTAGGGATATACTCTAAAGGCCCTGGTCTATAAAGTGCATTCATGGCAATAAGGTCTCCAAAAACAGTTGGCTTCAACTCTTTCATGTACTTCTGCATTCCTGCAGATTCGTATTGAAAAATACCCACTGTTTCTCCTCTTTGAAACAGCTCATAGGTTTTCTGGTCATCGAGGGGGAAGTTATCTGGATCTAAGTCAACATCATGTTTGTGTTTTACTATTTTTACCGTGTCTTTGATAAGAGTCAAGGTTTTAAGACCCAAGAAGTCCATCTTTAAAAGTCCAGCACTCTCTACCACAGAGTTGTCAAATTGGGTGACATATAAATCACTATCCTTTGCTAGGGCTACAGGTACAAAATTGGTAATATCACTTGGAGTAATAATTACCCCACAGGCATGAATACCAGTATTACGGATAGAACCTTCTAATATTTTTGCCTGTCCTATGGTTTGAGAAGTCAAATCTGTACCATCTGCCAGGGCAATGAGTTCTTGCACCTTGGGCAGTTCATCACTTCTGAATTTACCCCGAAGCGCTTTTTCATCCATGCCAAATATTTTATTAAGCTTGGTCATGTTTGGTATTAACTTGGCTACGCGATCTGCATCACTCAGCGGCAAATCAAGCACACGGGCGGTATCTCTAATAGCAGATTTTGCTGCCATGGTTCCGTAGGTGATAATTTGGGCTACTTGATTGCTACCATATTTTTCTATGACATAATCCATAACCTTACTTCTTCCTTCATCATCAAAATCTATATCAATATCGGGCATCGATACACGATCTGGATTCAAAAAACGCTCAAAAAGCAAATTGTACTTAATAGGGTCTATGTTTGTAATCCACAAACAGTAAGCAACAACAGAACCTGCTGCAGAACCACGACCAGGACCCACAGAAACATCCATATTTCTTGCCTCTCTAATAAAATCTTCTGTAA
>Ga0302126_10001152_pt1 | contig 15791 bp, 17 predicted proteins | sample CB4_20m_MG_FD_203108 | JGI IMG/M metagenome (GOLD analysis project Ga0302126, IMG submission 203108) | Marine microbial communities from Western Arctic Ocean, Canada - CB4_20m | ecosystem: Environmental > Aquatic > Marine > Oceanic | place: Canada: Western Arctic Ocean | collected 2017-09-24 | reverse complement strand
TATTTGATAGTTTTATGGAGCCCTAAAAATAAGGCAATTAATATTATTTTACTTCAACGTTTGTTTTTACACTCTCAACAAATACTTTTGCCGGCTTAAAGGCTGGAATGTTGTGTGCTGGTATTTTGATCGTAGTGTTTTTTGAAATATTACGACCCGTTTTTTCTGCTCTAGTCTTGATAATAAAGCTTCCAAAACCTCTAAGGTAAACATTGTCTCCACCTTCTAATGAAGTTTTTACCTCGTTCATAAATGTCTCTACAGTAGCTTGAACATCTCCTTTTTCCATTCCTAGTTTCTCTGAAATCTTAGCTACGATATCTGCTTTAGTCATGTGTTTCTTTTTTTTATGTAAGTAATCAATTTTTCAAGACGGCAAATATAGGAATTTTAAAATCAATATATCAAAACGTAATGCATTAAAATATAATTACATAAAAGCTACCTTTGTGATATGAAAGAAACTTTGGATTTTTTTGTTAAAAATCTCATTGATTGGTACTTAGACAATAAGCGGGATCTCCCCTGGAGAAGCACCAAGGACCCTTATTTTATTTGGTTATCTGAAATTATTTTGCAACAAACTAGGGTGGCACAAGGAACCCCTTACTATTTGGCATTTACAAGCGCCTTTCCGGATGTCAAATCACTTGCCCAGGCGCCTCAAGAAAAGGTGCTAAAATTATGGCAAGGCCTAGGGTATTATTCTCGTGCAAGAAACCTTCATACGGCAGCCAAATATATAGCCAATGAGCTAAGTGGTGAGTTTCCTGATTCCTATGAAGGTCTTCGAGATTTAAAAGGCGTTGGAGATTACACGGCAAGCGCCGTAGGGTCTATATGTTTTGATTTGCCCACTGCCGTTGTAGATGGCAACGTGTATAGGGTTTTATCAAGGCTTTTTGGAATTGCCACTCCAATTAACACTACCCAAGGAGTAAAAGATTTTAAAGCCTTGGCTCAGCAGCTGTTAGACATCTCTGATCCAGGGACCTATAATCAGGCTTTAATGGAGTTTGGGGCTCGCTTTTGTGTGTCTCAAAATCCTAGCTGTCAGGAGTGTATTTTTCAATATAAATGTGATGCTTATAAAAACAAGCAAGTAGCAAACCTTCCCGTGAAGCTGAAAAAATTAAAAATTAAGAAAAGATATTTTAATTATATCGTGATACTCTCCCAGGAACATCAAACCATTTTACACCAGCGCACCAATAAAGGAATCTGGCAGCAGTTATATGAGTTCCCGCTGGTAGAAACCCAAAAAGAAGTAGATCAAAGCCAGCTACAAGAAGCGCCGCAATGTGTTGAAATTTTAACAGCAAACGCTATTGACTGTTTAACGCTGTACCAAGAAAAATCTGTGATACACAAGCTTTCTCACCAACATCTTTACACGCGTTTTTGGATTGCTCAAACTAAAAGTAAATTACCTCAAGGGGTGCCCATCGAGAAGATAGACCACTATGCGGTGCCGGTGTTGATAAGTAACTTTATTTCAGAGTTTGAGGGTTTTAAATAAATTGTTTTTTTAACTATATTTAGTTTTCAAAAAGTACCTTTGTATACTTAAAATAAACAACACATGAGCGGCACAATTAATAAAGTAATGTTGATAGGACATACAGGAGATGAAGTAAAAATGCATTATTTTGAAGGAGGAAACAGCATTGGTCGTTTTCCCTTAGCAACCAATGAAACATATACCAACCGCACTACCGGTGAGCGTGTTAATAATACTGAGTGGCACAACATTGTGGTGCGCAACAAGGCAGCAGAGGTGTGCGAAAAGTATCTTAAAAAAGGGGACAAGGTGTATATAGAAGGGCGTCTTAAAACCCGTAAGTGGCAAGATGAAAAAGGATTGGACCGCTATTCCACAGAAATACAGTGCACAGAGTTTACCTTTTTAACTCCCAAAGCAGAGGGTAGTGCGCCACAGCAGCCAGCAGCCCCAGCCAGCACCCCTGAACAAGCTCCTCAGACACAAGAGGACGACTCGCCCTTTTAAGTAGTAACCAACCCAACGATTTTGGATATAGAACCTCCCAGTTTATTCTTTTTAGCGCTTATTGACAGCCCTTTTATTGCAAGTATTACAGTGCTTTTAATACTCCTTTTATTCTCTGCCCTTATCTCTGGCGCAGAAGTAGCGTTTTTCTCTTTAACACCAGCAGATCTAGAAATAGAGTCAACAAGCAAGGCCTCTAGGAAAATAAAAACAGTTTCCTTATTACTGGAAAAACCTAAGAAATTATTGGCGACAATTTTAGTGGCCAACAATTTTCTTAACATAGCTATTGTGCTTCTTTTTGATAGTCTAGGACAAGTATGGTTTGCGGGTTTAAACCAAGTGTATTTTGGTGTTAACATTCGCTTTGTGGTAGAGGTTGGTGTGGTTACGTTTTTGATTTTACTTTTTGGCGAAATTTTACCTAAGATTTATGCCAGTAGAAACAGTCTTAGTTTCGCAACCTTTATGGCATTGCCTTTAAAGGTGTTGGATGTGTTATTCACCCCTTTAAGTAGCCCTATGCAGGCTATTACAATTTCTATTCAAGAGAAATTTGGAAAACAAAAATCTAACATTTCTGTAGGCCAGCTATCACAGGCATTAGAGCTTACAGATCAAAAAGAAACCACTACCGAAGAGCAAAAGATACTCCAGGGTATTGTGACTTTTGGTACTACAGACACCAAACAGGTCATGAAAAACAGGATGGATATTTTTGCCTTAAACCAAGACCTTCCCTATCATGAAATTCTGCCTTTAATTATAGAAAACGGGTACTCGCGTATTCCGGTGTATAAAGATAATGTAGATACCATATCAGGAATTTTATATGTAAAAGATTTAATACCTCATATAGATGCTAAAACCCTAGATTGGAACACCCTTATAAGGGCACCTTATTTTGTTCCAGAAAACAAAAAACTGGATGATTTGCTCAATGAGTTCAAGAAAATGAAAATGCACTTGGCCATTGTTGTAGATGAGTATGGAGGGACAAGCGGTCTTATTTCTCTTGAAGATATTATTGAAGAAATTGTAGGTGAGATTAGTGATGAGTTTGATGATGAAGATTTGATATTCTCTAAACTAGACGAAAATAATTATGTTTTTGAAGGCAAGACACCTTTAAAAGATTTTTACAAAGTAATTGGTCTTGAAGATTTTACAGTGTTTGAAGATCAAAAAGGAGAAGCAGAAACCTTGGCAGGATTTTTACTTGAAATATCTAAAGGTTTCCCCAAAAAAAATGAAGTCCTAACCTATCACAACTACGCTTTTACTATTGAAGCCTTTGAAAACAAACGCATCAAACAAATAAAACTATCCATACTTCCCAAAGCCTAATGAAAAACTATATCCTCTTTTTATGTTGTTTGCTTGTTATAGCATGTAATGATGATGTACAAATTAAGCCAAATGCAAAACTGCGTCTTGATTATCCTGCGCCAGTCTATAAAAAAGCGGTCACAGATTGCGCCTATGATTTTGATGTTAATAAACTGGCCAGGGTTATAAAAACAAAAAACTGCGGCACTAGACTTAGTTACCCTAGCATGAATGCTGCCGTTTATATTACCTACCAAAAAGTACGCAACAATAACCTAAACTCTTTACTTTATGATGCGCAAAAGCTGGCCTATAATCACGACAGAATAGCCATTAGTATCCCTGAAAAAATATTTGAAAACAAAGATCATAATACCTATGGCGTGTTTTACAGTATTAATGGTGATGCGGCGTCACAATCTCATTTTTACCTAACAGACAGTCTTCAAAACTTTGTTACAGGATCCCTGTATTTTGATGTCAAACCAAATTTTGACTCCATCTACCCGGCGGTTGTTTATTTGCGGGAAGACATTATGCGCCTGATGGAGACCCTTGAGTGGAATTAAGACTTATTTTGGTTTTTTTTTATAATTCTCAAATATCTAAAACTCAATATTTAGTACCACCTTTGCCTTTGTTATGAAAATAGTAGACAAAAAGTGGTTGTACTTAATTGTACTCTCTGTGGTTTGGGGGAGTTCTTTTATTTTAATTAAAAAAGCCCTAGTAGGGCTAACACCCCTCCAATTAGGTGCTCTGCGCACTCTCTTTGCCGCTATTTTTTTGCTCCTCATTGGATTTTCCTACTTAAAAAAAATTAAAAAACAGCAGTGGAAATGGATTGTTATTTCTGCCTTTTTGGGCACTTTTATACCTGCTTTTTTGTTTGCTTTTGCCGAAACCCAGATTGACAGCGCGGTGGCTTCTATTTTAAACTCAACCACACCCATAGTTACCCTTATATTAGGTGCTGTGTTGTTTAAAATTGTGTTTTCTCGCAACCAATTAATTGGAGTTATTATAGGTCTTGTTGGAAGCCTGTTGCTTATATGGAGTGGGGCAGATGTAAATCCCAATCAAAATTATTGGTATAGTACTTTGGTCTTGGCCGCATCTGTATGTTATGCCTTAAATGTAAATATTTTGAAAAAGTATCTTCAAGACTTGCCTGCAATGGCCATTGCTGCCGGAAACTTTATTGTTTTACTAGTACCTTCTTTTTTGGTATTACTTTACTCTGGGTTCTTTGGGCTAGAATTTGTGGGCAACACGGTTTTACATGTTTCTTTAGGGTACTTACTTATTTTAGCTTTGGTGGGTACTGCTGTTGCAAAAGTGCTGTTCAATAAACTCGTGCAAGTAAGCACTCCCGTATTTGCTAGCTCTGTTACCTATACCATTCCTGTTATGGCGCTTTTATGGGGCCTACTAGATGGAGAGCGTTTTTCTTTGTTTCAAGCAGGGGCTGCAGCCTTTATTTTATTAGGGGTACTGATGACCAATAAAAAATGATTTATTGACCCAAGCTAAAGGGTAAAAATTATTTTTATGCTACTGTATTGCCTTGTAAGCTTTGGCGGCGAAATTTTAGCAAATAAAGTGTTTGTTTTTAGAGGAATTACAATTATATTTGCAACCGCTTTAAAATGAAGCGGAATTATTAATTAATAAATAAACGAAACGCTATGTTCGCAATTGTAGAAATAGCAGGGCAGCAATTTAAAGTTGCAAAAGATCAAAAAGTCTTTGTACATCGTTTAGCAGCAGAAGAAGGAAAAAAAGTTTCTTTCGACAATGTACTCATGCTAAGTGATGGAGATAAAGTTACTGTTGGCGCCCCGGCTATCGATGGAGCTCAAGTAGGAGCAAAAATCATTAAGCACCTTAAAGGTGACAAAGTTATTGTATTCAAGAAGAAAAGAAGAAAAGGATACAGAGTAAAGAATGGTCACAGACAATCTCTTACACAAATTGTAATTGAAAGTATTGTAGCCTCTGGAGCAAAAAAAGCGGCTCCTGCTAAAAAAGCAACGCCTTCAGCGCCAAAAGCTGAAAAGCCTGCTGCTAAAAAAGAAGAAACTGCATCTAATGACATTTCTTCTAACACTGTTGCTGAGTTAAAAGCAATGGCAAAAGAAAAAGGTATTACAGGCTATACTTCTATGAAGAAAGCTGAATTAATAGCTGCTTTAAGTTAATCTTTAAAACTAAGAGAAAATGGCACATAAAAAAGGAGTTGGTAGTTCTAAAAATGGTAGAGAATCAGAATCAAAACGTCTAGGCGTTAAGATATTTGGTGGACAAGCTGCTATTGCAGGAAATATCATCGTAAGACAAAGAGGGAATACACATCACCCAGGTGAGAATGTATATGGTGGAAAAGATCACACACTTCACGCAAGAGTGGATGGTGTTGTAAAATTCACTAAAAAGAAAGACAACAGATCTTATGTAAGCATCGTCCCTGTGGCAGAAGCTTAGTAGATCGTCTACCTTACTATAGAGCCTCAAATCATTAAATGATTTGAGGCTTTTTTTATGAGCGGCTTTTTTTAAAGAGAATTAATTTTATCTTAGACCCATAAACACACCTTTTTATGAAAACACATATTTTGCTACTTACGATTTTAACTATACTATTAACAGCCGGCAGTGTGGTTCAAGCCCAACAAAATGTATACTATGATTTTTTAGAGGTTATAGTGGTCCAGAAAGCCAATAATCGAGGAAAAATAAAGCGCATCCGCGTTGAAGCTCAGCCTTCTCTTGAGGGAAAAAAAATTACAGCCAAGGGTATAGAAAATCTTAAAGGCACCTCGCAATTACTAAATTACATGAATCAGAATAATTGGGAGTTTATTGACAGAAAGGCCATAGTATCTGGAGAGAATGACCCGGTCTGGATGAGTTACATTTTTAGAAAACACAGCCCCATAAAAAAACCCTTGCAACAATAGCTGCAAGGGTTTTGAGTTTTAAAATTTCCGAGGAAATTATAATTCCAAATTAGTATCTGTAATACTCTGGCTTGAAAGGTCCCTCAACGGTAACACCAATATATTCTGCTTGGTCCTGTTTGAGCTCTGTAAGTTCTACACCAATTTTAGCTAAGTGTAAACGCGCTACTTTTTCATCAAGATGCTTTGGCAGCATGTATACCTTATTCTCATAATTATCTGCGTGTTTCCATAATTCTATTTGTGCGAGTGTTTGGTTTGTAAATGAGTTACTCATCACAAAACTAGGATGTCCTGTTGCACAACCTAGGTTTACAAGACGACCCTCAGCAAGAAGAATAATGTCTTTTCCGTTAAATGTATATTTATCAACCTGTGGCTTTATCTCATCTTTAACAGCATTGTTATTAAGCCATGGCACATCAATTTCATTGTCAAAATGACCAATGTTACACACAATGGTTTTGTCTTTCATTTCTTGAAAGTGCTCCTGGCGTACAATAGCTTTATTACCCGTTGTTGTAATTACAATGTCTGCAGTTGCAATAACAGTCTCTAATTTTTTTACCTCAAAACCGTCCATGGCCGCTTGAAGGGCGCAAATAGGGTCAATCTCTGTAACAGTAACAATAGATCCAGCTCCTTTAAAAGATGCGGCAGTACCTTTACCAACATCACCATAGCCACAAACAATTACACGTTTTCCAGCCAACATTATATCTGTAGCGCGACGTACAGCATCTACTGCGCTCTCTCTACATCCGTATTTATTATCAAACTTAGATTTTGTGACACTATCATTAATATTAATAGCAGGCATAGGCAGCGTTGCGTTTTTAACACGCTCATACAGGCGGTGCACTCCAGTTGTGGTTTCTTCAGAAAGACCGTTAATACCAGGGGCTAGTTCTGGGTAGGTGTCAAGAACCATATTGGTTAAATCTCCACCATCATCCAAGATCATGTTTAGTGGCTTGCGATCCTCACCAAAGAAAAGCGTTTGCTCGATACACCACTCAAACTCCTGCTCGTTCATGCCCTTCCAGGCATATACAGCGGTTCCTGTAGCAGCAATAGCCGCGGCCGCTTGATCTTGTGTAGAGAAAATATTACAAGAACTCCAGGTAACTTCTGCCCCTAGGGCTTGGAGCGTTTCTATAAGCACAGCTGTTTGGATAGTCATGTGCAGGCAACCTGCAATGCGAGCTCCACTTAGTGGTTGCTCATCTTTATACTCTTCGCGCAAGGCCATTAGCCCTGGCATTTCTGCTTCGGCTAGGTTAATTTCTTTGCGTCCCCAATCTGCAAGAGAGATGTCTTTTACTTTATTGGGTGTATACGGGCGGGTGTTTGTTGACATAAAATATGTAATTTTTTATCTCTACCAAGGCAGAGAACTTATTAATATATTTACTACTTTGTAATGGTATTTATACTGAAAATTTCGACTGCAAAAATACACAAAACCAATCAAAGTCTAATGCCTCTTTACAAAACTATAACATTTAATCCCAACACTAAGCTACTGATTTGGAAGATAGAAGAGTCCTTTGATGTATTGAGTAAAGATATTAAGCTAACAGATCATTGTCAAGCTCGTGTTGATGGCATGAAAAGCGATTTGCATCGTCGCGGGTTTATGAGTATTCGCCACCTTTTAGCCTATTTTGGATATACAGATTTTGATTTGAGTTATGACCAAAACGGCAAACCTCACCTTGCAGATGGAAAATACATTTCAATTACCCACTCCTATACTTTTTCTGCTATTATCATTAGCGACCACCCCGTGGGCATTGATATAGAAAAACAGCGGCCTAAAATTTTAAAGATTGCTCATAAATTTACCACCCTAGAGGAGTATAGCACCTTAGCAAATGAGGATGCGATTATACGTAAACTTACTATTGTTTGGGGAACAAAAGAGGCTGTATACAAAAGCTTTGCTCGTCCTGGAGTTAGTTTTCTAGAACATATTTTCGTTGAAGATTTCAGGCTAGATGACCCTGGCACTTCTGCTAAAGTATACGCAGAAAATAGGAGTGAAACCTACGATGTCTACTTCCAAGAATTTGAAGAATTTACATTGGTATATGCTATTACTGCTTAACGCATCTAATAGTTGTAACTGTCAATTTATTAGAAACAAGATTCAAGCATATCAAACCTTTTTTTGATTTTATTCTTTTTTATGCCCCACACCAAAATACTATCTTTACAAGAAAAATCTAAACCTTATGCATATTTCAGTAGAACTTACCTTTACACCTTTACAAGACTCTTATGAACCCGCTATAACAGCGTTTATTAAAAAACTAAGAGCATCTGGGCTTACCGTTTTAGAAAATCCATTGAGTACTCAAGTGTATGGAGGATATGATGAGGTTATGTGCATGTTACAAAAAGAAATTAAGGTTGCTCTACAAGCGGTAGAAGGTGGCTTAATGTATATTAAAATCGTAAAATCAGACAGAAGTGACTATGAGCCAAATTTTTGATTTTCTTTTTTCTCAATATTCTGGCTACGATACTCTAGATATTGTGTTAGAATTGGTAGCGGCATTCTTTACAATTACCTCTGTTGTATATGCTAAAAAAAACAATGTATTGGTGTTTCCTACAGGGATGATTTGCACCGCTATTTTTGTATATCTGTTGTTAAAATGGGGCTTGTTGGGTGATATGATGATTAATGGGTATTATTTCATCATGAGCCTATATGGTTGGTATATCTGGACACGTAATGTTGATGATCTTCCTGCAACACCCATTAGCAAAACATCCCCTAAGGAACATTTAATTTCTTTAGGAATTTTCATTATGACAGTTGTATTTGTGTTTTTGGTATATAGTGTTTTTGATAAGTTTAATCACTGGACATCCTATCTTGATACATTAACGACAGGAATATTTTTTGTAGGGATGTGGCTCATGGCAAAACGTAAAATTGAAAATTGGATATATTGGATTATAGGAGACATCATTACAGTACCGCTGTATTTTTACAAAGGCTTAACCTTTAGTAGTATTCTTTATTTTGTATTAACAATCATAGCCATTTATGGCTATTTAGCATGGAAAAAGAACTTAAACAAAATCCAAGCAGTTGCTTAAAGATTGTTTTGTTTGGCCCTGAGTCTTCAGGAAAAACAACTTTAGCAACTCAATTGGCAGCTCACTTTAACGCTCTGTGGGTGCCAGAATACATGCGCACTTATTTAGAATTAAAGTGGCAAAGCGTTAAAAAAATCATAGAAAAAAAAGACCTGCTTCCCATCGCCCTTGGACACATTAGTGATGAAAATAAACTCGCCGCCCAGACAGATACACTACTTTTTTTAGACACCAATATGTTGCAAATAAAGACCTATTGCGAGTATTATTACAATGGGTGGTGCCCTGCTCAAATTATAAAGGCAAGTCAAACCCACCACTATGATCATTATTTTCTTACCAATATAGATGTACCTTGGGAGAAAGATAACTTAAGAGATAGGCCCAATGATAGAGACAAAATGTTTCGTATTTTTGAACAACAATTAATAAAAAATAACACTCCTTACACTATTTTGGAAGGATCAAAACAAGAGCGTTTAACCAATGCTATTGCTATTATAAATACATTAATTAAACACAAGTAATAGATGTTCATACCCCAAGAACTTGACCAAATCATCTCTCATGGACTTACCGAGAAACAGGTGAAAAAACAGCTTCAAATCTTCAAGGATGGCGCCCCATTTACACATGTTACAAGACATGCAGGGCTTGATAATGGGGTTGAGGTGTATGATGTGGCTACCCAAAAAAAATTAGCTGGGTACTATGATGAGATAAAAGAGCAAAAGGATATTATAAAATTTGTACCTGCCAGCGGTGCTGCCACAAGGATGTTTAAGTTTTTACACACATTTTTGGACAACTATGACCCAGATCAAGAAAAACTCACTCCTTATCTAAAGTCAAACACACTGGATTCTCTAAAAACCTTTATTGACAACATTAAATATTTTCCTTTCACCTCTTTGGTGCAAAAAGAAATTAGAAGTCATAGACCAGAGTATAAGAAGTCAAAAAAAGGCTATCGTATCAATACTTTTGTGGCCTTAATGCTAGGAAAAAATCATCTTAATTACGGTAAGCTACCTAAAGGTCTTATTCCTTTTCATAAATACCCAAAGTATACCAGAAGTGCATTTGAAGAACAATTATTTGAGGCCACACAATATGCAGCCGTTGACGGGGTAGCACATTTGCATTTTACCTTTTCTCCAAAGCACTTACATCTTTTCAAAGAAACTTTTGAGAAAGTAAAAAATAGAATAGTAAAGAAAACAAAAGTAGATGTGCGAATTTCCTATTCTTTCCAAAATCCAAGTACAGATACTATCGCTGTAGATTTAATGAACAAACTTTTTAAAAACAAAGATGGAAATCTAGTTTTTAGACCCTCTGGACATGGAGCTCTTATCAAAAACTTAAATGAAGTTGATGCAGATATTATTTTTATTAAAAACATAGATAATGTTACCGTAGAGAATCACATTGATGCTGTTGCTACAAATAAAAAAATGTTAGCAGGGAGGCTATTGCAACTACAGCATAAAATATTTGGATACCTGGAAGGAATTGTGAAAGAACAAATCACAGAAGAGAAACTCAGCGAAATGAAAGCTTTTTTATGGAAAGAGTTACAGATCAAAGAAATTCCTCAAACCAAGGCAGGTATCGCAGAGATTTTAAACAGACCTATTCGTGTATGCGGTGTTGTTAAAAATACAGGAGCTCCTGGAGGTGGCCCTTTTTGGGTAAAAAATCAAGAAGGGCAGCTATCACTTCAAATTGTTGAGCTTTCTCAAATAGATATTTCAGACCCAAAACAAGCCTCAATTGTTGATGGAGCTACTCATTTTAATCCTGTAGATTTAGTGTGCGGCACACGAGATTATACGGGTAAGAAATACAATCTTAATCACTATGTAGATCCATTGGCTTGTTTTATTTCAGATAAAACCGTTGAGGGAGTACCAATAAAAGCTCTAGAAGCCCCCGGCTTATGGAATGGTGCCATGGCACATTGGAATACTATTTTTGTAGAAGTACCACTTTTAACGTTTAGCCCCGTAAAGAATGTAAACGATTTACTACACTCATCCCATCAACCTAGCGCCTAATGGATAGCGCAAAACTTTTAAAAGAGATTTCCTTTAAAGCAGTAAGAAGCAGCGGTCCTGGTGGGCAGCACGTTAATAAAACCGCTAGTAAAGCAGTCATTAGTTTTACTATTACTACCTCCCAGATCTTTACCTCTCAAGAAAAACAGCGCTTACTAGAGAAGTTAAAGCACCGTATTTCTCAAGACGGGATACTCACCATAACCTGTAGTGAGTCAAGAAGTCAACACAGAAATAAAGCCTTGGCAATAGAGCGTCTTATATCGCTGCTTGAAAAAAGCCTCCGCGTTGCCAAGCATAGAAGAAAATCAAGACCTTCAAAAAATGCTATGGAAAAACGCATTGTCTCCAAAAAAAATCATGCCCTTAAAAAGGCAAATAGAAAACCACCAACACTAGAGTAATATTTTAAAATTTGTAATAATCTATAAGCTAGTATTTTACTGCTTTTCTCACTACTTATTATACATCCGAGAACAACTTTTTATTTATTTATTGTGTTTTAATATTAATAATAAAGTATATTTGTACCACATCTCAAAGGGGTGCTAATTAATAAGAGTTTTCAAAACTATTTTTGAAAGAACACTTTTTATATTGGCTGAGATTATACCCATAGAACCTAGAACAGGTAATGCTGTTTAGGAATAAAACGAATGCTTTTAGCGCTGTCGAGATGTGCTGTATCGAGAATATTCTTTATTGACCTTGATTGCGCTAATTCAAAAAAACGATTATTTAACAAGAATAATTACCCCTTTTATTCGTCATAAAAAAAGTACGAATGAAATATTACGCGTTTATTTTTTTACTCAGTGCAACAATCCTTCAGGCACAAGAAAAACTTCAAGACACTACAAAAATTCAAGCCCTTGAACAGGTATACCTCAATGGTGTGAGAGTACGTGCAGATTCCCCAATTACCCACAGCAACCTTACAAAACAGGACCTAGCAAAGCGAAATTTAGGACAAGACATCCCCGTGCTTCTTAACTACCTGCCAGGGGTAGTAACCACCAGTGATGCTGGGGCAGGAGTTGGTTATACTGGGATTAGGGTTCGAGGAAGTGACGCAACTCGTGTTAATGTTACCATTAATGGGATACCTTATAATGATAGCGAAAGCCAAGGTACTTTTTGGGTAAACCTCCCAGATTTTGCCTCCTCTATAGAAAGCCTTCAACTTCAAAGAGGTGTTGGTAGCTCCACCAATGGATCAGGATCTTTTGGGGCAAGTTTAAACATCGATACAGACCGTTCCTCTAAAGAAGCCTATGCTCAAATTGCAAATAGCTACGGTTCTTTTGACACCAGAAAACACAGTGTGAAGTTTTCTACAGGACTATTAAACGATCGAATTGAAATCTCTGGAAGAGTCTCAAATATTACTAGCGACGGCTATATAGATAGAGCCTCTAGTGATTTAAAATCTTATTTTTTGCAGGGTTCCTACAAAACCGACAATACCTTTATTAAAGCACTCGTTTTTGGTGGTAGAGAAGTTACCTACCAGTCTTGGTTTGGAATTGATGAGCAAACACTAAACACCAACCCTACCTTTAACCCTGCAGGGATGTATAGTGATGAGGACGGAACGGTTCGTTTTCACCAAAATCAAGTAGATGATTATGACCAAGATCACTACCAACTTATCTGGAATGAGCGCTATAACAATAATTGGAGCACAAGTGCTACACTTAACTATACAAAAGGAAGTGGGTTTTTTGAAGAATATAAAGAAGATGCATCTCTTGATTTTCATGGTTTATTACCCCTTACCATAGACGGAGAGACAAGCGCTGAATCTGATTTGGTGAGGCGTCGTTGGTTGGAGAATAATTTTTATGCCTTAAGCGCAAATGCAAATTATAAAGATGAAAACTGGGACACCACTACAGGTGTTTTTTACAGCTATTACCAGGGGCTTCATTTTGGAGAGGTAATTTGGGCAACTAATTTTACAGGCCCAAATTTGGGAGATCGCTATTATTCTGGAACTGGAGACAAACATGAGCTTACAGCTTTTTCTAAGGCAAGTTATAAGATAAATAATTCTTGGTCTGTTTTTGGTGATTTGCAAATGCGAATAGTTAATTACAAAACTGCTGGTTTAACTAGTGATAAAGTGAATATGGTAGTTGATGAGCAGTATGAATTTTTTAACCCAAAATTTGGTGCTAGTTACTCCCTAAACCAGGGCAATCAATTGTATGTCTCTTATGGAAGAGCAAGTAGAGAACCTAGACGTAGTGACTTTGAGCAAGGTGTTTTTACCCCAGAAATACTAGATGATTATGAACTAGGATGGCGCTTTACAGGTGAAAACAACACCTTAAGTGCCAACCTTTACTACATGGATTATAAAGACCAACTAGTGCTTACCGGCCAGCTTGATGATTCTGGTGGCTTTATAAGAGAAACTAGTGGAAATAGCTATAGAGCAGGACTTGAAGTTGAGGGAGATTTCAGGGTGTTAAAGCAACTACATGTAAGACCAAATATAGCCTTGAGTAGCAATAAAAATAAGGATTACACAACCTCAAGAGATGGTGAGTTAGTAAATTTAGGAACGACCAATATTTCATTTTCTCCATCCTTTATTGCAGGAAATAGTATTGACTATAGCCCTACACAAAACCTTCAAGTAGCATTGCTTTCAAAATATGTTGGGGAGCAATACCTGGGTAATATTGACAGCCAAACGTCAAAATTGGATGCCTATTTTTTAAACGATTTTAGCGTAAATTATACCATTACAAATGTATCTTTTGCAAAATCTCTGGTATTGCAAGGGTTGGTGAATAATATATTTGATGTCAAGTACATTTCAAATGGATATTTTTACACCTATGATGATGATTTCTCGACTCCAGGAACTGTAACTACCATTGAAGGTGCAGGATTTTACCCACAAGCAGGAATCAACTTTTTGGTGGGTGCTACCCTAACCTTTTAATTAACAGGGCATGTGTGATTATTGACTTTTTCACTATTTTCACTATTTAAAAACTAGTCAAATTAAAGATCCAAGAATAAATTTTATTTTTGGATCTTTTTTTGTTTAAAAAACAACACCAATTAATCTATATTGTATTTATACATCTAATAATAAACTAATATAACCTTCTTGTATAGCTTTTGTATAGGCCAAGAATAAAAACTATTTAGCAACATGCACTATCTTTGATACTTCAAAACAGCCCTTTATGAAATATACACCTACCTATTTACTTTTTCTTTTTCTATTTTCAAGCCACCTATCTTGCGCGCAGCAAATGCCCGTAGATTTTTCTGACCCTTCAGAAAATTTTTCTTCTTTTTTAGGTAGTAGCTTCACTTTGAGTACAGATCCAGAAAACCCTAATAACCAGGTTGGTCAATTTTTTAATGATGGGTCTAACTCTTGGCAAGGATTTTACCTTGATTTGCAAAGAGCCATTGATTTGGATTTTCAGAACACTATTTCTCTGTCTTTTTATGGCTTTGACACTAATGCCCATACCGTTTTAATAAAACTAGAGAATGGCCAAAACCCTGACGTTGAGGTTACTCAAAATATACCCGCTGGTGGCGGGTGGACAAACAATGTTGTCTTTGATTTTTCTCAGGCAGTATTTACCGATGGGGGTACCCCAGTAAATGCTACTGGAGAATATAGTAGATTGGTTATTTTTATAGATGGAGGGGTGTTTACTGCAGGCTCCTATTTGCTTGACAACATTGATGATGGTTCTACAGAAGTAAATCTACACGAGATTGATGTAGAGTATACCAATTTGGTCTGGGAAGACCAGTTTAATACCCCAGGAATTGTCAACCCATCAAAATGGCACCATCAAACCCAGGTTATTATTCCAGGTGTAGGTTGGGCTAATGGAGAAGAGCAGCATTATACCAACCGTATAGATAACTCTTTTGTAGATTCTTCAGGGCAATTACATATTGTAGCCAAGCAAGAGACCTACACAGATCAAGGTTTAACAAAAAATTACACCTCAGCAAGATTGAATGCAAAATTTGCATTTACCTATGGAAGGGTAGATGTTCGAGCTAAAATTCCTGTAGGTGCAGGTACTTGGCCTGCCATTTGGACATTGGGTAAAAATATAAATGAGAATGGAGCTTATTGGGATTCACAATATGGTACAACAAGCTGGCCTGCTTGTGGTGAGATAGATATGATGGAACACGGTATATTTCCTAACCAAGACATAAACTACATCAAGAGTTCTTTACACACTCCGTGTTGTTATGCTGGTAATCCAAATGGAGGCGGTACTATTGCTTCAGATCTTGAAAATGATTTTCATGTATATTCCC
>Ga0302126_10001148_pt1 | contig 15838 bp, 23 predicted proteins | sample CB4_20m_MG_FD_203108 | JGI IMG/M metagenome (GOLD analysis project Ga0302126, IMG submission 203108) | Marine microbial communities from Western Arctic Ocean, Canada - CB4_20m | ecosystem: Environmental > Aquatic > Marine > Oceanic | place: Canada: Western Arctic Ocean | collected 2017-09-24 | reverse complement strand
CTGTGTCCTATATCTTATGCTTTTGGGTTGGTCGATATTAGCGACAACATAGAAGGTGTTATCACTTTCGGCTGTCCTCCCAACAAAGAATACAATGATGGCAAATGTATCTTCAACAAAAAGAAGATCAGAACACTGGAACTCAACAGATTGGTTCTAAACTCCAAAACGCCTAAAAACACAGCCAGTTATTTTATTATGCAAGCCATTAAAAAGCTGCCGACACCTATGGCTTTAGTCTCTTATGCTGATGCTAACTACAATCATCATGGCTACGTTTACCAAGCCACTAATTGGCTCTACACAGGAACCAGTGCAAAGAAACACAGGTATACGTTTGAAGACGGTTCAACTTTTGACATGAGAAGAGACATAGACAAGAAAGGCGAGATAACAGGCAGAGTGGAACTGTTGCCAACTTACAGATACATTTATTTGCATGGCAACAAGAAAGAAAAAAGAGACATGAAGAAAGACATGAAATGGGAGGTGCTTGCATATCCTAAAGGACAAAACAAACAATACGATTGCGTTGATATACAGATGAAATCACTACAAGGAGACATGTTTGAGTAACCAGATGATTAAAGAGTTGTTTACTGTGTGGTTTTACATATCCATAGCAGCCATAGGCTTGTTCACACTCGCAGTCCTCATGCCGTTCCTCATTGCTCATCGGTTGGTCAAGCATTTACAAGAAAAGAGGTTGTATGACGAATAAGAAGGCAGTACAGACGCTTTACGTTCACGCTGGGTTGGTCGTTAGACCTCAGACTGACGAGTCCTTAGCGGAGTTGAAGGCGGTGTTAAATAAGCATGGCATCAGGGCGAGTTTGAGGGTCAGCTATGACAATAGATAGATCGGCAGCCAGAGAGGCTGTAAGCGATGTAGCCATCGGCTTCTTCATGGCGTTTCCGATAGCAATCCTCGTGTTGTCTACCACCACTTGGATGGAACTCAGCGTGCCAGTCACGGCAGTAGTGCAAACTTTTGTGTTCACTTTGGTAGGGTTAGTACGCAAATATTTCGTTAGGGTACACTTCAAGGGGCGAGACGAGGTGTGCGAAGATGTATAACAATGTGCGAAGATGTGCAGAGATGTGCAGTGGCAGTGTGTCAAAGAGGGTGGGAAGAGGGAGCTGTACACTGTTGGGTACACTGTCAATTTTCCCTTTGTTTATAAGGCTTTCCTTCTCTTATAGGTTAGTAGTGTACTATATATATATATAAATATAATAAGAGGAGTATAACGTATAAAACCATGGTTTATAGGGGTTGCATTACAGGAAGTGTTTGGGAGCTGTACACTGCACTTGGTACACTGTTGTCATGAACGTACTGCAATCTATACTTTTCAAGATGGGTGATGAAGAACATGAAATCACGACACGGTTTGTGGTTGCCAACACTTTCATGGGAGTGGAGCGAAAGCTCAAAGGACAGAACATAATAACAATAATTAAGATAGACGAGGGTGAATACATTGCCTTGGTTGAGGAGTAGACATGGCTGGACGACCTAGGAAACCAAAACAGAAGATAGTGAGTGCTCCGACACAGTTTGAGAAAGACCACGAGTTTGGTCTGACTGAGATGCAGTCGTCATTCGTTTGGCATTACACCGAAGGTGCTTGCAGCCAGACTGAAGCAGCTCGGAAAGCTGGCTTTGAGTTCCCAGCTGTCAGTGCCAACAAACTGCTCAGCGGTACGCATCACCCGAAGGTAGTCAAAGCCATCAGGATCAAACAGGATGAGCTGGCTGAGAAGTACGCCATCACACCACAGAAGACTGGCACAATGTTGTGGAAGATCATGGAGCAAGCGTATGAAAGTGGACAGCTTAACGCTGCGGTTTCTGCCATCAAGGAGCTCAATCAGCTGGGAGGATTGTCCATCAATCGCTCGCAGAACATCAACATCAACGCCAACCTTGACCGCATGAGTAAGGAAGATATTAAGGAGAGACTGGGCAAGTTGCTCGGAGCAGAAACCTCGGATTACTCACCGAAGGATAAATGAATTGGTAACTAAGTAATGAGGTGCTCTGCCGTTGAGAGCCCAAAAATCCTGAGAAATTCATTTTTTCCTAGAAAGTCCAATAGAATCAATAGCTTACGGGTGTATGCTAACATGCACATCTTTGCATGATTGTGCAAACTTGTGTTCAGAGGGCTAACACCTCTGCATTTCTGGTTCTCTCCAGCCCTCAAAGGAACCCTATGGACTGGGTTTTTAGGGTAGCCAGAACTAATTAATTGACCCCGACACCCCCAAATAGCCAGAGCCTCGTGCAGTTATAGTTATAGCTAAGTTAGGTACACTGAATCACCAAAAAATCTCATTGCACTTTTAAAGTGCTATACTTTGCACACGACCACATTCGTGCTGAAAAAAAATTTTTCAAAAAAAAATATGAAAATTAATTACCAACAAAATGTAGGGCAACTTTTAGAATGAAAGATCAAATTAATATTTGTTTGCCGTTACAAATTTACTATTCAAAAAATAAAAAATTTATTTTAAATTTGAACAACTACAGAAACGCCTACTTCAGAATCCTGTCTATTGCAAAAAAAAATTACACCGAGGAGTTGCTACCTGAGTTGCAAGACTTACCTGAATTCACCGAACCAGTGACCTTGACCTACACCTACTACGCCAAAACCAAAAGGCGTATCGACATAAGCAACCCTTGCTCAATCATAGACAAGTTTGCCTGTGACGCTCTGGTAAAGGCTGGAGTTCTGAAAGACGACAGCTTTGAACAGGTCAACCAAGTGATTTACAAATTTGGCGGTTTCGACAAAGAGAACCCCAGATGCGAGCTGGTAGTATCTACATAGACAACTTGGTTTACTAACACACGCTTGCACTGATACAATCGTCTCATGTCTGGAATCAGTAACACAGTAGACCATGCACTCTTCTAAACACGGTGTAACGGGCATGTCTTTGTCCACCGAACAAGTGCAAGCGTTCATGGACTACCTAGAAGACGCCATGCCAGTAAAGGCTAAAGTGCACAAAGCTGGCAAGAAAAAGACCGACACTGCCGTTAGAGATGCTGATGTTTACCATATTGAGCATGAAGCCACAGAGTTGTACGACATCTTGCAAGAGGTTGCAAAGATGGTTAATCTCTACTTCAAGTACGATCTTACTGGCATTGAGAAAGCACAGATCATGCACTACAAAGCTCCTTCCAATGGCTACAACTACCACATCGACCTAGAACCCCACACCAGCGAAACCTCTCGGAAGGTCAGCGTGTCCATATTACTCAATGATGAATACGAAGGTGGTGAGATTTGCTTCAGAACCAGTGAAGAAGGGACTTGCCAGAAGCCGAGTGTAGGCAACGTCATAGCTTTTAGTAGCTTTATACCGCACAAGATCAATCCGATTACCTCTGGTGAACGCTATGCAGTCGTTGTTTGGTTTACTGGTCCTTGCTTTCGATGATAGAATCGTCCAATGGAATTTGCAAACAGAACGGATAAAACAACGGCTTGTTATCAAGGTTGGTTCTGGAACAGCGACAAACAGATTTTGGAAAGATGGAGTAACGCAACGGTTTAAACAATATGTCACTTAGAGATTTACTGGAACAACAGATACAGCAAAAGATGATGCAAGATCAGATCAACAGAGATGTGGCTGTACAGTTCACGCCATCCGCTGGTCAAGTAGCTAATGTAACAGGTATGTTAGCACCGGGAGCTGGTATCGCAGACGCAAAGGGTCTATATCCATCATTGGGTTCTTACGACCAACCACTCTCCGAAGCCTTCTCCAACGAACCTTATCCATCCATGTCAGAGAATTTAAAGCGTGGAGGCTTTGGAGGTTACTTCGATGCCAGCATGCAAGGACTGGGAGTCGCTGGTGATGCTCTCTACGCAGCTCCAGTTGCTGGCACTTTCCTTGGAGCCACTATTGGTACTGGTTTAAAAGGCTTAGGAGCTTTGGGCACAGTAGCCAAAGCTGCCGCAACAAGCACTAAAGCTGGTAAGGGTGGCAAAGGCATCACCGCACTCGATGAAACGAAAAAGATGTTACAAGCAGACATCGACACGTTTGCCAAAGACGATCTCGGCTTTACCTCTCCTACGATGGAAGCCTTGATCACGAAAGCACCAGCCAACCTAAAAGGCAAACAGATTACCGAATGGGCTAAAGGCAACGCCAACAAAGGCGTGAAGCCTAAAGAATTAGAGTTTCTTGGTTTGGATGAGTATGTAGCCGCTAACCCCAACGCCAATGTCAGAGAAACCGTTGAAGGCATCAGTGGCAACAAAGTAAAAGTCAGCTCGAACATCAGAGGCGGTGGTGATGGACAGGTAATGGATTTTGATATTTCCACACCAACAGACGACCCACTGGATGGTTCTAAAGTGTATCAAAACATGATAGATGACATTAACTATGAAATAAAAGATGGTGATTTGAATAACCTTCAATATTACGCAGACCGATATGCTGAACAAAGACTTTCCCCTAATGAAATGAAACTTTATGATGATCCATTTAATTTTGCAGACCTTCAAAATAGAATTAATAAAAATCTTGAAAGCGGATTTAGCACCGAAACACTTGATGATGTCATTGATCAATTAGCAGAAGCCGATTACATGGAAAACCCCTACGAACTAATAAGACCAACAGGTACTACTGCGAGCGATGACACTTTTGCTTTTGGCAACGATGAAGTGGGTTACCAACTTTTTGTCGATGGCAAAAGAATTTACAACGATAACAACATAGCCTACAGCCAAACAGAAGCTCAGATACAGCTTAGAGATTCAATGGCAAACCAAGGTTACGACATGTTCAGATTAAATGCTGATGACTTTGATGAAAGCATGGATTACCTAGGAGGTAAAACTAAATTCAAACAATATATTGATAACAGTCTGCCCGGTGGTTCTAACTACCGAGAGGTGGTGTTCAACTGGGACAACGCTCCAGTCAGACACGGTGGCTTTGATCACTTTGATGATGACAACCAAATAGCTCATGCACTTATTCGAGACAGGAAGCTCGCTGACGGCACCGACACACTTCACGGTGACGAAATCCAGTCAGACTTACACACAGCTGGTTCTAAGTTTGGATATAACTTACCAGATAAAGTAAAAATTGAAGAAATTAATAAAATAGAAAGTTTTTTAGAAGGCACTGGGCTGACCATGAAACCACCAGAAAGCCTACAAATTGATGAATTAGTCGATAATGTAATATTTGTAAGAGATGGCAATGACTTTCTGGGTGATTTCGATTTAAGAGATTTAGAATATTTATCTAAATATGCGAAAGAGCAAGGAAGAACTAGATATGGCTCAGACCAAGCTGACGCTATAGTAAAAATACTTGGTAAAGAAAAAGTTTCTGAGTTGGCTGATTTAGCAAAGCCACTTGCTAACCAAGGAACAGTTCCCAACTACCCATACAAAGACGACTACTTCGACTTGGCGTTAAAGAAAATGCTTTTACTGGCAATAGAAGAAGGCAAGCCAGCCATATCTGTTTCTGGTTCAGCACCCATAAAAGCAAGATACTCAGACGAACCATCTGTGTTCTACGAAACCCTCTACGACAAAAAGATACCATCAGCCATGAAGAAGCTGTCGAACAAGTACGGTGGTGAGTTTGAAAAAGCTGGTAGGCTAGACGTTGAAGATACTTTTGGTGGTGGTAGATTTCCAGCAAAAGAAGATGAAGGCATAATGGCAGCTATAGAAGACAAAGGTGGAGAAAAACTTTTTGATGCCAACGTCATTCGCATCACTCCAGAGATGAAGGAGAAGATACTTAAGGAAGGCATCCAGTCTTTCGGTACTGGTGGCATCGTGGAGTCTGGCATAACCCACCTAAACACCTCCAAGAAAAAAACAGACGGCATAGCCGCTATAGCCACCGCATAAAAAAAAGGGCAGCCATTCGGTCTGCCCTCCTTTCTTGGTAACTACTCAGTCATCGTACTGAACTTCCTCTAAGTCTTTCAGCTCTAGTGCATACCACTTTGCTACAACACCTTCATAAACTGTGATGTCTTGTGCACAATATTTGATGTACTTAAAAGGCTCGCCATAAATTGGAGTACCTTCTTCTTGTCTGTGCCATCTGTCAGCAAAACCTTCTAAAACTTTTTTGCCTTGTTTTTCCATCTCTTGGTATTTAGCTATGGCTTCTTTTAAAAAAACAATTTCTTCTTTAACCAAGTCACATGAAAGTTCCAGTGGCAAAGCATGGATTCCTTTACAGCTTCCTGATCTCCAGCCTTCGATTGTAAATCCGTGGTCAGCAACCTTGTTTGTCTTAACATCTATCTTGTGTCTCTTCTGACAGATTTGGCAATGACCCCAGTGTTTAGCAGACCTTTCAGTTCTGACACCTTCAGTCTTAACTTTTTTTGGTTTGACTACAATCTCTGCTTCTTTAAAAAAAGCTCTAAGCTCTACTAGGGTGTTGATCATAACCCACACGTCACCATAGGTTGTGAAGAACTCAGCGTGTTTGGCTTCTCTTACATTGTGTAAGTCAGAAGGTACATCATCACTAGGCAGAGATTCTCTAAGAGTTGTCTCAGCCTCTCCATAATATCTGTACTCATCACCAAAGATTTCTTTAAGGTTGATTCTGTAACACCTAGAAGCATAACCAGACAGATTAGAGTAAGCCTCGTTGAGATGATACATTGCATCTTTCTTTGCTGATTTAGTATAGAACTGACCGTTGTACAGTTCGTGTGCTTTGATTAGTCTTTCTTCGAATTTTTCTATGTGTAACATTTTTTTCTCCTTTTTAGTTATTAATTAAATATCTCACATACACATAATACTCTTATTTGCATAAATGTACAACTATTTGCACACTACTTTAAACAAAAAAAGACAGCCTTTCGACTGCCTTTCTTCGCTGGTTGAACCTAGACTCTTTCTAAGAAGTTCTGAGCGTACTCTTCTGGAGTGTGGTTAATACTCAAACCACTGAAGTGGCTTTCCACGATCTCCACAAACTCTTGAGCGTCTTGTAAGATTGCTTCAAAAATTTCTTCGCTAGTAGCCGTTTCTTTATCGACAGCATTGTAGTGCTCTAAGTTATGGTTGAAGAACAGGTCGCTCGCAAAAGGATCAACCCAAGTTTCGGTTCTGGTGCTTGTAACATTTGTCATATTTTTTCCTCGTTTTTTTTATAACAAATACACGATACTCTTATTTGCATAAATGTACAACTATTTACAGTCTCTTAATCCTTGGAACTTACGCCCTAGAATCTTGCCAACCTTCTGGTAGTGAAAGTTTGGATACTCTGGGTGCAACGACCTGACCTGTTTCGCTATCCTTCTCCAGCCCAAGCCACTGTCGTGCAAAGCGTAGATCGTCTTCAGCACGTCTTGTTCCTGTTCGTTTGGTATCAGCTTGGTTCTGTGCTTGTTGCCGTACTTGACTGGTTGCTTATCAAAACCAAAAGGAGCAGCTCCACCGATGGAGTGACCTTTCGATGCCCAATCCATTTTGCCATCCGCAAACCTGTCCTTGATGTTGCCGTGCTCAATCTCTGAGACAGCCGACAGAACCATCAGCATGATTCGGTTTGCCATCTCGTTCATGTCGAACTTAGATCGCAGTCCGCTTTCGTCTTTGCTCTTTGGATAAACTATCGGCACGTCACCAAACTGCTGACAGAAGTAAAGCGTAACCCCAGTCTCTTCCAAGATAGGAATGATGTTCAGCAGATCACTACTGGAACGTGACATACGATCCAGTCGAGTGCAGACAATGATGTCGTGTTCGTCCATCACATCGGTCAGCTCTCTCGAAGCTGGTCGGTCAACTATCGGAGTGGTTCCACTCACGCCAGTCTCGATGAAAAACTTATCGACCTTGCGGTTGTACTTTTCTTGTACGAACTCTTCGATTAACTTCTGCTGAGTCTCAAGCGAGCAACCGTTGGAGGCTTGCTCGTAAGTTGAAACTCTAACGTAACCGTAGACGTTGTTAATTTGTTTTCTTGGTTCTATCATTCCATTCTCCTGTCAATTAATACTAATGCACGATCGTGAGCTTGCTTCCAAGACCATGTGCAATACTCTCCACTGCTGCCTTCATTGAAGTAGTCTTGATTTAGTTCTGAGTAGTCGTAATCCCAAACATCTATTCTGAGTTCCGATTCCCAACCATCATCTCTTTCTATCTTTAGCCAGTCATGTTGATCAATTAACTCTTGGCATTTTTCTTTGTATCTAACACCTTTTTTCTTAGGCTTCTTTACTACAACTTTTGGCTTGGGTGCTTTGTCAATATCTATGACTACTCTTTTTAGTTTCTTGTCATAGTCACTGTACCTGAGATTAACAAAATCTAAATTCCATTTGTTAGCAGAAGCCGACAGTTCTTGATAGGTTGGTTTGTCTGGATGTAAGTATCTGAGTAGCGAACAATAAGCTGAAACAAAATAATCTCCGTGTGAAGGCTTGTGATATTTAGTTATGGCATGAGCGTACTCATGTAAAACTACCGACCAGTTAAAACCATATCGTGCCAAGTAGATTGCATTTTTACTTCTATTAAAATGACACAAACCATTTGCCCTTTTAGTATGTATCTTTGTTGTCAGTCCAAACACTTTGTTAAGCCTGTTAACAATATATTTTATTTCTTCATGATTAAGCTGATCTTTAAATTGACAAAACCAATTTGTGTCTCTCTCCCATTTGTAGACTCTTGATTGTTGATAGTCGGTAATCTTCACGATTGCCTCCTAGCTCTGGCTTGAGCGTTTGCTCTGTCTCTAATCATTTGGTTCTCCACCTCTATCTCAATCATAATGAGATCAAGCACATGCTTCTTGTCCTTAGCGTTTAGTTTACCAAGCACCACGATGTCTTTGGGTTTTGGTTTCCAAGTCTGGTGCCATTGCTTTTCTTGATCAGCGTAATGCCAATCAACCCACCCATGGTCATCTGTGTCTATTTGAAAGATTGGTCTGAAGTTCATCTTCTTCTCCTTTATTTATCTGTGTAATTTTTTTCCATGCAATAAGCATCGCAGTGGTCCTCACAAGCGTTCCTTCTAACAAGCAACTTGTTACCAATGTCTTCGTAAAGCAATTCAACATCATCGTCTCTGTTGGTAATCTCACATTCTTTACAGTGAAAACATCTTTTTGCCATCGGGTCGTAACCTAACTCACTCGCTAGAAGTTGTTGGTAGCCGTGCCCAACCCACAGTTTTTGCCAGTGTGGTTTTGCAGCTCCGTCATTCCAGTAATAAACAGGACTGTTGTAACCATGGTCTTTGTCAGAAATCTTAAAAAGATACTCTCTTTGTCCTTCTGAATGTTTGGTGACTATCTTCATCTTCTTCTCCTTTGTTATTAATTTATTTGTTCTCACAGGGATAACTATACTCTCATTGTAGAACATTGCAAGTATTAATATTCTCTCTATAAAAATAAATAAGAGTTTGCAAGTTACAATACTTCCGTGATAAGGTGCCTAGGTGAAATTAATAAAGGAGAAAAAATCATGAACAAAATTACACAAAAAACAATAACGGAGACGGTCTTATGAGCATCATACAACTGCAACTCAACAAGAGGCTAGACAGCATGATTGAAGAAGTCAAAAAGGAATACAACCTTACGGCTAACGAGATCATACTCAACAGCTTGGATCATTTTATAAAAGACAAGAAAGACTTTCTAGTAGGTCACAAGTTTGAGCTAGAACAAGTTGTTAAACAAAAACAGCTGGAGTTTGCACAAGCAACCAAGGCTTTGGAATTGCACAACGCTAGGATTTCTAACTTTGACATGGCAACCAATGTTTCACATGAAACATATCAGGATGTTGTAGAAGAACCGACAATCATAGAACGCAAGACCAAACGATCCAAGATGTCTTTTTGTTTTACGGATGCCAACTTACAATCTTTAGAGGATAAAAAAAATTCATACTACTATGACATTACAGAGCCAATGCTGTGTATTAGGTTTCGTAAAGACAACATCAAAACTTTTTACAGCCACCACATCAACAAACAGCTTTCAAAAAATCTAATCAAAGTTAAGATTGGCAGAACGGATCAGATAGGAGTTTTGTCTGCTAGAAAAAAAGCCAAAGAAAATGAAGTTACCGTTAGAGGTGGCATCAGCCCCAATGCCAACAAATCAGCTGGCAGACCCAAGCTGGTAGCAATGGCAGTAGAGAACCCTACCACGCCTTTGGAAACCGACAAGCACGGCATCATCACTTGGGCTGAGTTTGCTGGTTACAGATACAACGACATTGACATCTTGGGCATAGCCTTAGAAGACAACAAAGTAAATGTGAATCAAGCCAAAGGCAAATTCCTAAATGGAATCTACGCCAACACGGCAAGGCAAGCGTTTGACATGTGGAAGAACGATGACAAAACCATAGGTCAGATATGCAGACATCAACTGATGGAAGCTGGAACGCCTAACGAAAAACCCTGTTCGGTAGCTAACATGTTACTAAGCAGAATACTAAAAGGCATCTGGCACTTTGGCACACCAGAAGAAAAGGGCTACATATTTAACAACAAGGAGGTGAAGTAATGAAGTTACCTTACGATGACTTGTTTGATTTTTACAAAGACAAGATTTGCGTCACCTTTGTGAAGAAAGAAGATTACGACTATGTGTCTATAGTAGAAGCGTTCACCGACAGACAGGAGGCATTGAAATTTCAAAAGCAATGCAAAGAGGACGGCACCTTTGTAGGTTATGCCGACCTCAGTCTGTTTCCACCGACAGCGGTTGAAAAGTGGATAGAGCTACAAGGAGATGCTAAATTACCAACCACGGAGCTACATTGATGTCGCACAAAGAAGAAAGAGACTTACAAAAAGAAGCCGTTGCTAAAAACATCAGGCTGGTTTGTGAGCAAGAGATTTCAGTGCTGGAGGACAAACTTCCACGCACAGAAGACCTGTTGGAAAAAGATCAGTTTCTAAAAGAGATAGACGCTTTGAACCAGATAGCCAAAGAAGCTAACGCCAGAGCAGAACTTATCATAAAAGAAGCTGAAGAAAAATTGGAGAGTAAAGATGGAAAAATATCTTAGAACCTTGGACATGCTGTTTGACAGCAATTACAAACAAGTAGGACCCGATGCCATGAAGACCATGATAAAGAAATATCTGGATCGTGACCAAGACATCGTTGGTGGTGCCGACTACGTTATAGGTGAGTGGAAAGAGAATCGCCTAAAGCACGAAGAGAATCCACTCGCAATAAAAGCACTGGAGTTGTTATGAAAGAATTTGATGAAACTTTAAAAGATGACCGTTCCTCTTTTGATAAGTTCTGTGACAGAATGTATGTAAATTACACCAAAGAAAAATCAACAGAAAATGAAAAAGACGTTTTGACAAAAGAAGAATATCGAGTCCAGTACAAGATGTTTCTTAGACACAAGTACAGAGAGAAGAAGGCTGACGACAGAAGAAAATTGTTGGGCTTGGATTAGATGAACCCAGACCAAAAATTTGCGGAGGGCGTTTATGAAATGATCTCTGCGTTTTTGGTGGGCATAGAAAACATCAAAAGCCTTGAGAAATATTACAGAAACAACATCAGTGCCATACACTCAATCAAACAAATTGATCCACAGCTTTACAACAAACTAATCAACAATTTTAAGGAAGAAAGACATGCGATTAATACTTACTCAATACGACAAGACGCTTCTAATAAGACTACTCGGAGAGAGAGGCAGACAACTCCAGAGCAAGAAGACAAAACCAAACGAGAAGAAAGAGCTAGAATCTATAGAGCGAGTCATCCGTCAGCTGGCTTTTGGAAGAGATGACGACCAGACTTCATAATCTTGTAATTTGGTCTATAATAAAAAGACCATGAATGAAGACATACAATTCTGCATAGATAAAATTGACTACTTGTTGGCTTACAAGTTTATAACAACGCCAGTCAAAGAAGAACTGGAGATTGTAAAAGCCAAACTTGAAGGAGTAAGTTAGTGGCAGTCGGTTGGGGTCGTGCTGGTTATGGTGAAGACTATTGGGGTGCTACCTCAGTATCGGTATCACTAACAGGCATAGCAGCTACAGCCTCTTTAGGCACAGCATTAGTAGACGCAGAGGCTAATTTAACTCTTACAGGCGTATCATCAACCTGTTCAATAGGAACACCAGTCATACAGCCTGACTGCAATGTTTCGCCTACAGGTCTAGCAGCTACAGGTTCAGTTGGAACACTCGCAGTAGATGCAGAAGCTAACGTAGCTCTTACAGGAATAGCAGCGACCAGTGCTTTAGGTACTGTTATCATCCATGAAAACGAAGTTATAGAAGTAACTGGTTTTGGTTTGACAGCCAGTGTTGGTGCTGTTTCTACAGTAGCGAAAGCGAATGTAGTACCAGAAGGACAAAGTGCTACAGCTGGCGTAGGTATAATATTTGTATATGGACAGGTTGATACAAGTCAAACTCCTAATTATTCAGATGTTGCTACATCACAAACTCCAGAATATACTAGGATAACAGGCGGACGTGACGCTGCATAATGAACACAAGAACTAAAGAGGACACATAGATGGCAAGTACATACGTTAATGATCTCAGACTCAATGAGATGGCAACAGGCGATGAGTCTGGAAATTGGGGCGTTGTAACAAATAGCAATTTAGAGTTGATTGGTGAAGCACTGGGTTACGGAACAGAAGGCATAACCACCAACGCTGATACGCATACCACCACAGTAGCAGACGGAGCTACTGATCCCGGCAGAGCTATGTATATTGAATACACAGGAACACTGGATTCAGCCTGTACGATTACAATAGCTCCTAACACACTTAACAGAGTTCACTTAATTGAAAATGGTACAAGTGGTTCTCAAAACATAATTATTTCTCAAGGCTCAGGAGCTAACATTACTATTCCCCCCGGTGACACTAAAGCAGTTTACCTAGACGGAGCTGGTAGTGGAGCAGCAGTAGTAGACGCTTTTGCCAGTCTTAATGTAGTCGATTTAAAAGTACAAGACGATTTAACGGTCACAGACGATGTAATTATTGGCGGTGATATAGACCTAGAAGGTTCTATAGATGTTAATGGAACAGCCAACTTAGACGTAGTAGATATTGATGGTGCTGTAGATATGGCTAGTACATTAGCAGTAACAGGCATAGTCACGTTAACTGACGATCTTATTATTGGTGATGGCAAGACTATTGGCTCTGCTTCAGATGTAGATGCTATGACCATAGCTTCAAACGGTCAAATAACGCTTACACAAACTTTAATTGGCACAGCCTTAGACATATCTGGCGACATAGACGTAGACGGCACATCTAACTTAGACATTGTAGACGTAGATGGTGCTGTTAACTTTGCAGCAGACGTAACCTTTGCAGATGGTGCAGATATAATTACTGCTTCAGCAGGAACAAGTAATGTTCGTGTAGGTGTCAATGCAGGTAACAGCATTGCAAGTGGTGGTAATTATAATACTGTCGTAGGTGATGAAGCAGGAACTGCACTATCTACTGGCGATAATAATGTAGCGATTGGTTTTCAAGCTTTAGATGCAGAAGATGCACATGGTGCAAATGTTGCTATTGGTAGAAGTGCTTTATCTACGTTAAATGCAGGAGCAGATGCTTTCAACGTAGCTGTTGGTCATTTAGCAGGAGATTTAATGACCACAGGAATTTACAACACCCTCATGGGTGGTGCAGCAGGGGATGCTTTAACGGATGCTGATGATAATGTAGCTATAGGTACATCAGCATTAGGTGCAGACACTTTAGGCAGTAAGTCTACAGCAGTAGGACAATCTGCTTTAACTACACAAAACTTCACATCAGCTACAGATACCTACAACACAGCAGTTGGTTATTATGCAGGGGTTAACCTAACCTCAGGCATTCAAAACACAGCCTTGGGTGCTTTAGCATTAAGTGCCAACACGACAGGAGTACACAATATAGCAATTGGTGTTGCTGCGATGGATGCATCAGTAGCTAGCTCTTATAACATAGCTCTTGGTACTAATGCTCTAGGATTAACCGCTACTTCAGGTAATGGTTTTAATACAGCAATTGGTCACACTAGTATGGCAGGAGCTACGACAGCAATAGGCAATACAGCTATAGGTTATCGGGCTCTGGAAGCAAATCAAACTGGAGCCGAGAATGTGGTTGTTGGTAACTACGCAGGAATTGTTATGACAGGAGCTGACAACGTAGCTGTTGGTGCTAGCGCATTGACAGCATGCGTTGCAGGTGCAAGAAATGTTGCAGTGGGTAAACTTGCTTTAGATTCAATAACGTCAGGTGGTAACAACATAGGTATAGGTTATGTGGCAGGTGATGCAATGACAGAAGCAGCAGGTGCAGTTGTTGTAGGGTACAACGGGGGGCAAGGAGCAAGCACAGCACATCAACAAGTTGCTATAGGTTTTGAAACTAATAGTTCAAATATAGATGGACAAGTCGTAATAGGTGGTAGTGTGACTGCTGCTTCTTCAAGTACAAGACACATAACTATTGGGTATGGTTCTGATAGAACTTTTACAACTCCGGGGACTGCTACTTGGCAAGGTACTTCTGATATAAGATTAAAAGAAAGTGTTGCAGACCATACATTGGGTTTAGGTTTTGTAAATGCTTTAAGACCAGTGACTTTTAATTGGAAAAAAGAAAAAGATGTAGATGCTGCATTAGACTATTACAAAGAAGATTCAAACAAGCGTGTTAATACTGATGGAGAAAATGCCATGTTAAGACATGGTTTTATTGCACAAGAAATGAAAACCGTAATGGATAACAATAGTTTAAGTTCAGATTCCTTTAATCTTTGGATGGAACTTACAGATGGAACACAATCTTTAGCATTAGGCGAATTAATACCAATTCTAGTTAAGGCTTTGCAAGAAGCTGATAATAAAATAGATGCGTTGACTACTAGAATCACAGCATTAGAAGAATAATAAAGGATACTAAAAATGGCAAGAACAGCAGCAGAAAAAACAGAGATGTACAATGCAATGCTAGGCAGCGTTAGTGTAATCACTAATTGCTTAGACGACAGCAATGACTTTTGCAAGGACATGACCAATGCTGAAAAGCAAGAGCGTGTACTAAGAAGTGAAGGATACATGTCAGCAGGTGTGGCATTGGATGATTGGGGCAGTAAAGACATGACCGCAATTAATTCAGCTATTGCAGCAGCAAAAGCCTACACCCCATAATGGGATGCAGTTCCCAAAGATAAAAAGAATTAATAAAGTAGAATAGGAAATAATATGAGTGACGCAGAAAACATTGTTTACATAGACGATACAGAAGTAAAAGAATCGGATATGACCGATAAACAAAAATACCTAACCAAACAGCTAAGAGACTTAAACAATCAAAAAGCTAGGTTGGAATTTCAACTGGATCAAGTTATGGCTAGTTTGAGTGTGTTTAAAAATGCTTTTATAGAAACAACCAAAGAAGTTGCAAATGAAGTTTTAGAGACAGAAACCAAAACCATAGGAGAGGAATAATGGAAATGATAGTAAGTGCAGTATCGTACATAACAATGATAGTAACGATAGCCAGCTTAATAGCTGCCAGCACGCCCACACCTGTCGATGATAAGTGGATAGCCAAACTTTACAAGTTTGTTGATCTATTAGCTTTGAACATAGGCAAGGCAAAAGAGAAATAGCATGGCGTGGCTACCAAAAACTTACAAATCTACTTTGAAAAGAATATCTCAAGCCTTCAGAGGCGTGGAAGATAAAGAAGTCAGAGCCAGAACAGAAAAAGGTCAGTATGTAGGAGATGACAAATCCACAC
>Ga0302126_10001145_pt1 | contig 15873 bp, 15 predicted proteins | sample CB4_20m_MG_FD_203108 | JGI IMG/M metagenome (GOLD analysis project Ga0302126, IMG submission 203108) | Marine microbial communities from Western Arctic Ocean, Canada - CB4_20m | ecosystem: Environmental > Aquatic > Marine > Oceanic | place: Canada: Western Arctic Ocean | collected 2017-09-24 | reverse complement strand
ATACCTCTTAATAAAGCTGGTTATGATTTTTCAGACTCATCATATATGGATACTTTATGTGGTAGAGGTTTAAGCAGTACGTTTATTATAGTAGAATAAGTATTAAATAATAATAATGGCCGATCAACAAAACAAAGCAGGACAATCTGGTTTTTTAAAAAATCTAGTTAATAAACTACCATATCAGTCTGTAGATTTTAATAAAGTTCTTGGTGACTTAAATCCTAAGTATGATACATTCCAAGAAACTGGTATGCGAAGAGTTGAAGCATTGGCTAAAAACTCAATTTTTTATAATAATGAGTTCAATAATACCGGTGCTGGTCAAATTAGTGTTGATGGTAATTATAGTGCTTTAGTGTATGCTAATGTAGAAGAAAATAAAGGCGGTAGAATGAGAGATTACCGTATAATGGCAGCTTTTTCTGAGATTAGCGATGCATTAGATGAAATATGCGATGAATGTGTTAATAAAGATGATGCTGGTAATATTGTTAATTTAATATTTAGAAATACTGATATAGATGAAGAGAAGCAGCAAAATATAAAAGATGAATTTGAAAAATACATTGATTATTTTAACTTTGAAAAGAAAGGTTTTGAATATTTTAGACAATTATTGATAGAAGGTGAACTTTATTTCGAGCATATTATTCACCAAGGTTATACCGACGACGGTATTTTAGGAGCTGTTGCATTACCTACTGATTTAATTGACCCGATATATGATAATATTCAAAATATGATTATTAAAGGTTATATTTTACGTAAGCCTATATTCGATCCTAATAAACCTGAAAAAATAGAAAAGTTTGATTTCATTCCAATGGATGATAATCAAGTTTCATATATTAATTCTGGTATATGGAATCAAGATAAGACATTTAGATTACCATTTATTGAAAATGCTAGAAGATCATACAGACAATTATCATTAGTTGAAGATGCTATTGTAATTTATAGATTGGTAAGAGCTCCGGAGCGTTTAGTATTTAACGTTGATGTTGGTAATATGGCACCGCCAAAGGCAGAAGCATATTTAAGAAAGCTTATACAAGAGTATTGGAGTAAAAAGACTTTTGATTCAAACCAATCCGGTCAAGTTCAAAAGTTTAACCCTCAATCAATGCTCGATTCGTTCTGGTTTGCTAAAAGACAAGGTTCAGATGGTACATCAGTTACTCAGTTACAAGGAGGAGCTAATTTAGGTGAGTTAGCTGACTTAATGTATTTTGTTAATAAACTATATAAAGCATTAAAAGTGCCTCTTAATAGATTAAATCCTGATAGTCAATTTAGTGATGGTAATGAAATCTTAAGAGAAGAATTAAAGTTTGCTAAATTTATTATTAGAATGCAGCAACAATTTGCAGGGGGTCTTAAAAATGGATTTATAACTCATTTAAAATTGAAAGGTTTCTTTCATGAATATGATCTTAAAGCACCAAATTTACATTTAGAGTTTAACGTACCAACTAATTTCTACGAATTAAGAGAGAGTCAGAAGTTAGAACTTAAAGCTCAAAACTTCAATTCGTTAGCGTCCAATGAGTTTGTAGCAGCAACTTATGCACAAAAACGTTACCTAGGTTGGGCTGATGTCGATGTAAAGGCTAATAGAGAGTTCTTACGTAAAGATGCTGAACTACAATGGGAGCTACAGCAAATTGGAGCCGGTGGTCCTAATTGGAGAGATGATTTAGCAGTATCAGCTGAAGGGCAACCACCAGCTGGTGGTGGTATGGACGCACCAGCTGGTGATGCTGGTGGGGAAGTACCTCCTGAATTTGGGGGAGGAGCAGCTGATGTAGATGTTGAACCTGATGCAGCACCTGAAGAGCCACCTGAAGAGCCAGCTTAATTAATTAAGCGTGTTCCCTATAAATTGCAATTGGTCGTGGACCTCTAAAGTCTACTTCAATAATATCATAACCCGTTGGTCTATTATCATTGATGTATTGAGCTAGTAAAGTTGTATCTTGTATAATATTAACTTCGCTAGTGCCATTTGCTGATGTAGTAGGTACTACAGTTATTGATACGTCACCTCTTGCCATATTATTATTTATTAACTTACATCAATTTTATTAAATATTTATGATGTCAAAATGTGAAATAGCTCCTATATCCGGTTTTCAAAGTACAAATCTTAATTCAAGGGTCGATAATTTTAATAGACTTGGGGATAGGATACTAAGATCTTTAGGATATCCCTTTACTAATGTCGAAATACATAGAGATCAGTTATATGAAAATATTAGTATAGCTGTTGAATACTTTAGTAAGTTTGCAGGTTATACAAAAGAATACTTAATATTCGATAGTAATTTATATAAAAAAGATTATGGTATAAAAATAGATGATTTATTTACTTTGCAAAATAGTGAGACCTTTACTGAGCAAAAAGAATTAAAAACCCCTAATAAAGACTTTACAAAGTCTATTAATATTAAAGAGACAGTATTTACAGCTACTTCGGCTATGCCTGGTTCTTTATTCAGTTCAATTTCAAGTTTATCATCAGCCTTAGAAAATGGTATAGCAGCTAATGATATTTTTGCAGAAGATTTTTACAATGAAATTGTAAATGAATTATCCGCTATTGGGGATTTATTCTTACCGCAAGTTAAAAATAATATTACTAGACAGGGGACAGTTGTTAATGATTCAAACCAATTAATTAATAGTTTTGATTACGATGTAATGGACTATAGAAAGGTAATTGCAGTTACTGATTTTGAAGAAGGTTCAAGCACAGGTATTAATACATTGTTTACAATTGAACAGACCTTAGCTCAGCAAACATATTTTAGTTATGCAATGGGTAATTATGGTTTCGATTTAATTAGTTGGTATACTTTAAAAAATTGGTTGGAAACTAGAGAAAAAATGCTAGCAACGAAACGTTCATATGCGTTTGATGAAAGAACGCAAATTCTAAGAATGTTCCCTCAACCTAACGCAAGTAGTAGTAACGTTAGATTTTACGGAGTTGTATCATGTTACGTTGAAAGACCTATTAGAGATATATTAAAAGAGTTATGGGTATATCAATATGCATTAGCTTTGACTAAAATGGCAGTTGCCAATATTAGAGGTAAATATGGTAACGTTACTCTTTTTGGTGGAGGTAGTTTAAATGCATCAGAATTTATGAGTCAAGGTTTATCAGAGAAGGAAAAGTTAGAAACCCAGTTAATGACAGGAGCTGCTCCTGGTCAAGGAGATGCAGACCCACCTTTATTCTTTGTTGGTTAATTATTTAGCGTTAAAGACTTCAATAAGCTTTTGAATAACTATACTAGCATCTTCAACATCAATTACTTTACTACTAGATGTAGATGTCTTAACTGATAGTTCTTCTTCTGTTTCATAATCCCCATAAACATCTTCATCGTCACTGATAGTTAAATCTAATTCTTGCGAGGTTTCATCACCAACAATTTGGGTTATAGGTTGTGTACAACCAATATCAGTTAGTATTACACTTAATAATTGATTTGTGTAACTTTCTTCTTTAGCTCTACCAACAAAGTCAATAATTTCTGATTGGGTAAATTTACCTTTTAAATCTGCTATTGGGGTTTTAAAACTACCATATGATAGTAAAGGTAAATACTTTACAGTTATATCAGCAGAGTCTTTAATTAAAAAAAATGCACCTTTTTTGTTTATAGTTACCCCGGTATCAGGTTTTTCGAATGCAATTTTGGCCGGTCGCATTAAATTTTTTTGTCTTATTTCACTATTCTTAATGATTTTCTCTTCAAATGTCATAACTATATTTATTAAAAAGAATAAAAAATTTCGTCAAGGCATTTTTAAACCTATCAATTCACAAAAATATATTGGTAAAGGTAACCCTACATATCGATCCGGTTGGGAGTTAAAATTTTTTAGATGGGCAGACTTAAATGAAAATATATTAGCTTGGGGTAGTGAAAATATTATTATACCATATTTAAATCCTCTTGATGGTAAAGTGCATAGATATTTTGTCGATAATTATATTGTCTTTAGAGATAAAAATGGTAATAAAAACAAATTTTTAATAGAGATAAAACCCAGTAAACAAACTTTAAGACCAGTCAAAACTAAATTTAAAAAACAAAAGACTATCATATACGAACAAAAGATGTATGTTCAAAATACAGCTAAATGGAAAGCTGCAAATGAATGGTCAAAGAAAAAAGGTTGTACGTTTCTAATCTTAACTGAAAAAGAATTGAACATATAATTGAATAATACGTATTTTGACCTAAATATCCTATATGCCTGCAGAGTGTCAAGTCAATAATATTGATATAGATTTAATTTATTCAAATACTATTGAAGAAAATATTATTTCTATTAATACAAAAAAAGAATTATTCTTTGATGTATATGAGTGTGCTATAAACGATCAAAAATTAGTTTTAGAAAAGGTAGGGGATTCAGAATTAGGTCCAAAAGTTTTACTTGAAATTAATATTGAAGGTAAAAAGTATTCTGCAGAAGCTATTTTAGTAGATAACGGTTCGACATATGTTGAATTGAATAAAGAAAATATATATTTTATTAGAACCATACCAGATGAAAATTTAACCATAAAAGAAAGTGAAGTTGAAGATAGGGAAGTTGAAGATAAAACTTCAAATAATGTAGAGGTTAATTATGAAAATATTATTGAACACCATGTCAATAATAAATTGGTTTTTCTCCACGAACTAGAAGAACAATTTGAAGAAAAAATTGTATCTTTAAAAGATGATATATCTAATAAGTTAGATTTATTTTTCGAAAAGTTAGAAGATAAAAAAAAAGTAATAGTTGAAGAAAAGTTAGAAAAAATAACTGCTGATTTAAACGAAAAGTTTATAGTACTTCAATCTGAACTTCAAGGTGTAGAAGATTTCAGTAAAAAAAATATCGATAATATTTTAGAAACAAAGATAAATGAAATTGATAGTAGTATAAGTTTATTTTTAGATGGTATAACCAAAGAGTATACAAATAAAATTATATCTAGTGATAAAAAAATCACACATAATTTTTTAGAACTAAATTCTATAAAAGAAAAATTAAAAGAAAATAATAGCACAACAAATAAAAAATTTGAAGACTTAAATTCTTTAAAAGAAAAACTATTAGAACAGGACGAATTAGTTTTAAAGAATGAAGAACTTAAAAAATTTATTAATGAAGAGTTTAAGGGTATCGATAGTAAGTTTAAAAATTTATCTCAAGAGGAAAGTAAAAAATATGATGAATTATTAGCTGCTTTTAATAATAAAGATGTAGTTGAATATAAAACAATCTTAAAAGAAAAGATACAAGATGTTGAACTTACTCAAATAAAAGAGTCTTTACAAGAGGAAATTAGCAGTGCATTAAAAGGCGATATAGTTTCATTAAAACGTTACGTTGAAATGTCATCTGGTGGTGGTAGTGTAGCAAAACAATTCGCTGCTGGGGGTACAATGGATGGTACTTTAAATGTAAACGGTAATATATTATCTGGTGGTAGAAATTTAGATGATATATTTTCAACTGAAACTGCTGCTCCATGTGCACAAGATTTACAATCAGTTACTAACATAGGTAGTACTACTACAAATTTAATAAGCAGTAATAATATTATTATTGCTGATACTATACTTGCTACAAATTTATTATCTGCTACTAATTTAGATATTGGGTTTGAATTATCAGGTTTTAATATTACTGGAAGTTTATCAGCTAGCGGTAATATATCTAGCGGTAGTTTAACTACACCTGCTCTATCTACAGATGGTATAGATACAGAATTTATCGGTACTGTGTCGGGTATTACCCAATCAATGGTAGGATTAGCTAACGTTTGTAATACTAGTGATGCTAGCAAACCTGTTTCAACTGCTCAGCAGTCTGCGTTGAATTTAAAAGCTAATCTTACATCGCCGATATTTATTGATTCTGTAACGGTTGTAGGTAATTTATCAGGTAGCGGTAATTTATCTGGAGCTAATATTGTCGGTAATAATGTCTTTTCAGGTGGTTTAGCAGTCTGTACATCAGTACCAGCTCAAACAATACCTACATTGCAAGCAGTTACCAATGAGGGTAATTCAACCACTGGTAGTATTGGTATAGGAGTTACTTCCCCTACTGCAAAATTACACGTAAAAGCCTCAAGTGCAGGCAATGTTCTTCGTCAACTTCGATTACATAATGATTTTACCGCCGCTGGTACTGGTGCAGGTATAGCATTTACTAATAGCACATCTGAAACTTTTGTTAACGCGTCCATAGATTCTGTTAGAGCTACTAGCATCGCGAATGGTAATTTAGTATTCTCTACTCGAGCAGATACCACTGGTGATGATAATGCTGTTATTGAAAGAATGCGTATTAACCCGACGGGTGAAGTTGGTATTAACACTGCACCTGTAGATGGTATTGATTTAAATACGCGTAGTTTATCTTCATTAAGTTTATCAGCTAATAATGTATTTTCAGGTGGTTTAGCAGTCTGTACATCAGTACCAGCTCAAACAATCCCCTCATTGCAACAAGTTACAACTCAAGGGAATACAACTACTAATAGTTTATCTATTGGTGATTTATCCGCTGGTAAGATTATTGGAGGATTTACTAATAGAGCTACTGGAGTTAATGCAGCAGTGGTAGGTGGTACCAGTAATACAGCTTCAGGTGCTAAATCAAGTATAGGTGGTGGTACCGGAAATACAGCTTCAGGTACTTATTCAAATATAGCCGGTGGTGCAAGTAATACAGCTTCAGGTAATCAATCAAATATAGGTGGTGGTCAATCAAATGCAGCTACAGGTTATCAAGCAACAGTAGCCGGTGGTATAGCAGCTACAGCTGGTGGTAGTCGTTCAACCGTAGGTGGAGGTTATCGTAATTATGCGACTGGTCCTTATACTACTATAGCTGGTGGTAATTATGCTAGAGCTACCGGTAATAATGCATTCATCGGCGGTGGCTATTATCAATTAGCCAGCGGTAATTTCTCTACTATAGGTGGTGGTCTTTACGGCCAAGCCACCGGGATGTATGCAGTAATAGGTGGTGGTAGTGCTAACCGCGCGCTCGCGAGTTGCTCTACAGTTGGTGGTGGTAGGGTAAATTGCATCAACGCTCCCGCGATTGATTCTGTTATAGCTGGGGGTAAGAATAATACAGTAGGTTCAGGTAGTTTAGCGTTTGGTTGCCGTTCATTCATAGGGGGAGGAAATCTGAATCATATCTGCGCAGCTGATTCAGGTATTTTAGGTGGTATTAGTAATAGAGTTCTATCAGCTCACGCAGCCTCTTTTATTATAGGCACTGGTATAACGTCTAGTGCTGCATGTACGACGTTTGTTAATAATTTAAGCTCTCAGGGTATAATAAATAGTTGTGTGATGACCTCAGAACAAGGGGTTAAAGTTGGTGGTGGTTCCATTTTTACATGTACTGGATCTTTTTCACCATCGTTATCGGATAATGGTAAAACATTATTACTTGATACTACTAGTGGTTCAATTGTTGTTTCAGTTACTCCTCAAATATCAGGATTTGCTACAAGATATATTAAAGAAGCAGGAGCTGCTCCAGTTGTATTTAGTACTGGTCCAGGTTTAAGTGGACTGTATAGCTATCAAGATAGAAATCAAATGAGTATTATATATGCCCAGGCAGATATTTTCTTTAAGTCTGATAATTATGCATTTTTAGGAGGTAATTTACAATGATAGGAAGAACATTAGGACCACAACCGTTATCAACATCTACCGTTGCTAATTTTTACTATACAAGGCCAACAGAGTTTTTAGACTTAGCAGTTATATCTGAACCAGGTGTAACGGAAATGTTTACATTTTTAGTTGCAGTTTTACCAGAACCAGAAGTAACCCCATATTTAACTAACCAACTTACAGGTGCTCCTACGCTATCTGCTGTTAATAATGTTGCTATACATTGTGATGTTACTAATAGCGGTACATTTACCGTTGATTGGGGTGATGGTACTGTTGAAAACTTAGCTCAAAATACTAATCACTTTCACGTTTATAAATATGATGACTTACCAGCATCAAGTGAATTTAGAGGTTATAGACAAGTAGTTTTATCAGGTTATCCAACCGATAGTAATAATAAATTTACTGGTATAATAACGGATATCGAGGGTCCGTTTGACCCGGGATATGTAAGTGAGACTAATAGAAATGGTTCTAATATTTTAGATATGGAAATAAGTAGTGGTAACGCTACAAATTATGCTATCGGTGGTGATTCCAGACCACATAAAATGTGTGAAAGAGTTGCTTTATATAATACAACAAATAATAAGTTAATTACACCACAGGACGCGATATATTCAGGTATGCAGTCATTACAAGAAATAGCATTTGTACCTTATATGCATGCTGATAGCACTGAATCATATGCTGAAGCATTTAGAATATGCTCTAAATTAAGATATTTACCAGATGACTTTGCTGATCCTGATAGGTATTGGTTCTGGAATTCAAGTAGCTTTTATCTATGTTTTGATTCCTGCTTTAAATTAGAATATTTACCTGAAGGTATATTTACTAAACAAGGGACGCAGGCTGAATTAGCTAATGTACAAGATTATAGATATATGTTTAGATATTGTTTTCAGTTATGTTATATACCTGAACTACCTAATAGAACGTCTGGTAGTCATATACATGTTAGCTCAATGTTTCAAGATTGCCAATATTTAAAACGACTACCTAAAAATTTTAGAGCTAATAATATAACTACTTCATCATCAGCTGAATTATATTTGATGCTTTATAATACTGTACGTTTAGAAAGTTTTAGTGATTGGAATTTATTAGATATGCCTTCAGCTTCTAAACAACCTCGTTCTATTAACTGTAGAGGTTATTTGTATCAAAGTGGTAGAGATGTGAATCAAATAGTACCGTGGACAGGTTTAGATTTAGATGTAATAAATAATCAAGCAGATGTAACTTCATATAATGTTGGTGCTTTTAGATGTGGCCGTGGTCCTCAATATTTTGCGTCTGAGTATTATGAAAAAGGTTATTTAGATTTTACAAACATTACTGATTTACAAGATGGTTTTAATGGTAATATTTGTATAAAAGAGTATCCAATTCTAAAATTTAGTCCCAATACAATGACTAATAGCAACGCTATATATAGAATGATGTTCGGTAATAGAAGTTTAAAAACTATTACATTTTCTGGTTTTGCAGTTGATGAAACGTTTGGAAATGGTGAGTATTATCAAATGTTTTATCAAAATTATTTACTAAATAGGGTAATCGGGTTACCTTTCAATGCTGCTAATGATAGTGGGGATTATTCTGGTACGTTTAGTAACGCTTATAATGTAGCTAATTTTGAATTCCCAGGATTATCATCTGATCAAACAGGCTTTAGTCAAAATATTAGTTTAAGGTACTGCCCACTAGACTTGGCTAATATAGAAAATATATTTAGATATCTTAAACCTGGTTCATTTACCATTACTTTAACTAACAATAATTATGCTGATGCTATACCAGCTGAAGTAGAAGCTATTGCAACAGATAAAGGCTGGACTGTAACACATTAATTTATATATAATATCATGAGCACAGAAACTATTAGTTTAACTACATTTGAAGGGTTTTATATGAAAGATGGCCCTAGTACAAGGACGGGTAGAATAATGTTATTTCATGCTAAAAAAGCAATAAAATTTCCTGATGGTAATTCTCTTCTTAGAGCTAACCATGAATCATATTCATATCCAGTTAGCGGTTGGACTTGGTTTGATAGTTTATCAGATGCCTGCAACAGCTATAGCTTAGATATTGAAAAATATGAAGAAGATATTTACGGGCCTTATTACACTTTAATAACTGGTAAAGGGTTAGATAATGAAATAATGGTGTGAAATTGCTAACTATTTGATAAATATTAATATGAGTTTAAGCCTTATAGTAGAAACACCAGCTCCCAAAGAGGAATTTGAATATATCGTTGAAGAAGGTAATTCAAAAGATAAGCAAAATTTCTTTATAAAAGGACCATATATGATGGCCGAAGGGGTTAACCGTAACAATAGAATATACCCATTAGAAGAAATGGTCCGTGAAACGAAACGTTATGAAAATTTAATGGTGAAGACTGGTAGAGCGATGGGAGAATTAAACCATCCATCTACAGCTGATGTTGACCTTGAAAGGGCTTGTCACTTAGTAACTGAAATGACTCAAGACGGTAATGTTTTTTACGGTAAAAGTAAAGTATTATCAACACCAACAGGTTTAATCGTAAGAAGTCTTATTAATGATGGTGTAAGAGTTGGTATGAGTTCTAGAGCTCTTGGTCAACTTATACCAGAATCAGGTTCAGATGGTGTTAATAGAGTTAAAGACTTTAAGCTTGTAGCTATTGATTGTGTAGCAGATCCATCTTTTCCGAAAGCTTTTGTTAATGGCATCTTGGAAAGTAAACAATACGTAGTAAATAAATATGGACAGTTCGAAGAAACGTATGATAAATTTGAAAATAATATTTCTACTATGCCTTTAAAAAATAAAGATCAATTTTTAAAAGATAATATCATCAAATTCCTTAGAAGCCTTTAATAATATGAAAGAAATTAAAACAAATTTAAAAAAATTTATCGGTAACGTAATGAATCGTAACTATAAAAAAGCTAGTACCGATTTATCTAACGCTATTAACAAGAAAATGGAACAAAAGATATTAAATAATAATATAAATATATTCTAATTATGGACATTAAACAAATTTTATCTGAAGCAACTAATGGAGCACTTAACGACGAAGTGTTATCTGAAATTGAGAACGTTTTTGAACAAAAGATCAACGATAAGGTTGAAGTTCATGTTGAGAGCGCTCTTAATGAACAAGACGAATTATATACTGAAAAGCTCAAGGAGTTAGTAGTAAAAATTGATGAAGATCATTCTAATAAACTTAAAAGTGTCGTAAAAGCTATTGATAGTGATAGGTCTAATAAGTTAAAGTTAGTTATTGAAAAGTATGAAAGTTCATTAAATGGTGACGCAGAAGGTTTTCAAACTCAATTAATTGAAAGTATTTCTGATTATTTAGATGTTTACTTGGAAGAAAAAATTCCAGCCGAAAGTGTTCAGGAAGCAGTAAAGAATACAAAAGCTAAGAAAATTTTAGAAGGCTTAAGAAGCCATCTAGCAGTTGATAGTGCTTTAGAAAAACAAAGCATTAAAGAAGCCGTCATGGACGGTCATAATCAAATAAATGAAGCTTCGAAGAAGCTTGAGTCTGTTGCAGAAGAAAATGCAGTTTTAAAAGAAGAATTAGATATAGCTAAGGCTAGTTTAGTACTTGAAGAAAAAACTGCAGGTCTTGATAAAAGAACAAAGCAATATGTAAACAAAGTATTAAAAGGTAAGGACGCTGAGTTCATTGCTGAAAACTTTGATTATACATTGAAGCTCTTTAAGAAGAAAGAAAGCAATAGGCTCGAGACTTTGAAAGAAGAAGCTTTAAGTACCAGAGATGATGTCGATAGAGTCATTTATGAAGACACTACACAAGAAATTGTTAGTGAAAGCGTAAATAACCCATATATGGACGAACTATCTAAGTACTAGAATTTTCTATATTGTTTAGGAATTCCTGAGTTTCCTGGTTTTTTAAAACCTTGGGGTCGTATATAAAGGAAAAATACAAATTATGAATACAATTAGACCTTCACAGGCTTATATTGATGAATCAAGAGCTTCTGCTCTTTTAGAAAAGTGGGCTCCAGTTCTGGATTACACATCTAAGAGTGTTGCTCCAATTGAAGATAGCCATACTCGTTTGAACACAGCTATGTTACTTGAAAACCAAGAAGCATGGTGTTTGAGAGAAGCTGGACCTAACTATGCTGGTAGCGGTAACGTTGCTGGTCGTGATGGTGCACTCGGTAATGCTACTTCAATCGGTGCTGCTGGTGGAGTTGCTGGTACCCCTGGTACTGACAGCTATGCAAGTGGTGACTATCGTCTACCAAAGATCTTGATTCCAATGATTAGACGTACTTTTCCCGAGTTAATTACAAATGAAATCGTTGGTGTTCAACCAATGGCTGGTCCAGTTGGCCTTGCATTTGCTCTTCGTTATCGTTACAGTGGTGAAACACTTGGTGATGGTATCGATGGTAAGTCAGCTGCAGGTAATGCACCTGCAGGTCAATCAGGCGTCCTTGCTAATGCAAATGGCACTGAAGCTGGTTACCAAGAGCTTAAGACAGCTTACACAGGTACATCTGCTGGATTCTTATCCGGTAACGGTGAATTCGCTTTTAACGAAGCGGATGATGGTGTAGCAGCTCTTCTTAGAAACTTCGAAGTAACGGGTAATATCCCTACTATGGAAGTTTCTTTCGAGAAGACAGCAGTTGAAGCAGGCACACGTCGCTTAGGCGCACGTTGGTCGGTTGAACTTGAACAAGATCTCAAAAACATGAATGGTATCGATATCGATACTGAATTGACAAACGCAATGTCGTATGAAATTCAGGCTGAAATCGACCGTGAAATGCTTATGAGAATGATTCAAGTTTCTCTTAACGCTGGCAGAGGAACAGGATTCTCCACATGGAGCCCTGCTTCTGCTGATGGCCGTTGGTTAGTAGAACGTAACCGCGACTTCTATCAAAGATTAATCGTAGAAGCTAATCGTATCGCAGTGAGAAATCGCCGCGGTGCAGCTAACTTCATCGTTGCAACACCTCGTGTTTGCGCTATCTTGGAAATGCTCCCTGAATTCCAGTGGGTACCAGTCCAAGGTAATGTTAATACACAACCTGTAGGTGTTGGAAAGATCGGTAATCTTGGTGGTCGTTTCAACGTATATAGGGACACACGCACAGAAGGTCAAACGATTGGTAACAGTCTTAATACCTCTGCAAATAATGCCCCAGAATACGCGTTGTTAGGTTATAAAGGTCCAGAGTTTTACGACACTGGTATCATCTACTGCCCTTACATTCCAGTAATGGTACAGAGAACAATTGGACCGAATGACTTCGCGCCACGTGTAGGCTTGCTTACACGTTATGGTGTCGTAGACAATATCTTCGGAGCAAATCTCTACTATCACGTTATCATTGTAACAGGACTCGGCGAAGCGTTTACACCAGGTACTAACTCGGTGTACTTCGGCTAATCTTGATATAAGATCTACAAACAGCTTGAGACCTGGTTCATTACGAGCCAGGTCTCATTTTGTTTAATTATAAAATGCTACATAGTATGTATAACATACTATACACATAACCACACCCCATGTTATAAATGTATCCATTATTGCTTAGAAGTCTTAATATGTACAGCTTCAGGATCAATTAGATTAGCAGCATACTTCTCAATTAGATCTTGACTTGAAGCTCTTACAGGGTTAATATCGATACCACCTCTACGAGCATATAAACACATTACTAATAGCTCAGATGGATCAAAAGCATCTTTCAATCTCTTATAGAAGCATTCGCATATCTCTTCATGAAAATGGCACTCATCTCTATACGATACAACATAGTTCTTAATACTATGAGCATCAATAGCAGTCTTTGATTTAATATATATAAATACATCTCCCCAGTCAGGCTGAGAAGTAACACGGCAATTACTCTTTAGTAGACCTGAATAGAACCTTTGTTCTAATTCTCTATCGCGACTAATACCTTCTAACAAACTAGGATCTTCTGTATATTGTGTATATATAAAATCCTTATGATCTTCAAGTAGATCTACATTTTGATAATCTTCAATATCCCACGCATTATTAGGACTATCAACTTTATTATTTACCATATCACCGTCCTGGAATTTAACTTGTACATCGGTCTGTAATATTCTACTTAGATCTTTACTTGCAGTATTTTCAAATGCAAGAACAGCTTTATCTTTATCAGCAGCCATTTTAGTCATATTAAAGGAGTTGAAGTATAACTTAATACTTTTACTTTCAACAATATACTTACTACTACAAGAGTAAATACACTTTACAACACCAGTTACAGGTCGCCCATTATCAAGAAGGAATGAACACTCATATGCATTCCATGTATCAGATCCTACGAAAGGTAAATCATCATCGAATATATTTAAATATACTCGATTATTACTCCGAGGTTCTCTTACAAGCAATCCAGAATCATACGCACTCTTATATTGAGACGTTTGACCTAAATGCTTACTAATTCTACTATTATCTAATTCTTTATTTGCCATAATTATCTACTATATTATAAATTGTTTTCATACGATTATCAACTGATCCATTCAACCTAATTACGTTTATTTCATAATGATCAATTGCTTCTTCAAATAAGTTAACTACTATATCACGGAACTCTTTATCTACGCTACGCACACCGTCATCTACTAAGGGGATGTCAGGTTCTGTATATAGTATAACATCTAATTCACCAATCAATTTCTTAAAGAGATACTCACTATAATTATACACCTCTTTAGATACTTTCTTCATATGATATTGGTATGTAGTATAAATAAATCCATCTAAAATACACCTATCTAATACTACATCTTTACCTTTAAAATCGAAATAATTATACAAATGACTATTAATAGTTAGTAATTGGGTAAATTCATCACCATCTTGATTAATATCCAAGTTATATTTCTTTTTTAACCCTCTAGTTATTTCCGGGACAAAATTAAACTTACGAAATCTTTCTTCAGTTTGCAGTTTTGCGAGTAAAGTAGATTTACCTGTACTTTGAGCTCCTGTAAAACTAATTACCATGACCAATAATATCTTTAAAACAATTAACGTTATATTCTATATCTTCCATTTGTGTATCTGTAACCTCATGATCAATTAAATCAGCTAACATAATTGAAGGCTTTTCATTTAATCCTAGATTACCAGTATATCTAAGTTCCTTAATACCAGCCACCACCGGGTTAGAGGTATCTACTGACCTAATGGTTTTATCCCCTACGTAGTTTTTAAACTCTTTAGCAAATGAACAACCTAATAGATGGTGAGGTTTTTGATTATTCCAAATACCATCTTTCTTTAACTGTTCTATCAATCTACGGCGACCATCACACCATCTTTCTAGTTTAGATTTACCTTTACCGGTTACAATATAATAGCTAAAGTCGAAACTAATTGCTATATAATCAGCATTTTCAGACATATAGTTATAACAATCTACTATTTCATCATATGTCTTACCTTGGATTGCACCTATCTTTAATCCAGGTAGCTTTGTATACTTATTGGTAAACTCATGAAAACTCTTAATAGTCGCATAACCGTCCTCCAATACATCTGGTACAATATAATAAGAAGGTTTTAATTCTTTAACATACTTTGCAAACTTACCTGGTTCAAATGATTCACCAAGTTCAAAAATACTATTATCTAAGAGAACTTCTCTACCTAGTTTAACACTATTTTTAAAATAGTCATAATATTGAGGGTGGGTTTCAAATAGATGAACTAAAGCATAATCATAATCATTATACTCTTTTGATTTATCTAATATACTAATTGGACTTTCATGTGATACTAACATATTATAATTATATAGACAGAAATTGATATATCAAGTAAATATATATATGGCATTTGGACTTAATATAGATTTTAGTGGAATTATTGGTAGCCTTACCGGGAAGATTAGAGGTATAGTTGCTTCTAAAATAAAGGAATTATCTAATAAGGTGAAGACCACTTTAATTAATAAAGTTAATGAGGCAGCAGGTTTTAATTTAACTGGTATGATCGGTACTAGTTTAAATTTAAATTTATCTAAATTAACTGGTGGTATTGATTTTGCAAATGCTTTAAAAGGTTTACCATTTCCTAATTTAGGTAGTTTAAATT
>Ga0302126_10001144_pt1 | contig 15882 bp, 9 predicted proteins | sample CB4_20m_MG_FD_203108 | JGI IMG/M metagenome (GOLD analysis project Ga0302126, IMG submission 203108) | Marine microbial communities from Western Arctic Ocean, Canada - CB4_20m | ecosystem: Environmental > Aquatic > Marine > Oceanic | place: Canada: Western Arctic Ocean | collected 2017-09-24 | reverse complement strand
CACCTCGTTGTTTTTCTATCACTCCTCCGTTATCTGCTGTTTTCAAATGAGCAGTTGGTGCGTATTTTCGCGCCCATTGCGCCTCGGCCACTTTCGTTTCTTCCTCGGTCAACTCGTCACCCATGATGATGACTTCATCTTCTTCAGAAATATCTGAGCGATCATCTTCATCGTCGTCATTGTTAATATCAAAATCATCTTTGAACGTATCTTCGTCAAAGTTATTTAACATTTCACCTGCGGCATCGGCGACATCAACATCGTAGGCATCGCCAATTGCATCATCTATGTGCTCGGTCTCTTCTTCTTCTACTTCTTGCATTTTTTCTTCTTCTTCTTCTTTCTTCTTAACCTTTTTCTTCAAAGGATAATTCCCTCTCAACCGAATGCAAAACTCTTCGACTTCTCTTTGACCAGTTAAAAATACGAGAACATCTCCAGGCGGAAGCTTTCGGTGAATCGCTAATGTTTTTCTCAACGCTTCGGAGACGTAATCTATCATTTCTGTTCTTCGCGAAAAATGTATCGTCACAGGAAACTGTCGTGCTGCCACGTTCATCACGATTGGTGGTATTGGACACAACTTTTTATTCTTCACAAACTCTTCGACTCTTAATGTAGCAGACATGACGACAAGTCGCAAAGGTGTGATGATACCCTTATTGTTCTTCTCTTTCGTCAAAGCCGCTCTCAAAGGTATAATTCTTGATAACAAACCGAGCAGAATGTCCGTATTAACCGAGCGTTCGTGCGCTTCGTCAACAATGATCACTGAATACTTCCGTAACAATAAATCTGCTTGAATCTCTCGGAGTAAAATACCGTCGGTACAGAACTTAATTCTTGGATTATCTCCTATGCGTTTATCGTGTCTTACTTGGTATCCGATGTCGCCACCTAATTTCACGTTAAGTTCTTCGGCTATTCTTTTCGCAGTGGACGTTACGGCAACACGTCTCGGTTGTGTGACACAAACAGCTCCTGGATGATCTATGCAATTTGGATCTCCATAACCGGCTTCGTACAGAAATTGTGGAACTTGAGTCGTTTTACCGCACCCTGTTTGTCCGCAAATAACAGTCACTGGATTTGAGTTAATCGCGTGCATAATTTCATGCTCTTCGCCTAAAATAGGAAGTTGCAAACGTCCTTCTTGTATTTTTTCGTCTCTTTCTACTGGTACGACAAAAGCGCTTCCAAGGAATACATCGTGGTACTCCGATTTCGCAGGCGGTCGCAACGACAATTCATCATCCAAATCTTCTTTGAGCTTATATTTTTCTCGCAAAGCTTGAACTAACGCTCGCGTAGCTCCATCGAGCGTTTTCATGCCAATCTTCGATTGTTCAATTATATCCACATCACTTTGAGCTGCTAAATCTACTTCTTCTTGTTCTGTTAATTTCCGTTCTTCTTCTTCATTTGGTTCCTCATTATTTCTCATTTGATGGTGAGCTGCTGCTGCTGAGTTGTTGTTGAATTCGTCGTCATCATCATCGTCGTCTTCTGCGTCTGCTTCGTCTTCTTTGTTGTTGTTATTACTGTTGATCTTTTCCCGTTTCGCGAGTAATTCTTCATCTTCTCTGTTTCCTGGCAAATATTGATTAATCCCAATTCGTTCTGCTTTCATTTGTTTCGTCAATTTCTCTTTCCTCGTCTCCTTCGCTCCGAGCTGTGACGATTTATTGAAATAAAACATCTCTTCCTCTTTCAATTTGTTCCTCTTCAACGACTGTAAGACCTCTTCTCTTCCTTCCCGTTTTCTCTTATCATCTTCGACTTTTAATAATTTCCTCTTTTGTGATTTCGAGAGTTTCTTTTCGAATGGATCATACATCTTCTCCTCTCGTTGTCGTCGTTCATCAAAGTTCTTAGTAACGTTCTTCTTCCTCTGTTGAAGCAGTACGAGACCTTGATTTTCTAACTCGTGCGAGAGTAAGGACAGTTTTTTATCATCAGCATCGACAACATCACCGACATTGACGACTGTGTTATCGTTATCTTCCAACATGGTACCGTAGGTCTTATTAGTCCTATTAGTCCTATTGGTCGTTCATTTTATTTTAATTAATTAACCAGCAGGCAGCATATGGTATGACATGCGTGCTTGCAGCCGTCAAAAACTGACTGACTGACGCGATGAAAAATCGAATTTTTAATGACGTTTTCTTTACACTTTTTATCACACGTAAGGAAGGACACGCGGAACAAGTTTATGTATACATACATCAATAATCTGTAATATTACAGCGATGATTGCGGCAACGGCCTGTTATCGTCCCCCTTCTTCTTCTTCTTCTTCTTTTAACTCGTCGTCTTCTTCAAACGTACACGGAAGAGACGCGTTTACAGATTATACGAAACATTCAATAAGAAACAACAGAACGCGACGAAAAACAAGAACGATAGCAGTAGTAGAGAGAAGAAGTTTAGGAACTTCATCGGAGAACGTAAGAGAAACTCTAGTGAACGAAATATCACGAACGATTTCTGAAAACAATAATAGTACTATTGCGAATGATTTAATTCAGGTCGGCGCAGTAATCGCAGCACATGGGCTAAAAGGCGAAGTGAGAATATTTCCAGAGACCGATTTCATAGAAGAACGATTTATGAACCCTGGGGTAGATTTATACGTAGAAAACGTCGCACAAGGACGCGCGTCGAAGAACGCAGAGTTCGATAGACCTATTGCCGAAGGAAAATTCATGAGAGTCGTTACCGGGAGATGGGTGACGAGTAAAGGAAGAACGGAACCAATCGTGCAATTTAAAGGGTGCTCGGATAGAACGCAGGCGGAGTCCATGATTGGAAGACGAATATATATAGCAAAAGATAATCGACCAGTAATTGAAGAAGAGGATGAATTTTATGCACAACAGCTGGAAGGATTAACCGTGATTATGCACGAAGGTGAGAGAGAAGTTATTGGCGTTGTCGAAGACATTTATCGCGGCGCAGGCGAAAAAGACCTTCTGAAAGTCATCATGCAACCAGTATTGGAAACTAAAACGAATAAAAATGGAGAAGTTGAGTATGATATCGTTGAATATTACGTATTTATACCGTTCGTAAAAGATATCGTGCCAGTAGTCGATATTGACCAAGGCTTGATTGAAATAACTCCACCGCCTGGGTTGCTCGATTTGAAGCAAAAAATTAAGAATAAATAAATAAGAAAAGCGGTAGCGCAATATTACTACATGTAATATATTATTACAGTACTAGTACATTAATTATTATTATATTTACTACTATAGTATACATATGGAAGACACATAAAAAAAGAAGATTATTATTCTTCGGGCGAAGAGAAAGAATCTAATTCAAAGCTTTGACCTCCAACTCGAATTCCAGTCAACAACGAAGTCGCAATCGGTCTCTTATAATTTCTTAAGCTCAAACTCGAATATACAACAGAAACTGAACTTAACGCCATCAACGCAGCTGCTGCCCACGGCGGCAACTGAAACAAAGTCCTCGAATAAAACAAACCTGCAGCCCACGGAATGGCGATGATATTATAACCCATAGCCCAGATATAATTCATTTTAATTTTGCGAAAAGTCTCGCGTGCGATATCTAGACTTACGGCGACATCTTCTAAATCGCTCTTCATCAATACAAAATCGGCAGCTTCAATGGCAACTTCTGTTCCACATCCTATTGCTATTCCAACATCTGCAGAAGCTAACGCCGGAGCATCGTTGATACCGTCGCCAACCATGGCTACAACAGCATCAGGATTTTTATGCTTAAGTTCAGAAATTTTATCAGCCTTTTCCTTTGGGGACATTCGAGCAAAAACTTTCTGAATGCCGCATTCACTTGCAATAGCTTTCGCAGTTTCAATGTTATCTCCCGTTACTATGATACATTCGATTTGCATTCTAGACAACATGGCAACAACACCAGCAGCCTCGGGCTTAATTGGATCGGACACCGCAAAAACACCTTCAACAAGATTGTTAAACGAGACAAAAACTACCGTGTGCGCCTCTGATTCATGCTTCTTTGCAAATAAGCGAGCTTCTTCGGAAATATTTTGAATAAGTTTTTCGTTTCCTATTTGTACTGTGAGCCCGCTTTCGAGCGTACATTTCAATCCTTCGCCTGGAATGATCTGCGAAGAGATAACTTTATACTTTTCGCTTTTAGACGTAATCTGAGCTTTATTCTTACTCGTTTCCAACGCATATTCAACAAATGCCCGCGCAAGCGGGTGTTCGCTATCTTTTTCAGCAACTGCGACTATTTCAGCAACTTGCTGTCTCGTAAAATTACTACCACTACTACTGCTATTACTACCAAAGAGCCTCAATTCCAATACTTTTGGTTTTCCTTGCGTTAGAGTTCCCGTTTTGTCAAACATTACCGTATTTACCTTTGCCGCGCGTTCTAAACCATCTGCACCTTTGAATAAAATGCCGTTGCTCGCACCTACTCCAGTACCGACCATTACTGCCGTTGGTGTTGCTAAACCTAGTGCGCATGGGCAAGCAGTCACGAGAACGGAAATGCCAAAAAGCATTGCAAAAATCAATTTTGATTCATTCTCCGGCAGCCAACTTTCGGGATACATATTCTGCACGCCGACATAATACCACATGAAGAACGTTGAAGCTGATACAATTAGCACAAATGGGACGAAAATGTTCGAAATCGAATCTGCAGCTGCTTGAATAGGCGCTTTCGCGAGCTGTGCGTTTTCAACGAGAGTAACGATTTGGAACAAGGATGTTTCCGAGCCAACTTTTTCTGCGCGCATGTGAAAAGCCGCTCCAGCGTTGAGCGTCCCACCAGTAACGGCATCATTTCTACTTTTTTTCACCGGCATGGATTCTCCAGATAACATAGACTCATCCAAGTAAGCCAAATGTGAATCCACTAAAACACCATCAGCGGCGACTCGAGCTCCCGGCATTACTTTCAACATATCGCCTCTATGAATCAAAGATGCCGAAATCAATTTCTCTGAGTATGTACCGTCTTCATTTAAGATTAATAAAATTGTTTCAGAGGGCACAAGCTGGAGCAACTTTGTCACCGCGTCTGAAGTTTTCTTCTTTGCGTTCGATTCTAAATATTTACCGAGTAAAATAAACGTAATCAACATCGAACTCGTATCAAAAAAAGTCTTTCCATAGTTATGCCCAGTGGTAACGCAATGAAACATTGTGAATACCGAAGCGAAATAAGCAACGTTTGTCGCCATGGCAACTAAAACGTCCATATTTGCGCTTCCGTTCTTGAGCGATTTATACGCTCCTACATAAAAGCGTCTCCCGACTACGAATTGTACAGGTGTCGCTAATGCCCACGAAATGTATGTTGAAATCTTCACGTCTAGGATTTGCTTTTTAAAGAAATCTTTGAACAAATCGGCGCGTGAAAACGCAACGTGTATCAAAATTATTGGCACCGTATACATCAACGCCGAAAGCAAGAGTGACCAATATTCTTCGGTTTCTGTTTTCCGTTTTTTCGAACCTCCCTCTTTCCCATCGCCGACGTAAAGTAAAGTACAATCGAATCCACAATCTTCCACGGATTGAATTATCGTCCTCGGCCCACTGACTGCTGAGTCAAAAGCTACTTTCGCCGAGCCTCGAGGGAGCAACGCAACTGTAGCCGTTAAAACTCCATTGGTATTTTTCAACGCTTGTTCGACCGCAGTAGTACACGCCGAACAAGTCATTCCTTCTACTGATAAGAATATGTTTGCTATTGATGTTTCTTCTTCTACTTCGCAGTCGAACCCGCACTCTTCTAAACTATTAACTAATAATTGTTTAAACTCGTTCGTTATTTTTACCGTCGTTAAACTCGCTCTCCCGGTAGTTAAACTCACGCGTGCTTTATGAACACCAGGTATTGAGTTTAAAACTCCCTCGACCGCGTTAGAGCATGCTGAACATGTCATCCCTCGAACGAGTAATCTTACTTGTTGTTCCTTTTTTAATTCAATCATGTTTTTCGTTGTCAACATCGTCGTCTTTGTTGAGTTTATATAAGTATTATTATTATTATTAGTAGTAGTAGTAGTATCATTCGTGTCCTCAATGAATTCATCATCATCATCATCGTCGTCGTCGTCGTCGTCGTTGAGTTGTTGTATAGATGAGGATGAGTAATAATCAGCACTGCTGACTAATGGTACAGCTTCGACCATGCGATGATTATTACTATCAATGACTCTACCTCCCATTGCTCCTCCCAGTCCATGCCCCCTCTTCATCTTCACTCACTTCTCTATAGATTACTACTGTCTGCTGCAATGTCAGCTGATGATGATGGTGCCTTTGATTGATGGTTTCCAAAAAGGAACACATGCGCAAAACCCCCATCCCTTAAACCCTGAATAACGACGGATTATTGTTTATGATTCATCAGCTGTCAGCAGCGGCAGCCTCATACGTTACCACGCTGATATGTTACCACGTTATGACCGCGACGCGACTGCTTATGCGTTCGTTCACGCACACTAATAAGAAGACATAAGATATATAAGATATATAAGATGACATTATGATGTTTACATTATCACCATGTCGTCGTTCTGTTATGATTAATAGTACTAATACTACTAGTCGTATCTCTTCACCTGTCAGTAGTAGAGCACGATCATCATCTTCTTCATCATCATCATCATCTCCTTCTTCTCCTTCTTCTTCTTCTTCTTCTCCTTCTCAGTCGCACAAGTCGCTACAGAATAGTAAGAATAAGGAAAAGAAAATAGTGATTAAGAATAAGAAATCATCATCGTCGATTCGTGCGCATCATCATAATGGATCATCGAATAACACCATTTTTGCAACAGCTTTGTTCTTAGAAGTAGACGAGATATTACTTTCGCAGACTGTTGGTGACGTTGATGATGATGCGACCACTTCGAGGTTGATTTTGAGAAACATGAGAAGAAGAGAGTCTCAAAGGTTAGAAAACGTATGGATCGATCGCTTCAGAGAGGCGAGAAATCATTGGGTATTGCATGGGCACTTACAAATCAAAGCCGAAGATGATAAGGCACAATTGGCGAGATGGATTACGTATCAACGAAAACTCTTTCGCGAAGATAAACTTACTCCGTCGCGATACGAAATGTGCAACTTTTTAGGAATGTTTGATGTAGAAAAAATGCCACTTATCCAATGGAAACAAGAAAAACTTTGGCCAGCTCTGAAAAAAGATGGCTGCATCGATAGCAAGTTCTTACAAACTCAACGCAGATTATATAGAGACGGAAAGTTATCGAATAAAAAAATTAAAGAGCTGACGAGTCTTGGAGTCGAATTGACCGAATTAGCAAAACCAAAACAACAACAAAGACCGAAACAATCATGGGAAGAAACATTCGAAGAGCTCATTTTGTTCAAAGAAATCAACGCCTTGTTAGATAAAGAGATGTTTAAAAAGGCCTTACCTGTGAAGCTAAGGCGATGGTTATATAATCAAAAAAACACGAAGAGCTCGGAGAAGAAGAAGCTATTGATTGAAAATGGATTCAAGGAATATATATCGAATAGAACTACTCGAGTTTCCTGGGATACGAGATTTACCGAACTTAGACAGTTTCATAATCAATACGGTCACTGTAACGTTCCTGTGACGTATAGACTAAATCGACCATTAGGTAATTGGATAGCCACGCAACGTAAAGCCTATAGAAAAGGGAAGTTATCCCGATCGAGAAAAGAGGCGCTTACGAACCTCGGTTTTGAGTTTGAACCTTTGAAATCCTGGTACCGAAATGTTAACGTTAACGATTTGGCGAATAAAGTGTCAATAAGTTGGATGGGCAGAGCCGCGCCAGCGTACGAAGAGAAACAAAAATTAGTATTTGAAACTTTACAAGCTAATTTTAGCGACCTGGATATGCGTTTTAATCATCGTTTAGGAAAACTTGGTTCGATTAAGCCAGATATTGTGATTGAAATGAAAGATGACTGGGCGATGGTTATCGAAGTCGATGAGTTTCAACATAACAAATACGAACAAGATGATGAAGATGAACGCTTAGAAGCGTTGCGCGATTATTTCAACATCCCTTTGAAAGTCGTTCGCTTCAATCCAGATCCGGTTTCATTGAAAGATGAGAGAGATTTCGAAGAACGGTTGGATTTATTGGTAGAATTTGTGCGACAGTCGAAAGAAGTCGCGCCCTTACGTGATGTGGAAATTGATTACGTATGCTTCGACTAGTGCTGCTGGCCTTTAGTATCTTATGCCAATGAGCTTTAATAGTAACTAATTCGAGTGAATGGTCAGCTTGGGTTCTTCAAGGTTCTACGGTTGAAAGCGGAATGAAAGATACTGGCGTGGCCCAACGATGTCTGAACGATGGCCTCTATATGAAAAAATGTATGTGTATGTATGTATATAAAATTGTTAAAGATATATGTAATTTATTCCTAAGATGTATGTGTAAATTTTACTTACTTTGTGACGTTTTTCAACATTCTTGTTAATACAGACTACTTGCCGCAACAAATAAGGCAATTATGCCAAACTCTGTTACGACTGCGGACGGGCTCGACAAAGCACCAAGAGGAACGATGTCAACTCTTAAAATGTTTTCAACGCCACCGCCTAAGATACATCCCAACGTCAGCATCGCTACGGTTACTCCAACCGCTCTTGAAAGAGCTACGTTTCTTTTGTTCATGAAGTAAATGGACGCTCCGAGGGCTAAAGCGGTTTGAAAACCAGGAGGATTATCAATCCCTGGTGGATTTGTAATACCTTGAGCGAGCACCCAGATCGAAATTGCTCCAAACACGACACCCGATTTTTGTAAAATATCTTTTGATCCAACTTCAAAGACTGGAAGCCCGGGAAGTGCGTTTGTTGCATCTTTCACGCCGCGCGGGATATTCCTCTTAATCTCTTGAATCGGCGTTAAAACGTCAGCGTATTTTATTTTATCCGATACAACCTTTCCTGAACCACTCGTACGTTGCGTGAACGAGCGCATGAGCAATACGTCATACGCTGCATCGACTTGTTGTCTCTTCTCTTCGTCGTCCGGGTATTTCGCGAGAACGTCGTTTTTAGCTTTCACGATTTGCTCCGATGTTGCTTCAGAGCTTAATCCAAGGAATAACAAAGCGCCTTCGTAATCATACGGTGTTGATGAAGAACTTCTACTAGAATCAGAACTACTATTATTATTATCTGCCGTTGCTTTATTTATTGTTATTCGTCGTCGTCGCTGTTGTCTTATTGTACTTGTTTTTAATAAAAATAATATTTTTATGTCGTCGTTGTTGTTTATGTTTTGTCGATTTGATGTCGATGAAGTTGACGCGTGTATAGTAGTAGTAGTAGTAGTAGTTTGACGACGATGAGAACGTGCAGTAGCAGTAGCAGTAGTAGTAGTAGTAGTAGTACTAATCCTCATCCTCACCGAGATTGATATATGCCCTTCTTTTTACTAGTACGTACGTATTATTTATTGCTATTATATATTATTAATTCGCGTTACATTTGTATATATCAATTATTTTCCCAGCAGCAGCAGCAAACATCATCACTTGCATCTTGCACTACACGATCAGATCAACACAATAATACAATCAAGAGCGCGTAATAATAATATTCCTAACATCATCCATCAACGAGATCGTACATCTGCGACGATTACACGCGCGAGTAACTCTTAAACTCTCTCTCTCTCAAGTATTTCTGTATATATATAGATATATATAACAGAATTAAGAGTATAATAGAAAATCAAACAATGAAAGAAGCGAGAACGAAGAAGAACGTGACATATTTATTGTTCTATAACATCGTACAAGCGATTGGATGGACGGCAGTATTAGCCTCAAGTTTAAGGACGTTCATGAACAGCAAAAACATGAGCAGTTATAGTGACGATGATAATATTAGTAATAATGATTACTTCTTACAGAGCATATATCAAACAGGTGCCCGTAAGTTCATAGTAACGTTTCAAGTATTAGCTATGTTAGAGACCGTACACGCTATTGCGAGAGTAGTTAAGTCTCCAATAGCCCCGAGCTTCATGCAATTTCTAGGAAGAATACACGTTTTGAATTTAATAGATTCGATAATGCCTTTGCAACGAACGACAGCTTGCGGGGTATTGATTCTGTGCTGGTCATTAATTGACATCGTGAGATATTTATCGTATTCATTAGGAGTTTGTAGAGATGCTACGCCGAAATGGTTGACGTATTTACGATATACGCTCTTCATACCGTTATATCCAATGGGAGCGGCGGCTGAGATGAAATTAATGTACGACTCGATCGGTTTCGTTAAACGAGTAGAAATGTACTACGTTTCTATGCCAAATAGAATGAACTTTGCGTTTGATTACTCGTGGTTTTTATACCTCGTGTTAGCTCTCTATCCTTTTTTGTTCGCACAAATGTATTTCTATATGTTTGCGCAACGCAGAAGGAAATTAAAAAAGGCGTAGTATATCGTAGTTTAAACGTCGTTTATATCCATATCCATCTAGGTGTTGTAGGTGTTGTTGAGTGTATACTAATTGATATCATCATGTATTTCTAATCTCTATGGTATCTAAAAATCTAATCTATTCGTGTACTGATTTGATTGTTAATAGCATCGGCCGCTACTACTATTTTTCGCCCGTTTCAACAGTCGGAGCTTATTCTGAATTCTATCCTTTGCCGATCCTTTCTTCCTGCTCTTCTTCAAAGTTTCCTTATATTCATGAACTTCTTGGTTTTGCATTTCTTGAGCTAATTTCTCTGATGCCCTGATTTGTTCTGCATTTTCCTCGCAAATACCCATTTCTGCCCTCGTGCCAGCTAAAGCTAATACCTCTTCGTTATGGTCTCGCATTTGTTGCGCGACTATGGTACTATTAGAGAGCTTTACTGTTTTCTCTCGCGTGTTATGCGCCTCCGATACCGTTGGCGCAGGAGGATAATATGGTCTTCTCCTTCTTTGCTGATTCGCTCGTTCGAGAAGTTGATTGATATTCGAAGACTGGCGAAGCGCATTCTCGCCAGTACTAATAATAGGCATCAATCCCGCTTGTACAATTGGACTTTCTTCTTCTTCTCCTTCTTCTCCTTCGTAAATATCTTCATAATCACCATCCATGACGATTTTGTTCAGTTTTTGTCTCTTCTCGAGCGGTATCAAATTCAACGCATCGCATCGTTCGATGATGTCAATGATTTTCTTCTTAACCTCACCTAACTGATTAATGCATCGCGCGCGCTCATTTTGAAGTTGAGGATTAGCAAAGCGACCGAGAAATTTCAAATGTGAAGATAATTTCGGTAAAAGTTGTTGTCTAGCTGAAACGTAAAATCCTCTCAAATCTTCCAAAACAGCCGCATTATCTTCTGTTTCGCATAAGTAAATAGTATTGCTGTTGTTGTTGTTATTATTATTATTGTTCTTATCGTCACCATTTATTGCTGTTGTTGTTGTTGTTGTTGTTGTTGTTGTTGTTAAAGTTTTTCCACTCTTAACGCGGACTGTCTCTGTGTCATCATTGTCACTGGTTTTTACTTCTTCATCGTCGACGACGACGTCTTCCCATTCAATCTCTTCTTCTTCTTCGAATTCTTCGTCATCATCATTGTTCGTTTTAGTACTATTAAATAAGATTTCAAAACACGCTCTAGCTCCAAAAACAACTTCGTGTGAATCCTCTATAAGCGTTGGTACATCATCTTTCACATCTTGCCATTTTTGAAGCAACCGCTCTTGAACTTCCTTTTCTCTCTTTTCTTCTTCCTCTTTCAAATATTTAGCCTTTGCTTCGGGTGCTTCATCGCCGAGATTTTCCGTGACAAACTGCTTCGCGATTTCAATTTGAGGGAATTGTGCACCAAACTTCTTTCCCCACTTCTCCAAGCTCTCGAACGCAATCTGTCTCAACACTTCTTTCTTTTCTTTTTTGCCTGGTAAGTTCGATTCGCTCGAAGTTCTTCGCCTCGAACCGCCACCGGCTCCATTCCTCGTCAAACCTCCAGTTCCACTAACTCCGAGACCGAATCGAAGAAACTCGTTCATTCTTTCCATTGTTAATTCACGAAAGTATTTCGATTGCATTGTCAATTTTCTAATTATCCCAACTGTTTTCATTCTTGTATCACAACTCTTTGCATCTTTCAAGAATTTATTGAACAATAAATCATGGGAATGCTTTAAAACGCGTTCATCAGAATGTTTCAAACAACGCTTAAGAACGATAAAGTTTTCACATGTAGATACAATCTCTTCTATATTTGTTGCGGATATGATGTAATCATTACTATTATCCTGTTCTCGTTGTCGTTGCGAAGACTTTCTCCACTCGCATGCTTGTTTGCAATACTTCGTTACGACGGGAAACTCATCTACCTCTTCTTCTTCTTCGAGCACCATAACTGTATTAATTAGAATATGTATGGAACACTACGTTCATTACTGTCTCTATCGTTTTCATGATCATACCTTCTATTAATATCGATAATAACGAAGAAAAATTGAAGGGCTCGCTCATTCACATCCTTCTTCCCTCGCATCCAAAAATTAAAATTAAAATAAACGAAATAAATTCCTAAATATTATTAATATAACCCCTATTTTTTAAAAGTTATTCAATATAATTATTTACTTGCTCATAATTATCTAAAAGTAATCATCATACAAACTAGGTATTAAATTTATTTTTTTATTTTTTTATTTTTTGCAAAAAAAAATATAACATCATATCCCCAGAGTTAATGAGAAATCAATATTAATTTAATACTTTAAATATATAATATAGCCATAAAATATCCATTTTATATAAAATAATAGAAAGGGATATGAAAATATTTAAATAAAACTTTAAATAAATAAAATTTATTATTTTAAATAATTTAAATAATTAATTTTCACAGAAGTTCCCGAAATATATTCTGGATAAAATACGATAAATGATTGTAAAATATAATTGAAATCGAACTATAAAAATAAAATGAAGGGGAAAGTAATGAGTAGTAGTATAAAATCGATTATTTAATTTCTTTAATATTAGATTAATCCAAACGCTTTCTTGGCTCGAGCTTCTATTCTAGCTTGAGCTGCTTCTCTTGCATCTAAGGCTTTCTTCTCTTCGCTGCTATTAACTCCTTTGCTCTTTTTCTTCGTGACTTTACCACTAGCGCCCGCAGTAGTATTCATGTTCACGTGATGATTGTCCTTAAAAGATTTTGCATTGAAAGATTTTCCTCCCGCCGCAGTAAACGCTCTAGCTCTTCCAGCTTGCGTTTTCGCCTTTGCAGCTTCGTATGCTGGATGATTCGAACCATATCCTAAATTAAACGCGTTCGTGTTGATGTTAATTGACATTTTATTATTATTTCTCTTCTTCTCGAATTCTTCCTCAAACGACGACGCAGCTTTCTTCGATTTTCTTAAGGACTGCTGTTGAATTACGACTGGGGCAACCTTTGACGATAAACCAGCAGCTGCGATTGCAGCCGCTCCAGCTTTCTGCGCTTCAATGTTATTGCTATTATTACTATTATTATCATTATTATTACTATTACTATAATTTGTTGTTGGTGCAGTACTATTATAAGGCATTTTATTTTTATTATTATTCACTTGTTGCTGTTGTTGAGGAACTACAGTTGTTGTTGTTTGTATAATCGTCGCGGGCGCTGGCGGTGCGTTTTCGGGACAGTTCTTTGACCATTGTTTCGTGATATTATTAAAAAACATCGCACTTTTCGGGTCAAAATAAGTCGAACTTACGCCGTGCCAGTAATATTTCGTTCTATCATCGAATACCCAGTCGCCATATTTCTGTTTTAGTCTAAATTCCATCTCTTCCTTAGCTCTGAGCTCTGAAAGGAGTTCGTCTTGTATTGTATTCTCACTCAGAGATTGATTATGATGAGCATAACCTCCATTTATATCTTTCTCAGAATACTTTTGCATCGCTTTTCTCTCAATATCTTCAATCTGCCTCTTCAATCGATCGTCCTCTGCTTTGTTCCGTTCGGTCTTCTGTGCAATCTCTTTCATCTTCCTCTCGACGGAGTCTTTATGTTTTTCTGATTGTTCGTGCGTTCGCTTCTGCGAAGGTTGAACGAACGTTTTACATATCGAACACCATTGCGCTTGAGACTGGTGGGAAATGCTATACTTTGGATTATTCAATCGTCCCCCCATTTATTATTATTATTATTATTAAAGTGAGTGTGATGGGTGTGTATATTATTGTGCTTTTGTGAATTATATGTAAAGATCGAATTACAAAGACAGGGAGGGGAGGGGGGCTAATTGAAGTTGTTTTTGTAATACAATAATGTCTGTCACCATCAGTAATGGGGCAGTTCGTTGGTGCTGGTCATGAACGTTATGTCTGTCTATGAAGAGAAAAAAATGCAACTTGCAAAAGCGAGTTATATATGTATATGTATATTATTATTATAATTATTATTATTTAAAACGCTGAGCGGAACAATTCATCGACGCCTTTACGAACTTTCCCAATATCGTTAGCATCGATAAGCATACACATGCGCATGGCCTTGGATTCGGAAAATTCTTGAGGCTTGTCGTCCCCACCGGCTTCCCAGATGAAACTCCATTGCGAATGTTCGTAAAAAATTTCATCTTCTAAATTCGGAAAAACTAACTCGGTAACCTCTTTTTCTTTCTTCTTCCTTTTATTATTATTCTTGTTATTCATCGCTGCAGCAGAGGAAGCCGCCACCGCCGGCGTGAACGTATCGAGGTAACAACGCGATACTAAAATATATTGGTCGAAAGCAAACTCATTCTTCTTTTCATCTTTCACTGCCCATTTTATTTCATCAAATAACTGTTTCACTAGAGGTAAACCAACATCTTGTGGAACGTTCACTAAGCGTTCTGATATTATCAAACCCGTATTTTTTGCGTTCAATGCGTCTTTCACTGTCTTCGCTTCCTCTTTCGGTGCTTTCTTGATTATATGCTGCTTCATTTCTTCCAAACACTTGAACTCTTTCGCTTTATTTAAGCTCATGACAGTTAGAACGCCTAATGGATCTTCATCTTCATCTTCTTTCACTCTCGACGCGATGACTGAACCAACGTTGTCTTGTTTTAAGACCAAATCGACTAATTGCGAGACTTCGAACTGTGTACCGTCGCAATACGAAGTCAAATACGATTTCAAGTTTGTAAAGTGTTCCTCTCTCGGTGTAACGAATTCGATCTCGACATTGATGAAATCGTCGTCATCATCCTCACCATCAACATCTTCTTCATCTTCATCTTCTTCTTCATCGTCATCATCATCATCTTCTTCTTTTTTGTTCCCTTTATTTTTACTACTACTCTTCATCTTCATCTTCTTCTTCGTCTGAGTATTCTTCTTATTCTTCTCATGAGAGGGAACTGATAGCGATGATGATGCTTGAACGGGTTCTGATTTCTTCTGCTTCTTTGGTGGCATTCTTTTGACTCTAAATATATTGCTTCTATGTACAACGAATGTATCACAACAGTACTGTACGTGTAAAAGTCAAGGCAAGTCCGTTTGTGTCAGCAGACGAGTGAGTGCTGTGCTGGTCAACGCCAAAAGAGGAAAACTAAAAATGATGTGCCAATTTTTGCTCAATTTTTGCTCAATTTTTGCTTGCTGCTGAGGTAAAGATCTACACCATACTTAAACTACTTTATACGCGCGTTCGCCGTGCGTACGCAAAAACAATAACTACTATACCATTTATTAGCTCAAACGATAATTAAATGAATTTATCCATGAATAGACGCAGACGATTCAGTCAATCTTTACCACAATCATCATCATCATCATCAAAAACAATGACTGAAACTAAAACTCGAAGAACAATAGTTTCTTTAATAACGGAAACAAATTCTCACAAATCATCAGGAGAAGAG
>Ga0302126_10001141_pt1 | contig 15913 bp, 12 predicted proteins | sample CB4_20m_MG_FD_203108 | JGI IMG/M metagenome (GOLD analysis project Ga0302126, IMG submission 203108) | Marine microbial communities from Western Arctic Ocean, Canada - CB4_20m | ecosystem: Environmental > Aquatic > Marine > Oceanic | place: Canada: Western Arctic Ocean | collected 2017-09-24 | reverse complement strand
AGTACCTATTAACAAACAATTATATTATGGAATTAAAAGACATTCAAAGTTTAATCAAGTTCGTAACTAAGTCTGGCGCTAGTGAGGTAAAACTTGAAATGGAAGACGTTAAAATTACCATTAGAACGGGTGAACACAATAAAGGAGAGACTACCTTTATACAGCAAATGCCCCAGATGGCAGCTACTGCTCCAGCAGCTCCTGTTGTAGAGGCCACACCAGAAAGTAAAGAGGAATCTAACCTTATCACTGTAAAATCACCAATTATCGGTACTTTTTACCGTAAGCCATCACCAGACAAACCTATGTTTGTTGAGGTAGGATCTGTTATTGGAGAGGGAGACGTTTTATGTGTTATTGAGGCCATGAAACTTTTCAACGAGATAGAAAGTGAAGTTTCTGGTAAAATTGTAAAAATATTAGTAGATGACGCTTCTCCTGTAGAGTTTGATCAGCCACTATTTTTAGTAGACCCATCATAATTTATATTTTAAATCTTAGATAGAGTTTTAACAACCTTTGTGAAAACAAAGCCGTGAGTTATAAGTTTAAATAAAAGAGATATGTTTAAAAAAATATTGATTGCCAATAGGGGTGAAATAGCACTTCGTATCATACGCACCTGTAAAGAAATGGGCATTAAAACGGTGGCTGTTTATAGTAAAGCTGATGAAGAAAGTTTGCATGTAAAGTTTGCAGACGAGGCGGTATGTATTGGACCAGCGCCAAGTAGCGAGAGTTACTTAAAAGTAAGTAACATTATTGCCGCAGCAGAAATCACAAACGCAGATGCGATTCATCCAGGATACGGGTTTCTTTCTGAAAATGCAAAATTTTCAAAAATTTGTGAGGAACACAATATTAAATTCATTGGAGCCTCTCCAGAGATGATAGATAGAATGGGTGATAAGGCAAATGCAAAATCAACCATGATTGCTGCAGGGGTACCTTGTGTGCCAGGAAGCGAAGGGGTTATTCCAGATTTTAAAACATGTATTAAAGTTGCCAAAAAAACAGGCTATCCAGTGATGCTTAAAGCAAGCGCTGGTGGTGGTGGAAAAGGGATGCGCGCCGTTTGGAAAGAAGAAGAGCTGCAAGATGCTTGGGAGTCTGCCAGACAAGAAAGTAAAGCAGCCTTTGGAAACGATGACATGTATATGGAAAAGCTAATTGAAGAGCCGCGCCATATAGAAATACAAATTCTTGGAGACCGCAAAGGGAACGCATGTCACCTTAGTGAACGAGATTGTTCTGTACAGCGCCGTCATCAAAAACTTACGGAAGAAACGCCAAGTCCTTTTATGACAGACGCCCTTAGAAAAAAAATGGGGGAAGCTGCTGTAAAAGCTGCCGAATACATAAAATATGAAGGAGCTGGAACTGTAGAGTTTTTAGTAGATAGGCACAGAAATTTCTATTTTATGGAAATGAATACGCGTATCCAAGTAGAGCACCCTATTACAGAGCAAGTAGTTGATCATGATTTAATTCGTGAGCAAATTCTAGTAGCTGCGGGTGTACTTATTTCTGGAAAAAACTACTTTCCATCATTACACTCTATAGAGTGCCGTATTAACGCAGAAGACCCCTACAACGACTTTAGACCTTCTCCGGGAAGAATAACGACCTTGCACGCTCCAGGAGGGCATGGAGTTAGGCTAGATACCCATGTATATGCAGGGTATTCTATACCACCAAATTATGATTCTATGATTGCAAAGTTGATTACAACGGCTCAAACACGCGAGGAAGCAATCAATAAAATGAAGCGTGCCTTAGATGAATTTGTTATTGAAGGAATTAAAACAACTATTCCATTTCATAGACAACTCATGGACCATCCAGATTATGTCTCTGGTAATTATACCACGGCATTTATGAACACATGGAAAATGAACGAACCTCAAGAGGAAGAATAAACGAATCACAATCAAATAAAAAAGTGCTATCTAATTTTAGATAGCACTTTTTTTATGGCAGAAATGTAAAGTTAATTAACAATAAGTTTTCTAACCTGTGTGGCGCCACTTTGTGTTTTTAAGTAAATTAAATACACGCCACTGGTATAGCTAGATACATCTACTGTATTATTTGAAGGGTCCATGTCTTTCTCTTTATAGATAGACATCCCTGTGATGTTAAAAACCTCCATTGAGAAAGACTCCGTGGAGTTAACAAGCGAAACCGTAAAGGCGCTATCTGTAGGGTTTGGGTGCACAGAAAATAAACTGTTTTCCTGGTCTTCAGTGTTTAGGGCAGCATCGTTTCTAAAGCGGTACTTTATAGTTTCTCCAAACCAACGCTCTAAAAATACAATAGTAGAACCGCTCAAGTTTTTTAAACGAATAAATCCGTTACCATGGTTTGAAGGCCAGTTATTCATTCCATCACCACCCGTATCATACACCACTAGCTCATAGCATCCCTGCGGAAGATTAATTAGATCTGTGTAGGTTGTGTTTGAGTCATCAAAATCTCTTTCAAACATAACGTTACCAGCAGTGTCAAACACCTTGTAGCTATTTTCAAAAGGACGGTTGTTTGTTTTAAAGTCAATTACCAATTGTTCCTCATGAATTGGAGCGGCCTCAAATTCTGAGGTAAGACTGTTGTTAAACTCGTATTGGTCTGCACCACCATTTGCCCCGCTAAGACTTACCTCAAAAGAGGTAGTTCCTTGGTAGTAATTACCAACCTCAATGGCAGGTAGCGTGATTACTTCCTGCTCTAAAAACGCTAAACTTCCTGTCCAGGTATAGCTGTAAGAATCCTCTCCTTGAACGCCATAGGTTACAATTACAGACTCTAATGGGTTTTCTCCATTGTTCTTAATTCTAATAACCGGCTCGCCACACGTTGGATTAAATCTAGTGTTTAGTTTAAAAATGTTTGGGGCAATAATCTCCTCTAAAGAGGCGTCATTGGTAAAGTTTGGAGCACCGTATTCCACAAAAAAGATTTCTGTTATATAGTTTCCGTAAGGGTCTTGATCTATGTTGTAATCTATGTCTGTTGTGGTGTCTACCCCAACATTAATAAACGGAGTGACATCCAGGTTTTGAACAGTTGCAGGAGCTCCAGGACACCAACCAGCCCTGTCATACATCCAGGTTCCCCCTTGAGGGTAGAGTGGGTTTTCTCCGCATTCTTGCATAATTTCCCAGCTATATTGCTCGACACCATTTACAAGTACTTTATGGGTATTGTTACAAAACTCACCACAATTATTACCATTTCCAAAACCATGTCCTGATAGGGTTGATTTTACAGAAAACATTTCTGCCTCTGGGTTGAGAGGAACTGTGGTGTTTACAACCACATCATCGAAGGTGTTTAAACTATAATTACCAGAATATAAGTTCTGAACACCCAAGAGTTCTCTGGAAGGGGTACCTACTTTGAAAACAACCTTCATATCAAGTAGTTCTTGAAAATTTCCTGCCTGAATGTGTACATCATCTCCTTGAAAAAGATGCTGAAAGTCTGTAACATCAAAAATCCATGTCCAGCCATCATCACCTAAAGAAAGACCATTTCCGTAGGGAGTTATATAGCGGCCAATTTCCCAAGGGACAAGCACTTCTTCTCCAGGTACTGTGGTATTATATTCAATTTCTTCTAGAATAAGGGTAACATCTGGAGCTACAGCCGTAGAGTCTGTGGCAACCAAATTAGCATCATACTGGTAATTATTATAATAGGTAGGGTTTACATAAAGAGTTTGATCCAAAACAGGGATTTCTCCAACTACTTCTTGCACATATTTCTCTACCATCACTTTTCCTTTGGCAATGGAGTCTACAACAAGCTCTGTATTTATAGTATAGCTAGCGGTGTTGCGATTAAATTTTACGTTGGGCCTTGTTGTAGATGTTGTAAAGTTCTTGAAGTGTGCACCCCTATAGCTTTTTAACTGCGGAACCCCGTAAAGTGGTGTTTGCTCGTCTAAAACTCCTTCAAGAGTCTCATAACTTGCCGTGACTTGATCAAACTTGTAATTTACTTTTAATGATGAATAGTTAGGGTGGGTGGCATCAACATCCTTGTGCATCCAGTTGGCAATGGTAGCCGGGTCTAACTCTGTGGCCCAAATTTGGAAATCATCTAGTTTGCCATCATAAAAGTTATCTGCATTCCACTGCCCTCTTCCAAGGTTAAAATCAGCGATAGTACCTACCGCTCTATTGAGCCCTGTTCCGGTATGCCATAGTTCTGCGTTGAGGTAGATATTCATTACACCAGTGGTTGCATTTTTAGTGAATGCCCAATGGTTCCAAACATTTTTGTATTGATCAATATCATCAACCTCTTTATCTATGCGGTCATACCCTGTCGCGTCTCCTGCGTCCCAATACACTCTTTGGTTGCTCCAAGGAAGATGTATGTTTAAAACTCTATTTCCGTCTTGATCATGGACGTCAAAAACACTATCGTTTTGCGGCTGCTCCCCATTTCCGTTTAGCCAAAAAGAAATGGTAACTTCATTTTCTATCTCTGTAAGATTGGTGGTTGGAACTTCTAGTTTATCTGGTCCATTAAAATTAAAATAAGCGTCTGTGGTTGCAGCCCGTGATGCGCAATCCCAGGAGTAGGCATTACCACTCAAAGTCACAGCGCTTGCGCCCTCTTTACCTGTAAATGCAACCTCTACAATGATGTTTGATGCCCCATCCCAGTTAAAAAAAGAAGGGAAATCAATATGCTGCCAGCCTGTATCACTAAAGGCCAAATCTTTAGCAAACACTTCAACAAAATCTGTAATTATCTCATTTTCCTGTAATTCGTTTTGTGTGGTTGCCTTTAGACCAATTCTAAGGTGCTGCATTTCTCCACCAGTATCAAGAATGTTAAACTGCATTCCTGTAATATCTCCGGAAGTTAATCCAGAGGCCACAAGCTCAGACTGTCTAAACAAATACTGCATCTGAGAGTCTTCTAAAGAAGCATCAAAAGGATCTTGAATTTCTTGCGTTCCATCACCCACCTGGTAGGCCACAAGCTCAGAAGGGTCATCAAAAACGATGGTTTGCTCATACCTAGGAGTATAGCTCCAAGCAGTATTGTTCATGTAAGAAAAACTTTCAGGTGTTAAACCTCCATTTCCGCCAATATAGTAGTTAGGGTGAAGCCCTTTGCCCGTATGTTCAATAACTTTTAGGTATGACAGGTAATCCCACTCTCCACAATTTGGATTTTGAGTTGGGTCACACTTTAGTTTGTATTTAATGTATACTTTTTCAAAATCAAGCCCTTCCAAAGAGGTAAAATCAAAATATCCCTCTCTTGGAGATAGCCAACCTTGTCCTACAGGATAGCCATCAAATTCTATGGTCTGAATTTCAATTTCATCTCCAGGTTGTTGAGAAAATGACACAAAAGAGAATAAAATAAAAACAAGTAATAGTCTGTAGTTGGTTTTCATCAAAATGTAATTAAATTTATAAATGCAATTTGCTTTAAGCAAACAGGCTTAAATATAATACTATTTATGAATCTATCCTATTGGGAGCAAAAGTCATGGTTTACCAACATAGACTTTGCCATTATTGGCAGCGGAATTGTTGGTCTTAGCTGCGCTCTAGAATTACGGGAACTTCATCCAAAGGCTAAAATTGTGGTGTTTGAAAAAGGAACCCTGCCCAGTGGAGCCAGCACTAAAAACGCAGGGTTTGCTTGTTTTGGTAGTATGTCTGAAATACTACAAGACCTTGAAACACACTCACCAAGTGAGGTGGTCGGGCTTATCTCTGCGCGCCTTAAGGGCCTCTCTACCCTTAGAGACGCCTTAACAGACCAGAGAATTGACTATGCCCAACTGGGAGGATATGAACTTTTTCCAGAGACAGACAGCGCTGTTTTTGATAGGTGTTTCAAAAACTTAGACGCTATCAATGAGCTGCTATTCCCCATTTTTAATGCCAATGTATTTTCTGTGGTTGACACCCCTTTTGGGTTTGAAAAAGTAGCTTCGAAAGCAATTTTCAATAAATTTGAAGGACAGCTTGATACCGGTAAAATGATGACAGCATTACTAGAAAAAGCGGCCTCAAAAGGTATTTTAATATTAAATAACGCCCTGGTTAAAGACATCTCACAAAAGGGAGCATCGCCAGTTTTTACTCTGGGCAACCTAACTGTTGAGGCAAAAAGCATATGTATTGCCACCAACGGTTTTGCCAGGGAGTTACTGCAAGAAGACGTACAACCGGCAAGAGCACAAGTACTCATCACAAAACCCATTAAAAATTTAGCAATCAAAGGCACTTTTCATCTTGATTGCGGCTATTATTATTTTAGAAATATTGATGATAGAATTTTATTTGGTGGCGCTAGAAACCTTGCCTTTGACGCAGAAAACACCTCTCAAACAGGACTTACTCCCATAATACAAGACAAACTAGAACAGCTTTTAAAAACTACTATATTGCCTCAAACACCCTTTGAGATAGACACCCGTTGGAGTGGTATTATGGGGGTTGGAAGCCAAAAAAAGCCCATTATAAAAAAAATATACTCTAGCGTTTACTGTGGTGTTCGTTTGGGAGGAATGGGTGTTGCCATAGGAAGCAGTATAGGTAAAGAGTTGGCAGTACTTTCATCAAAAAAAGAACAACACTAGTTGTTCAAATTAATAGTAATGAGCTCAAAAAAAATCAAAGAACACTTACTACTATCTTGTGAACAGCAAATAATGCAGAAGTATATTGTTGTTCAAGATAAAATTAAGGGCATTGTTGCATCCTTAGATGATGCAACAAAAAGTAGCGCAGGAGATAAGCATGAGACTGCTAGGGCTATGTTGCAACTAGACAGAGAACAAGCAGGTGAACGATTAGTAGAAATTGAGAAAACCCTTGAAGTGCTCCACAAAATCAATCTTACAAAAACAGCAGCCCATGCTCATTTAGGAAGTTTGGTAACTACCAACAAAGGCAACTTTTTTTTAAGTATTTCATTGGGTGTTTTGACCCACCAAAAAACAACTTACTATTGTATTGGCTTACAAACACCAATAGGCAAATTGTTATTTGGCAAGCAAGTTGGAGACACTTTTTCTTTTAGAGAAACTACCTATCAAATTAAAGCAATTGAGTAATGCAGACGTTTGTATTTTTTTTTAAACAAGGGCTATCGCATATTTTAGATATAGACGGCATTGACCACCTGCTTTTTATACTAGCCATTACTGTGTTTTTTAGCACTTCCCAGTGGAAAAAACTAGCCCTGCTTATAACAGCCTTTACCATAGGACACAGCATAACCTTAGTGCTTTCTGTCTATGATATTTTTACCTTGCCACGTGATATTACAGAGCAGTTGATACCCATTACAATTATTGTAACCTGTATAAATAATTTTATTAAAGTATATAAACCTACCCAAATTAACTACCAATTATTATATATTATGGTCTTAATTTTTGGGTGTATTCATGGTTTGGCATTTTCAAATTTTCTAAAAATGGCCTTTTTTGAAGATGATAACTTACTTGCTTCTCTGGTAGGTTTTAATATTGGTATTGAGCTTGGTCAACTCATGATTGTGGGTGTGTTTTTAGCGGCTATACAGACGGCATTTTTCTGTTTTAAAAAACTAAAGCACCAGCATGTTATCATAGCATGCTCTGCACTAATATTAATTTTTGCAGTAAAAATATTGTGGGACCTGTTTTAAAGTCAAAGGTTAGTTATTATGGTTTATACCAACTCTAGGTATACCTTCGTTTTTTCTTCTAGCAATGTAGGGTGATTTAAAAATAAAACACCTTCTGGAGTTTGCACCTGCACCTCGTAGTAATGACCCTTAAAGTATTGTTTTAAAACCACTCCAGAGACAGCTGTAGGTGTTTTAGATATTTTTAGTTCATAAGGCAATACTGTGCGAAGGCTTCCTTTTTTAACCCCTTTAAAAACACGGGTATCAATAACAGATCCAGAACCAAAAAAACCAGCCTGGTAAGGTGTTTTAAGATTTGAGATAATCTCCTGCGGGCTACCCATCATTTCTTTGGTACCATCTCGCAGCATAAGTATAGTGTCTGCAAAACCCAAGGCCTCATCGCTATCATGGGTGGCAGTAATACAGGTAATATTGTTGTCCTTTAAATAGCCATATAAATTACGGCGTAGTTTGTTTTTTCTGAAGGTGTCTATATTGCTAAACGGCTCGTCTAAAAGGATGACCTCAGGAGTGTTTGCAAGCGCTTTTGCAAGCGCTACTCTTTGTTTTTGACCTCCGCTAAGGTTTTTCACCTTCGTGTTTTTATACTCTTGCAGGGCCACAACTTCTAACAGCTCATCTACACGAGCTGCGTCTTGCTCTTTGTTATTACGCTTTAGGTGTGTGGCTATATTTTCTGCAACAGAGATAAACGGCATTACATTAAACTCTTGAGCTACCAATTTCATAGCAAGCTCTCCAGGCACAAGATTGTGTTGGGGCCCTAATAGCTGTTTTTCTTTCCAAAACAACAGCCCATTTTCTAAATGCAATAGCCCGTAAATTAAGTGCAGTAAGGTAGATTTCCCGCAACCACTCTCTCCTAAAACCACCAAATGTTCTCCCTCTTTTAAGGAAAAAACGATGTCTTTTAATATTAACACCTCAGGTGTGTTTGGGTATGAAAAATCTTTAATAGTTACATTTAGCATAAAAAATAGGGTGGTAAAAAAGCTACATATCCCAAGAGTACCTACCTAGTGATATATAGCTTTATAGTGGTTTAAATTGCGTTATTGTTTTACGCCATCATTCATTTGTTTTGGCAAAACCTTATAGCCCATATTATATAAAGTGAAGCCATATATATCTGCATATTGTTCTATGGTTTTGCTTACTGGAGTTCCTGCGCCATGTCCCGCATCTGTTTCAATCCTAATCAAAACAGGAGCAGCGCCTCCTTGTTTTTCTTGTAGTTCTGCTGCAAATTTAAAACTATGTGCAGGCACCACCCTATCATCATGATCTCCTGTGGTAACCATTGTTGCAGGATACTTTGTGCCAGGAGTTACATTATGTACCGGGGAGTACGCCTTTAGGTATTCAAACATTTCTTTACTCTGTTGCGCCGTACCATAATCATAGGCCCAACCAGCTCCTGCTGTAAAGGTGTGGTAGCGCAGCATATCTAAAACCCCAACAGCTGGAAGGGCTACCTTTATTAAATCTGGCCGCTGTGTCATCGTAGCGCCCACTAAAAGCCCTCCATTAGATCCTCCACGAATAGCTAAGTAATCACTAGAGGTGTATTTTTCAGAAATTAAATATTCTGCGGCGCCTATAAAGTCATCAAAAACATTTTGCTTTTGTAATTTTGTTCCTGCATCATGCCATTTCTTTCCATACTCTCCACCGCCTCTAAGATTGGCAACAGCATACACGCCACCCTGCTCCATCCACACGGCATTTGTAATGCTAAAACTTGGGGTTAAACTAATATTAAAACCGCCATAACCGTATAAAATCGTTGGATTTGTGCCGTCCAGTACTATTCCTTTTTTGTGGGTAATTATCATTGGCACCTTCGTGCCGTCTTTTGAGGTGTAGAATATTTGTTTGCTTTTGTACTCATCTGAGTTAAAATCAATGCTTGGTTTTTTGTATAGTTTGGAGGCTCCAGAAGAAATTTCATAAGAATAAATACTGCCAGGAGTCAGGTAATTTGTAAAAGAATAATACAAGCTTGTGTCTTGTTTTTTAGCGCCAAAACCACCTGCAGAGCCAACTCCAGGCAAGGCAACTTCTCTTACTAGGGCTCCATCATAGGTATACTGTTTTATTGCGCTCACGGCATCTTCCATATAATTTGCAAAAATATACCCACCACCTGTGCTAGCTCTTAAAACATTTTGAGTTTCCTTAATAAGATCTTTCCAGTTTTCTGGTCCTGGACTAGCTGCATCTACAGTAACTACTTTTTTGTTGGGAGCATTTCTGTTTGTAACAAGGTAAAGTTTACTGTCAACATTATCTATAACAGAGGTGTCACTATCTGTGTCTTTTTGTACTGTAACAAACGGACTTTTTGGGTCACTGAGGTCTTTGATAAAGAGTTTGTTTCCTGAGGTTGAAACACTAGCAGAAACAATCAGATATTTATTGTCCTGTGTGGTACGACCACCTACATACCTGTGCTTTTGTTCTGGGGTACCCCCAAAAATAAGCTCATCTTCTTTTTGAGAAGTCCCAAGTTTATGGTAATAAAGCTTGTGTTGATCTGTTTTGGCAGAAAGCTCACTTCCTTTTGGTTTGTCATAGCTAGAATAATAAAAACCTTCATTTTTTAGCCAAGAGATGCCGCTAAATTTTACATCCACAATGGTGTCCTCTATAATTTCTTTTCTTTGGGCATTCATCACAAGCACCTTTCTCCAGTCACTCCCTCCCTCGCTTATACTGTAGGCAGCCAATGATCCGTTTTCGCTAAAACTGAGTCCTCCTAGTGAAATGGTTCCATCTTCAGTGAATGTGTTTGGGTCCAAAAAAACTTCTGCCTTATCTGGGTCTTGCCCTGTTTTGTATCTGTAAATTACATATTGGTTTTGCAACCCATCATTTTTATAAAAGTAAGAGTAGTCTCCTTCTTTAAAAGGGGCGCCTACTTTTTCATAATTCCAAAGTGTAGTAAGGCGCTTTTTTAGTGCCTCTCTGAAAGGAATATTTTCTAAATAACTAAAGGTAGTTTTGTTTTGATCTTTTACCCACCTAGCTGTTTCTTCGCTCATATCGTCCTCAAGCCACCTGTAATGGTCTTTCACCTGTGTTCCAAAATAATTAGTAACAGTGTCAACTTTTTTGGTCTTAGGATAGGTCACGGTATTGGTTTGGTTTTTTGAAATATTGTTATTGTTACACCCTAAAAGAACTAGGGCTGTAAAAAATGGGAGCATTAATTTTTTCATGAGGTTATTTTTTATAAAAATACACAAAAAAACAGGCCCTAATTAAACTATAGGCGGCCTGTTTGGGTTTTATGAGCGGTTTGCTATTGTTATTGAAACAAAGAAGTGTAAGATTTCCAGTATTTATAAATGAGTACCCCAGTAATTGTTAGCATAAAAACAGCCACAAACATACCTGAGACATCTAAAAAAAGATGAAATAATAAAATATTAACAACAATAGGAGCAAGTAAAATAAGTGCAAACGGAACCCACTTTTTAAATAGTAGTAGCCCCCCGATAAGTAGCTCTAAACTGGCAACAACATATAAAACATATCCTGTGCTATTTAAAGACTCCATAAAGTTTGCTGCTGCTGGGGCCATATCAAAAATAGGGATGAACGGAATAAACTTATTTATACCAAATATCAGTAAAGAAATACCCAGCAACATGCGTAAAATAGTTGTAAAAGTTGAATTCATAATGGCGATTGGTTTAGCGTTATTGTTACTTAAAGATAACAAAAAATAAATACCCCAAGGGCAACTACTTGCAAATGGGGTATTTATGCTATTTTTAAAGCCTTAGTCGCAGGGAGTATCTAGAGAGTTAATCCAGTCTCTTAGCAACTCAACACCATCATTGTGGATAATACTTCTTCCTAGTAGCGGCATGCGTTCTTCCTCTGCCGTTACATTCAGGCGGTAGTAAATGACAGAGTTTTCTGGATCTCCAGGTTTAATTAATTTTTGATCTAAGGAGAGATTGCTTAACATTTGATCTGGAGTTACACAAACCCCTAAATTTTCCAATAAGTTGTTTTCGCTAAAGGCAAACCTCATGGGCCTGTAATTACAATGCCCCTCATCTCTATGACAGCTAGCGCAATTAATATCTACATACGAGCGCACTCTGGTTTCAAGGTCTTGTGAGGTGTCTCTATAGTCCACAACTGTATTGATGTTTGTGGGGATATTATCTTCAAGATAACCAACATCAATCCACTTTTGTAGTTGATTTTGCAAGCCATCTGCAAAGGCATAAGTACTGTTAAGACTTTGAGGCTTTATACCAATAGGCTCATTTGTTGTATTGCTTTTGTGACAGGTAAAACATTCACTTCCAGAGGGCATTCTGTAGTTTATTTCACGCTGTTCACCCTCTTCCATCCAGGCAACATATTTAAAACCTCCATCCCCTTGTGTATCGAGGAAAGCTTCTGTTTGCTGATCATTCCAAAAATATTCTGCAAAAGTCCAACCTTCTGCTTTTCTAATCATGAGTCTGGTTTCAATAAGCTCTCTAGTATAATCAGGAAGCACATTGTCATAGAAGAAATTTTTAATAATAACACTACCAACAGGCAACTCTATATTATTGGCGTCTCCATTATAAGTGCCTATTGTGCCGCTAGGAAGCCAAACAAAACGCGATTTGTGCGCATAGTTTGAAAACAATGAACTAATAGGCTCATAAGGAAGCACCCCAAATGTTGGGGCTAGCTCACTAAGCGTATCCTCAAAAAAATGATACTCAGAAAGTGTTGGGTAGGGCACTTGTAGTAAATCTACGGTAACCTCAGAGGTAGGCTCAATGGTAATATATCCAGCGTCATCTTCATTAGAGCAGCTAGTAAATAAAAGACAAATTAGACCGAAATGCAGGAAACGTTTTAACATAGTATAAATAAAAACACCATTGAGTGAATTCTCAATGGTGTTTTTTGAGAATTAAAAAATTATCTTTTTGTGAACTTGGTTGCTTTCACGTTATTTCTTCTAAATTTTTGTCCTGCTATGCGAAGGATGTATTGTCCAGAAGTTAATTGAGACACATCAATGTTGTTGTTGAGGAGTCTTCCGTGCATTACTTTTCTTCCAGTGATGTCAAAAACTGTATAGATAGGGTCTTCAATATCTTCAATGTTTGAAACCGTTAGGTTGTCAAGGGCTGGAACAGGAAATATAGAAATATCACTTGTTAAGAAATCTCCAGTGTTTAAAACACTATTTCCTTCAACAAGTTTGTGGGTCATGTTGATGTCTAGATCTTCAAAAATATCTACAATTCCAGATGGCCAGTAAATTGTTACAGATGTAATTTCTGCATCTTGACCAAGACCAAAATGTGTATTTAAAGTACTCATGTTTCTAAATCCTTCTCCACTTCTTACTTCTCTAATTTGAGTTCCAGAAGGCGAGGTTAGCTCAACTCTTGCTCCAATACCTCCTAGGTTACTCTCCACACCAACGGTGTTGATTTTTAACCAGTTATTGTTGTTGGTGTTGTTTATGATAAGCTGTCCATTAGAAATAGCATCAACAAATCCATCTTCATTAATATCTCCAAAACCACCATTACCAATATTTGTGCTAGAGATAGTAAAAGTAAGATCTCCATTACCATATAAAATTACTCCACCAGAGACAATATCTGCATACCCATCATTGTCAAAATCATAGGTTTGATTTTCAATACTAGTTACGTTAAATTCTGTAAGGCCAGAAGCGTTAATTACATCGGTAAAAGTTCCATTACCGTTATTCCTCATAAGTCTATGAAATCCATTGCTAAAAGTACTAGCTCCTATCCATCCATCTAAATCTCCATCATTGTCATAATCTGCCCAAGCACTTGACCAGGTTTGCATGTCATCCTCTAGATTTAAAGAAGCTCCAATTTCTGTAAATGTACCATCTCCATTGTTTACGTGCATTTCATTGTCTCTTCTTTCAGACTCTCCACCACATTTTGCGATAAACATATCTACGTCTCTATCATTATCAAAGTCTAACCACACAGACCCATAATGCCCTCCAGATGGATAATCTCCAAGGCCACCTTGAAAGTATTCTAAGTTTCCTTCTCCATCATTAATATAAAAAACACTTGGCTCAACATCATGACAAACATATGCATCTAGGTGACCATCATTGTTTATGTCCACAAAATTAGAACGTTGCGAGAATACATATTCTGAGCCAGATACTTCAGTATAAGCTGTCCCATTATCGTTTGCTCTCATAAAGGTAACACCACTACCTCCACCATACAGTAAATCTGTATAGCCGTTGCGGTCATAATCTGCAGCAGCCAAACTCCAAGATGGAGAATTGTCAGCAAATTCTGTGGCAACAGTTGACTCTATAAAAGAGCCATCTTGTTGTTGATATAAAACTTGAATATTAGAATTATCAACAGAAAGGATATCGTCCAGTCCATCTCCATTCATATCTACAATACCTCTATCGGTGTAATCTGTACCGGCAGATTGAGGTGTAAAAGTTACCTGAGCCGCACTGTATTGTGCTACAGCAAAAAGACAAGCAAAAAAGAATAATTTTTTCATAATAATAATTGTTTTAATTAATCACAAGATTGGTTAATAGAATTTATCCAGTCTTCCATAAGCGCTAGGGCTTCTGTATGAACTAGACTTTGCCCAAACTGGGGCATTTTATAGGCCTCGTCTCCAGTGACAGACATCCTATAGTATATTATTGAGTTTTCTGAATCTTCAGGCGCGATGAGCTTAGTAATAAACGTTCCCCCACCCACTGGAATTGGGGTGTCGCCTTCCACACAAACACCTGCGTTTTCATCGTTGTTTAACGTGTCTGTATATCCAAGACGTATTGCTCTGTAATCTCCCTGTCCTCCATCAATGTGGCAATTACCACAATTAATATCCAGGTAAGATTTGGCTCTTTGTTCTAAAGAGTTTGAAGCGTCTTCCCAGTCTACCACCGTTGTGATATTTGAAGGAAGGGCGTCTTCAAGGTATCCAAAATCAATTAGTTTTTGTAATTGATTGCTAGGGCCATCATCGTAGGTTAGAAAAGAATTAATGTTTTGAGGCTTTATGCCAAGAGGGACGGTCTCAAAATCATTGGAATGACAAATTACACATTGTTGTTTTGCTGGAATTCTATAATTAACAAATCTTTCTTGTCCATCTTGTAACCAGTTAACTTCTGTGTAACCCCCGTCTTCTGTGGTTTCCAGAAAAGCTTCTGTTTGCGCCTCATTCCAAACATATTCAGCAAAGTCCCAACCGTTTTGGGTTTTTACCATTACTCTGGTTTCAATAATTTTGGTTGTGTTTGTTGGTAGTACATTGTTATAATAAAACATTTTTATTAGCGCACTACCCGTCGGAAAATCTAACGATTTATTGTTTTGGTCAAAACTTGCTGTTTCACCCACAGGTACCCAAACAAATCTTTCTTTAACAGCATAATCTGTAAATAATGAACTTATAGGCTCATAAGGAAGCACTCCATATGCAGGCTCTATTGCACTTAGCGCACCATTAAAAAAATTGTATTCAGAAAGTGTATCGTAAGGGAATTTATCTAAATCTAGGGTAACGCTTGTGTCTTGAAAAACGATAATAGAAATTGTTTCTGTTTTGCAATTGGTTCCGTCTTGTAGGCAAATGGTATACTGCAAGGTATCTGTGCCCACAAAATTTACAGCGGGATCATATTCTAAAACATCATCGCTAGTGTCTTGCGGGGTGTTATTGTTGTTTATTATCACATCACCATTGTTTGAGGATGTTACAGATAGCAGACCGGTTGCTGGAATATTTGTGTCATTAGCAAAAATGTCAATGCTTATTGTTTGCAGTGTTGATACTTGCACGAAATCTTCTTGTGTTTGTATCTCTAGGGGAACAAAAATATCTGTATCATCATCTGAACCACACGAGATGATTAGCAGTATTGCAAATAACAGATATAAAACTTTTGGCATTTCTTAAAAATCATTTAATCTAAAGAGCCTAAAAATAGGGCTTTAAATTCAATATTATAAACAATGTAGTGAGTTATGTCTGTTTATACATCATTGAATGAGACAATTATTAGAAATCTATCTATTTTAATTTCGTTTAAATTTTTTAAGATTAAAATAACACAAGCTGATGCGCCACCAAATACTCTGCAATTTGAATAGCATTTGTGGCGGCTCCTTTTCTTAAATTATCACTTACAATCCACATGTTAAGTGTGTTTTGCTGTGAAAAA
>Ga0302126_10001139_pt1 | contig 15921 bp, 13 predicted proteins | sample CB4_20m_MG_FD_203108 | JGI IMG/M metagenome (GOLD analysis project Ga0302126, IMG submission 203108) | Marine microbial communities from Western Arctic Ocean, Canada - CB4_20m | ecosystem: Environmental > Aquatic > Marine > Oceanic | place: Canada: Western Arctic Ocean | collected 2017-09-24 | reverse complement strand
TACCTCTCTGGTGCCATCTGCCTTGTCAACGGCGAGATGACCCACACCGGTAAGATCGGTGAGACCCGCGACATCGCTTACGGCCAAGCCGCTGCCCGCGTCTGCGCGCTTAATCTCCTCGCCGTGGTCAAAGACCAAATCGGCGACCTTGATAAAATCTCCCGCGTCGTCCAGCTCAACGGCTTCGTCAATGGCATACCCGGTTTTGCCGAGAGCCCGGCAGTGATCAATGGCGCGTCCGACATCCTCGTTGAAATTCTCGGCAACCGTGGTCGCCACACCCGCGCCGCAGTCGCCGTGACTGGGCTACCCAAAGACACCAGTGTCGAGATCCAAGCTGTCTTTGAGGTGGCATAATCGTGAAGCTCCTAACCTGGATCTAAAGGAAACTTTTTACACACCACCCGACTTTACCAGCTCATGATACCTCGTCTTTACATAAACATTCTCCTGACTTGTTGCGCAAGCCAGCTCATGGCGGCAGATCCGGAAAAGTCTGTCGTGCAGATTATCAACTACGCGCAGGGCCCCAATTGGGTTGAGCCATGGCGCTTCTCCAGAGTCGCCAGCGGCCTCGGCAGCGGCTTCGTCATTAAGGGCAATCGCATTATGACAAACGCCCACGTTGTTAGCTGGTCGAAGCAACTAGTCGTTCACCGTTACCAGGATCCTAAGCCTTACCTTGCCACAGTCGAGTTCATCGGGCACGACTGCGATCTTGCCATTTTGAAGGTCGAAGACGAAGCGTTTTTTAAAGGCATTGAACCGCTTCAAATCGGAGAGCTACCCGCAGCGCGCTCCTCTGTCACTACTTATGGCTACCCTGCCGGCGGACGCCAAATCTCTTACACTCGCGGTGTCATTTCACGAATCGAAATGCAGCGCTACGCTCACATCTATAATCGCTCGCTACTCACCGTACAAACCGATGCTGCCATCAACCCAGGCAATAGCGGTGGCCCCGCGATTCAAGATGATAAAGTCGTGGGAGTCTCCTTCCAAGGAAAGCCCGGTCTCGAAAACGCTGGCTTCTTCATACCCCCCAATATCATAAAGCACTTCCTCGAAGACATCGAAGACGACAAATACCACGGATTCCCCGATGCGGGCATCAGTTTGATCAAGTTAACCAATCCCGCCTTCCGCGCCTCACTCGGCCTACCTAATAATAGCGTGGGTGCACGCATCGACCGCATCCTACAGCCCTTTCCAAAGACGCATGAACTGCTCCGAGTAAACGACGTCATCCTAGAGGTCTCCAACCAAGAGGTCGGCAGCGACGGTATGATTCTCTACGAAGGCAACCGTGTGCATTGTAGCGTACTTTTCGATGAAGCCCAGCACGGCGAACCGATTGCTTTAAAACTATGGCGTGCAGGCGAAGCCATCAAACTAGAACTACCCGTCTTCGTGAACAGCGCAGACCGTATCAGCGGCAACCAACACAAAGAACCTCCCTACCTCATAGTAGGTGGCCTCGTCCTTACCGAACTTAGTATGAACTATCTTAGCTCCCTAGGGCGTAACTTGGGCGAGAGCGTTGGTTCGAGAACTCATTACGAGCTCTTCTTCCGCAGTCACCAGTCCGAAGAACTGGCGCGCGCCAAACCCGTCGTAATTTCTAAAGTGCTCAAGCACCCCAGCAACGTGGACTTCGGCGTAGCCGCTCGAGAAGTCGTGACAGAAGTGAACGGCCAGACCATTAACTCCATGTCCGACCTCAAAGCAGCCCTAAGTAACAGCACTGATGACTTTCACCGATTCCGATTTCTCTCTGGCGCTGAGGAAGCGCTCCACACCGCCGATGCCCGCGAAGCCGAGGCAATGCTTTTGAAACAATACAACATACCCAGCGCTGAAAGATTGGAGGTTCTTCATGATTAAATCGTCTTTCACTTTAGCCTTCCTGTTGATCGCTGGCTTTGGGCTAGCTCAAGCGCGTGCTTTTGACCCCGAAGCGTCAGTTGTGGAGATTGAGATCACGAAAAAGACCTACGACTATCGTATGCCATGGGTCAGCCGAAATGAGCAGACCCATAAAAATGGAATCCTCGTCGGCCAAAATCAGATCCTCACTACAGCTGATGGTTTCTCTGGGCAGTATCTCTGCCGCATCACAAAAGGCGGCGAGAGTCGCCAATACACCGCGCAGATTAAGTGGATCGATTTCTATGCTAACATCGCGATGCTCGACGTGAGTGAGCCCACCTTTTGGCAGGATATGGAGCCCGTGAAGCTAGCCAAAAAAATCCCCCAGTTCGGTGATTTACAAATCTATCGCTGGCGATCGGGTCGCATCGAAGAGCGTGCCGCCGAAATCATCCGTCTCTATAACGACACCAACAAGATGAGCTTTCTCCAGCATCTAAAGCTCTCCGCCTCCTCAGAAATAACTGGTGCAGGTTGGGCAGAAGTCGTCTTCGACGGAGCGCAACTCGTAGGGCTAACTGAATCGGCCAGTAAGGATAATCGTTTTAACATTTTGCCCGCCCCCTTTATTGCCAGCGTGATTGAGCACAATCAAAACGCAGATAACCCAGGCCTAGGCAACTTCGACTTTCGCTGGATGAATGCCAAGAATCCTGCGCTACTAAAATCCAAAGGCCTAAACATGCCAGACCGCGGGGTCGTTGTCACTGAAGTTGGGGGTCGCCGCTTGGCCGACAGTAACTTGAAAAGTGGTGACGTCATCCTCGCAATCGAAGGCTTCGAAGTCGACAGCGAGGGTAAATACCTCGATCCAGACTACGGAAGACTCTCTATCTCTGGTCTCGCCACTCGTGCGCACTCCGCCAAAGACATCATCTTCATGACGATCTGGCGCGATCAAGCTATGCAAAGCATTGCCTACAACCTACCCCGTGCACAGTTCAGCAAAAGCCTCATACCCAGCGAGCGCTACGATGCACCCCCGCACTATTTAGTCGCTGGCGGCCTACTCTTTCAGCCACTCGATGGTCCATTGATGCGGGCACTTGATAAAAACAAACCCATCCTGTTAGATTATTATAGCGACCGCCCACCACTCGAAGGGCGCGACGGCATTGTGCTACTTAGCACAGTACTACCCGACGATTACAACCGAGGGTACGAAGACATACGCTACGTTATGGTCGACCAGATCAACGGTCGAGCCATCCACAAGCTAGAGGATGTCAAAGCCGCACTCGCACAGCCTGAAGAGGGCTTTCACCGCATACAATTTATGCCTGACGAAGCTACACATCAAATCGTTCTCGACAGCACAGAGATGCCCAACGCGACCGAACGTATTTTGCGGCACTACAGGATACCTGCGGCCAGTTCGTTGTAGCCAAAGTCTGGATTCGTTAAGCCGAAAACGGAAACGTAACAGGCCCGTCATAGCCGTCCTGGGAATCTTCCACTACGACATTAGATCGGATGCCGCCACGACCACGCCAAATTGTTTCAAGGCGCGCCCAGCGAGGCTTGCAGGCAACATAGAAGTCTTCAAAGATCTGATTGCTCGCAGCCTCAAAGAAGATGCCTTTATTACGAAAGCTGTGTAGGTAAAGTTTCATTGCCTTGAGCTCCATGCAGACCTCGTCGGGCGCATAACTAAAGACAACAGTCGCATAGTCCGGATGCCCCGTCATTGGGCAGGTCGAAGTAAACTCCTCCTGAATATGCTGGATCGTGTAATTGCGTTCTGCGTTCGGATTGGGAAAGGTTTCAATGTCCATGCAAAACACTGTGCAGAGCTTTTTGTATAATTCAACTCATTCGTAGTAGCTGTTTCAACTGCCACTACGAATGCAAGCTTGCACCACCCTATCCACTAGGCGAGATTTCACACAATGAGCCAATCCACCCCAGCACCCGGTCAACTCACCCTAGTCGCTGCGCCAATCGGTAATTTGAGCGACATGACCCCGCGCGCCATTGAGACGCTCAAAACAGTCGACGCCATTGCCTGTGAAGATACCCGCGTGACTGGTAAACTAATGAGTAAGCTGGGGATCGAAAAAACATCGCCCCTACTTTCCTACCGAGAAGAAAACGAGAAGCATATGGCGATCGAACTAGCCGACCGCATCGAATTAGGCGAGCGAATCGCGCTGATTTCCGACGCAGGGATGCCCGCAATTAGCGACCCTGGCTTCCGGCTCGTGCGCGAGTGTCACAAGCGCGGACTCCATGTAACCACCGCGCCTGGTCTTACTGCAGCCACCACTGCGCTCGCGCTCTCTGGGCTGCCGACTGATGGCTTTCTTTACGTCGGCTTCTTGCCACCGAAAAGCGCCGCTCGTAAACGCTTCTTCGAGAGTAAAAGAGAATTTGAGTATACAATAATCGTCTACGAATCCTGCCACCGCATCGCTAAGTTTCTCAACGAACTCGTAGAGACACTTGGTGAGGATCGATGCATCAGCGTCGCCCGTGAACTAACCAAGCTACACGAAACCGTACACACTGGGGCCGCCAGCAAGGTGCGCGACCGCGTAGCGAAAGGCAGCCAAAAGGGCGAGTTTGTCGTCTCTATAGCCAAGCACGGATTTGAGTTGTAGGACCTGCTTCTAGCACAACGCGAGCGAGCGCGTGTATCTACCCTAAACGCGGCAACTTCGTTTCGACATCAATCGAAATGCTGCCCTCACCTTTAAGCAAACGTGCCAGAGCCTGTCCGCAGAATTCCAAACGCCAGCCACGCATCATACGGTGCCTGGAGTCTTCTAGATCATCGACTTCTAAAACAAAGGCAGTGACTTCGGCGCGGTTACCGATGAGTGCCGGATCGATCATATCCGCGAGGCAGATGCCTTTAATCGATGCCAACGAAAGATCAACCCGTGCCTCGTAGCCGTCGTCGGGCGAGGGGCCGTTGTGCTTGTTGTTAGGTAAATCCGGCAGGTCGCCGCTGCGTCCACGCTCGAGTGCTTCCCATATATATTTACGGTTTCGATCGGCGGAGCGTTCGCTCAAGCCCTTCATCTGGCGGATGTCTTCCAGCTTTTCGGGCGGCCGCTTTATCAGCGAAACCAGCGCATCATCCGAAAGAATAAAGCCGCGCGGCAAGTTACGACTGCGCGCTTTAAGTTCTCGCCAAGCACCGAGTGCTCGCAAGGTATTGCGTTGCTGCTGCGTCAATGAACCGCTACCGCGCACACGAGGCATCTCATAGTCGGGATCTTTTTCGCCGTAATTGCTTTCATCCTCGTAGACTTTCATCTCATCCTCGATCCATTCTCTGCGACCAAGTGCTTCTGCTTTATCCATGATTTTAACCATGAGATCAACAGAATGGCGTACGTCGTCTTCTGCGTATTTGATCTGAGCTTCAGTCAGTGGGCGCGCCACCCAATCAGAACGAGTCTCTGTCTTGGCGAGGCGAACCTTAAGTAAGGTCTTCAGTAGTTCGCTCAAAGAGATCGTAGAGGACAGTCCCACGAAGCCAGAACTGCGCTGCGTATCGAAAATATTCTTAGGCAAGCCGCCACAGGCGCGATAAAGGATATTGAGATCTTGCTGTGCGTCGTGCAGAATCTTAACCGTGTCTGGGTCAGACATGAGTTCGGCGAGCGGCGACCAGTCTTCGATCTCAGGCGCGTCGATTAACTGACACTCCCCATCGGGGAAGCCAATTTGGATCAATCCTAGTGTAGGGTAATAGGTGCGATCCCAAATGAACTCGGTATCAACGCCAACAGCGCCTACTTCGCGCGCACGGCGCACGACATCGGCTAGGGCTTCTGTGGTATTAATCATAAAGTGAGAAGCGTCGCTGATTCTGTCCGGGAAGGAAAGGAGATTTTTAAATCAGACAAATTGTAGCCCGGATCCATTTACAGCAGCTGAAGCAATGCTACTCAAGCTGTAGTCGAACTGAGCCTTACTGTCTCAAGGTCCCCGCCACCTGTTCGCCGACAAAAAATGGAGGCACACCCTCCATTAAAAAGTCACTGTCTCGTCAGGGCGCCGGATCTGCGTGCGGAACCAAGTGCCCTGCTTCTTTACCAGATGCAGCGTGTTTTGAACAATCGAAGGCAACAATTCATCGCGCTTCAGCTCGCCATCGAGAAAGGCAATCGTCTCACGGTAACCGATGGCCGATGCTGCGCTGGGGTTCCCTTTAAGGCCTTGCACGAGCAAACCTTCGACCTCTGCGATCAATCCAGCCTCAAGCATAAGCTCCGCTCGGCGCGCTACGCGTTGCTTTAAATTCTCCTTATCGCGCTCCAATAAAATGTAGTTTTTTACACAATCAGCAAAAGGTTCCGGGCGCGCGGCAAATTCAGCCTGTAAAGTTGGTAAATCTTTGCCCGAGGCAATACAGCGTTCGAGTGCGCGTGAGACTCTGCGTGGATTTTTGACATCTAAGTTTCCTGTGCCTTGCACACTGCGCCCGCGTAACTCGCGTAACAAACCTTCCAGTCCATCCGCTTCGTAGAGCGCCGTAACCCTCGCACGTATCGCATCGCTTACCTTGACTATATCGATCACGGGTGCAAAAAAGCTCTTTAAATAAAATCCACTGCCACCCGTCACGACGACAGATTTGCCACGCGCAAAAATCTCTGCCACCGCTTCTTCCGCATCGCGCACATAGGCCACGATGTCGTAAGTCGTGCTGACCGAATTGAGGTCAATCAAATGATGCGGAATCCTCGCCTGCTCTTCGCGCGATGGCTTAGCGGTGCCGATATCCATTCCCCTATAAATAAGCGACGCATCGCAGGAAACAATCTCCGCATCGTGTGCCTCCGCGTAACTGAGCGCATACTCAGTTTTGCCGACCGCTGTCGCCCCAGTAATGATGTGTAGTGTTTGTTCCATTTGTGTAAGGCAAATATATCGCCATGTTAATCAAGCGAGAGTCACGGGCACTTGGCAACCTATGAAAATCTACATCTCCACTTACCCTCCACCCTACTCGCAACGGGAGATCTAGACGCCTTAAACACTCTTGCGGCGCGAGTCGCGCATGCACACCTTTAATTTCAACATGCACCCATCAATCCGACTCTGGCAATGGCCGAACATACTGGCGATCGACACTGCCTTAATCGCGATACTTTGGCAGCTGAGCTTGGCAAGGGTTCTAAATGCCGAGATCGATTGGGCCGCCTCTGCCGTATTGGGGCTCTCAGTTTGGCTGACCTATGTTGCGGATCGGTTGTTTGATGTGAGGTCGCGGGAAAAGGCGGCACTCTTTTCGCTAAGGCATCAGTTCGCAAAGCGATACCGTCAAGCACTTTGGTATGTCTGGTTAGTGCTACTAGCGATTAATCTGCTTCTAGCAACGCAACTCACGGTGCTACAACTCAAGAACGGTTCCCTACTCCTAATATTTTGCCTACTCTACACGGCATCCAACCAAAAGCTCTCGAGGCACTTCTTCCCTAAAGAGATCTGTGTAGCTTTGATCTATGCGGGCGGCGTAATAATATTTATGCCAGTAGCTTGCCCGCTTGGTTTCTTCGGAGTATTCACTTTGTTGTGCCTGCTCAATTGCCTGATGATCGGAGCGAGAGAAAAAGTGATCGATGCTAAGATGCGAGTACACTCAGTAGCACCTTTAGTCGCGGAGCGCTGGCTGACACCGCTCGCTTTATTCGGCGCAGGGCTGGCAATTTGGCGAGGTGACGAATTGTGGCTCGGGCTGGCACTTAGCTTTGGACTACTCGGGCTACTGCATGGTCTGAGGAATCGAATCAGTATAGAAGCTTTTCGTGTGTTAGCAGATGCTTCCTTAGTCTTGGGCGCACTGTATGCACTTGGTTTTAGTCAGAGCATTGGTTAGATACCCCCCATGACGAGCAAGTCGCCTATGGAGTAAATGCGACTGACTAGCGTCCGCGACGAATATCAGAGCCCTTAAACTGAACACGTACACGGAAAATAAGCTTAATCCGGGTCTTGATCTTGAAGGTTTTGGGATCGATAGAGTCAGGGATTTCTTCGCGGTGCAGATCAACAATGGCGTGGTAACCTCGCTCGGAAAAAATATCGATCAACATGGCGAGCGCATCCGGATCATGGAGGACGGAGTCCTCGGTATTGATCACGGCTGATCCAGAGATGGCATGGCGCTCAATGATCGGCATAAAGTCACTCATTATGAGAGCGACGACCTTCTCGAAGAGGGGCTCCTGGCGTTCAACATAGGCATCGAGGCGGTCGACAAGGTCTTGGCGGGCGTGCTTCGATATGGTAGCAGCTACGGGAATGCTGGAGATGCGATCGTAGGTGGCCTCGTCGAGTTCGAGCGAGCCTTGGTAACGCAGCTCATCGTCGATGCGCTGACGAACAGCTTCGATCGTGCCGTGTGCATTGATAAAGTGGTAGAAGAAGATCTCGCGCAGGTCTTTGAGCGCACCGTAGGTCTTCTCTTTGAAAGTGCGGTAGCGGTTGAGCGCCGCCTCAGGATCAAGGTCGGTCGGACGCAGTTCTTCAATTTCGCCGACGCCGGACTCGAGGACTTCCTCGTTGTGCTCCTGCGCTTCGACTCCGCGGTTCATCTGGCGCTTTACGCTCTCCTTCTTGTCGATGAATAGCACAACAATATGAAAATGAGGCTTCTTGAAATGCTCGGAGTAGAGGGTCTCTTTGAATTTATTACGCAGCTCGATCAGCTTTTGATACAGGAGCTTAACGCACTCAACCTGCACTTTGGTGCGCGGGAAACCGTCGACGACTGCACCGGTCTGATAGACGGGGTCGAGAAGTTTACGTAGCATGATCTCGATGACCTCGCGGTCACCCACTAGCATGCCAGCATCTTTCATCTTTTGCGCTTCAGGGCTCTTAAGCAAGCCACTGACCACAAGCGGTGGCGCTGTGAGGTCGCGATACTGCATGATGAAGTCAGTGTTCGTACCCTTACCCGCACCAGGCGCACCGTTGAGCCAAAAAATCTCCTTTGGGAAGCGGAGGTTTTCCTCGCCGAGTTCGTCTTCCAGGCTTGCCCAGACAGAGTTGAAAATGATGTGAGCGTCCTTAACCTCAAGGTCTTGGATTTTGCTGTCAGCAGGTTTGATTTTGGTGGAGGCCTGATCGGAAGCCATTTTTATATATTTAGGTAAGTGGTGACTAGATGGCTTAGGAGTGTCGGAATCCGCAAGTGAGATCAAGCCCCTTTAGGATTTTCGTCCCGTGCCGCGCTACTGCTGACTGTTTCTTGTTTGCGCGGTCGACAAATGCGTTCAGTCGCGCTCTCAAAGTCCTCCTCACCACTTAAGATGTCGATCTCGAGGCGTAGATAATAAACGGGTATGCTCGCTTTGATATCATCAAATAAGCGGACGGCGTCCTTCTCAGTTGTCACGATCATATCTAAGTCGGCTTTACCGGCCTTACGGTATAGGCGCTCGATCTCGTAACGAGTAAATCGGTGGTGATCTAAGAACCGCTGATTATAACGAATTTCAGCACCGAAATCACTAAGCATTTTTTCAAAGCTTTCCGGCGAAGCAATGCCGCTAAAGGCTCCGATCTTGGCCCCTCTAAGTGCGTCTAGCGATAGGCGATCGCCTGTATCAACAGATTGGAGGTATTGCGGCTTGTGCGCGCATTCAATTATTTCGGCTTTAGGGTTATTCTCGCGAATGAGCTCAAGTAGGGCTTCGTCACGGTTGCCGTCAGATTTAGTCAGAAAGATATAGCTGGCACGTGATAGATGCTTAATCGGCTCACGCAGTATGCCGCGCGGTAGTAGATGCTGATTGCCGAAGGGATTCGTTTTGTCAACGAGCAGGAGATTAAGCCTGCCCTTGAGCGGCAGATACTGGAACCCATCGTCTAGAATAAGGGTATCACAGCCGAACTTACGAATGGCAAAAGATCCGGCTTTAACCCGATTTTTATCGCAGATTACAACAACGCCTGGTAGATTCTGAGCGAGCATATAGGGCTCGTCACCGGCCACTTCGGAGTCAAGCAGGACAGTCTTACCATCGCTCACGATCTTGGGCGGCGCTTCTTCACCGTGGGTCAGCATTCGCCAGAGTTTTTGCGGCAAAGGTTCTTTTTTACTCTTATAACCGCGACTGAGAATGGCGACTTTACGTCCACGCTCAGCCAAGGTGCGGGCAAATTTTTCAACCACAGGAGTTTTGCCCGTGCCACCAACCGTGAGGTTGCCGACGACCACCACCATGCAGCCTAGCGGCTTACTCCGAAGAATCCTATGTTCGTAGAGATACCAGCGTAGCCGGACGAGAGCGCTAAATATAAAAGATAGTCCATAGAGGAAGCTTCCCAGCACTTCAGCTGCACGTCCATGCCGGCGATCGTAGATCACATCGGTGGTAAAAAGAGCGAAATCATCCGCCATGCGAGCAAGCTTATAGCGTAATCTGCGTAGTGAAGACATAGGTTAGAAAACTTAGAATTTAAGTGAAAAGCGATTCTCAAAAACCAGAAAGAGGGTTGACGCCAGATTTAATCACCGCTTTCTCTCGAAAAAACAGCATGCTCCCGTGATCTCGGGTGGCTACACCGCAACTACTTTTTATGAAATATCTAATCATCGCTGAGAAACCCTCTGTCGCTACCGACCTCTCCAAGGCCCTGAGCAAAGAACTTGGTAAATTTGCCAAAAAGGGCAAATCGCGCGATGCGACCTATTTCGAAAGTGAACGAGCTGCCATCACATCGGCCGTCGGCCACCTTGTCGAGCTGAAGATGCCAACTGGTCCCAATGGCAAAAATCTGCCTTGGAACTTTAATGTACTACCCGCCATTCCCGAAAAGTTTGAACTCCAGCCAATTGAACAAAGCGCCGGTCGCCTCAAGCACGTCCTCGGACTTGCTAAGAGGAAAGAGTTCGACGTCATCATCAACGCTTGTGATGCCGGCCGAGAGGGTGAGCTGATTTTCCAATACATAATGGACATCGGTAAGATCAAAAAGCCAGTCAAACGCCTCTGGATGCAATCAATGACTACGGGCTCGATTCAAGAAGCTTGGCAATCGCTTCGCGAAGGCGAGCAAATGTCCAACCTTGCCGACGCCGCTAAATGCCGTTCCGAGTCAGACTGGCTCGTCGGCCTCAACTCGACCCGTGCCCTCACCTGCTTCCGCTCTCGCCACGGTGGATTCAACATCACCGCCGCAGGGCGCGTGCAGACGCCCACCCTCGCCATCCTCGCCAAACGCGAGCGCGAGATCCAAGCATTCAAGCCCGAAGACTACTGGGAAATCCACGCTGACTTCGCGGTGGCTAAGGGCAACTACCCGGGCAAATGGATCGACCTAGACTGGAAGAAAAAAGCCGAGCAGCCACACGGCCGAGCAGAACGCCTATGGGATAAGGAAAAAGCCGTCACCATTCGCGAGCGCTGCGTCGGTAAAGAAGGCAAGGTAAGCGAAGAGAGAAAACCGACCAAACAAATCGCGCCGCAGCTTTACGATCTCACTACGCTCCAGCGTGAAGCCCCCTTTACCGCGAAAAACACCCTCGGCCTCGCTCAAGCACTTTATGAGCGCCACAAGATGCTCACCTACCCGCGGACAGACTCCCGCTATTTACCCGAGGACTACATGAGCAAAGTGCACGAGACCATGCGCGACCTCGCCAGTTCAGGCCACGCAATTGCGAAGTGGGCAGCCAACGCAATCGAAGAAGACCGCGTCAAGTTCAACAAACGTATCTTTAATAACGCCAAAGTCTCCGATCACTTTGCTATCATACCGACTGGGCGCGTAGTGAAGCTCAACGAGCAAGAATCAAAACTCTACGACATGGTAATCAAACGCTTCATCGCGGTATTCTTTCCACACGCTGAGTTTGAAGTCACCAAGCGTCTCACGACAATCAATCATGGCGTGGAAAAAGATACCTTCCTAACTAACGGCAAGACCCTGACAAACCCAGGTTGGCTGGCCGTCTATGGACGCGTAGCAGGTGTCGCCGCGGGCAAGGACGAACTAGTCGGCGTCGATGAAGGTGAAACCGCGCATATCCCCGATCTACCAATCATGCGAGAAATTGAAGAAGGTGAGGAGCTCCCCGCCCCAATCCGCGTCGAGGATAAGTCGACCAAACCATCTGCCCGCTACACTGAGTCTACACTCCTCGCCGCCATGGAAGGTGCAGGTAAACTGATCGACGATGATGAATTGCGCGAAGCTATGTCCGAACGCGGTCTCGGTACTCCCGCTACTCGAGCAGCCACAATCGAAGGCCTCCTTCGCCAAAAATACATCGCCCGCGAAGGTCGTGATCTCAACGTCTCAGGCAAAGGTCTACGCCTGATCGAGCTCTGCGAAGAAATGGATATCAAAGCACTCAGCTCACCCTCCATGACGGGCGACTGGGAGGCCCAACTCAACAAGATGGAAAAGGGCGAGATCCGCCGAGAAGTCTTCATGCAAGGGATCAACCAATTTACCGAAGACGTGGTCGAGAAAGCACGCTCGCACATGCAAATGCTCGTCAACCGCGTCTTCCCCGACCTGGAGTGTCCATGCCCCGCCTGCGGCGCCGCCCGACTCAAACAAACTGATGCCACCTACGAATGCCGCGAGGAAGCGTGTGACTTCCGCGTATCGAAGCACATCGCTGGTCGCCGACTCAGCGACGACGAAGCGAAGGAGCTTATTACCACAAAGCAACTCCCTGAACTTGAAGGCTTCGTCTCGCGCTTCAACAAACCTTTCAGTGCAGCACTCAAGCTTGCCCAATCGGTTTCCAAAACTGGAAAAATAGGCAAATGGAAGACTGAATTCGTCTTTGATGGTGATGAGCCCACCCTCGCCGAAGACTTGAAGGACGACCAAATTATCAAGACCTTCACCATGCAAAATGGTGCCGGCGCGAAGCTCTACGAAACAGAAAAAGCTTATCATCTGCCTGCCCTAAAAACAAATGACTCACCCGAAGGTTTCCGTCTCGGCAAGACGATCTTGCAAAAAGAGCTTCAACCCGACGAGGTGGAAAAACTCTTCACCGAAGGTAAGACCGCCCTACTCGACGGCTTCGTTTCCAAACGCACAAAGCGCCCATTCAAAGCCCACCTCACACTCGACTTCGACAACGGCAAGATCGGCTTCGAATTTGCCCCACGTCCAGTTAAGAAGGCAGCGAAAAAGGCTTCTAAGTAACCATTATAAAGTGGTTCCCGCGTTCGCTACAGACTAGTTGAAGTTGCGGTAGACTCGCTAATTGAAACCAAATAGCTTTTCAATTGCGGCAATCGTTCCAGATGTAATCTTCGGACTGGAGCCACTGATATTCAAGACACGATGGCAGCTTTGCGATTCCAGTAAACTAGGATGGTAGGCAATTATCTTCACATCACCAGCTTGGCCCTTGAGCTTATCTTCGGCAAATCGGGGCGTCCACTCCTTTGGCACCCCGAATTGTGTAAAGGCGATGTCCCATGCCACGACAGTCTTACCCGCAAAAGACTCAGTCAGTAGAGAAGGATAATTGCGGACAAAGTCAGGCACTTGATTACTGAAAACTCGAATACGTGTCGCGACTGGCAGACGACGAAGGTGCTCTCGTAAATCACTTACCTGACCGCTACGAATACTTTGATAAAAGGCCAGTGGATCAACACTCACTAGGTTCATACCGTTCCAAATTCCGTGACGATTCTTACTGTCAAATTTTTGATCTGTATACCATTTTTCAAAATCGTCTGTCAGACGGAAGCCGATCTCAAAGTGGACGTGAGCGCGACTACGCGGAATCGTATAAGTGGCGGAACGCCCCATGATGCCGAGCACGGAGCCCGACTCGACACGTGCACCAGGTATGATAGCATCAGCTACACTGGCGAGGTGTGCGTAGAGCGTATGATAGGCGGGAGTTTCTTGATCGTGCTCGATCACTACGTAGCGCCCATAAGTACTATATCCTGAAATACGGCTAGCATGAACGACTCGACCGGGTAGCACGGCATAGACAGGATCAGCGGCCTCACCGTGGCCGTCGCGCTTAATAGGATACAAGTCGAGCCCTTCGTGAAAACGGCTACCACCATTACGCACGCAACCGAATAAGCCAGACTCAACACGCCCGGATGCGGTAGGCTGGACATAGGCCTCAACCGGCTTGCCATTTTGAAAAGCGGGGTTCGGCGTCGGCCAGATTAGACTAGCATCAACTAGAAATGGCACAAGCAGGACAGGAAGCAGGCGAAAGAATCTCGGCATCTTCATTTTCCGTAGCTTAGGGCAGCGGTGAATCTTTGGCGCCTAATTATTTTCCTGCAGCTCTACGATAGTCTCCTTGATATCGAGCACAAGCTGACCAAGTTCTTCATCGTCGACTTCGACAAATGTAAAGAAGTTACCATCTTGTATTGCGCCATCAATACGGCGAGCACCGATCGCATTTCCGTTAACCATAAAAACAATACGGCTACCCATATTAGAGACTGAGGCCCGATAAAGATCACGCGCACCTTGACCACCTGTCTGGACTAACAATGCAACTCCCAAATCGACTTTGACCATCTCAACATTTAGGATATCAAATTCGCTCACAACAGGAACGTCCTGAATGTTGATCTTCGTCCTGCTGCCTGGGAGCTTGATTGTCTTTCCTGTGGACGCACCGTAATTGACACCACGTGTCTCGACCATGAGGCGTGGCACGCTGAGATTTTCAAGTTTCTCTTTTTTACAGGCGACTAAAAGGCCGAGGCTGGTAAGAAGTATGAGAGAAGATATAGTAATTCGGGGCATGGTTTGTATGTGGTTCAACGATTAAAGGATAATGTCACCAATAGTGTCTTCGATTTTAAGCATTAACTCCATAGATATATCCACAATTGGCACTTGGATCATCTGTTTAGTTTTAACATGTCGATAGCTCTGCTCGCCGATGGACTTACGGTCGCCGGTGGCGCGTAGTACTCGCTTACGCTCCAGCATAAGGGAGAGGAGGTGCTTAAGCATATCTGACTCCTCTTTAGTATCGGGTGATTCGTTTTCAAAGAGTGAAAAGAAAAAGTCTTCTGCGGAGGCCATCGTCTCGCTCGCACTGGTACCCACATCGTCGGGATCTTTAACCACACGTATCCAGCGCCCGAGGACTTCGCCCGGCAACTGAAAAGCCTCAACTTCGTCTGGTCGTAGGTCGGCCCGGCCTAGCTCGCCCGCTTCTTCGCCCTTAAAAATAAGGCAGGCGACTCGATCGCCTGGGTTAAAGGCTCCACCACTGAGAGTCGACTTACGTGCGATTGTTTTGATTTGCCATTCCATAATTGGAGAAAAGATAAGCTGAAAGACTGCGGTGCATGTGCCCCATGGCAACCATAACTCTTGCTCGAAATTGAAGGCTAGTACAATCACAATCCTTCGAATTATTCTTGCGGCTAAAGGACAGTGCTAAAGTGTCTGCGTCTTTCACCCACCACTACCATGCCAAGAACTATCGCCATCGGAGACGTCCACGGCTGTGCCGACGAATTCGAAGAACTACTTAGAATACTCGAACTGAAGCCCGACGACCGGGTTATCCAGGTCGGAGACTTAGTGAACCGTGGCCCCGATAGCCACCGAGTGATCGAACTCGCGCGCGAATATCAGGTAGAAGCGATTATCGGAAACCATGAGCTACGCCTGCTCAGTGCACGGAAAAAGAACAAGCCTAGCCTACTCAAGCACGATGACCAAGCCACCGTCGAACAACTCACCGTAGACGACTGGAATTATCTCGAGGCGATGCCGAAATTTCTCTATGATGCACAAATCGATACAGTGATCGTGCATGGCGGTTTCCTGCCAAATAAGCCATGGCAGACACAAGGCAGCGACCTGATCACCAACATCCAAGTTATCGACAAAAAAGGCAAAGCCGCCAAACGCTCCGATGCACCCGACGCCGCTCCTTGGGCAGACTCCTGGGGTGGTAGTCCCTTCGTTGTTTACGGTCATACCCCGCGTCCGAGGGTGCTTGAACGTAAAGGATCGATTGGGATCGATACTGGGTGCGTCTACGGAGGC
>Ga0302126_10001132_pt1 | contig 15998 bp, 10 predicted proteins | sample CB4_20m_MG_FD_203108 | JGI IMG/M metagenome (GOLD analysis project Ga0302126, IMG submission 203108) | Marine microbial communities from Western Arctic Ocean, Canada - CB4_20m | ecosystem: Environmental > Aquatic > Marine > Oceanic | place: Canada: Western Arctic Ocean | collected 2017-09-24 | reverse complement strand
ACTCGAAATGTGTGAGAAGAGAGTTCGAGTTAGAGTTCGTGACGAGTAGTGATTTAAGGGCAGCAGAGAGTGATGTAGATGATGATGACGATGTAGATGATGTAGATGATGTAGGCGATGAGTTCGATGATGACTTTACATCTCTCGAACGCGCGGTGTTCGTTTCGGAGACTGCTTTCGAAGCAGTTGGTTCAACGACGACGAAAACAAACAGTAATAATGGCGATAGTAATGCCGCTTCGTTGATACAGTTCATTGATACGGCTTCCGGTGATGCAAATTTGTCATGTATTGTGATTAATGCGGTTGTTTCTGAGCAGGATGAAGCTGCGGTGTGCGCGGCGGTTGTGAGTTTTATTCGCGAGTTAACCGTCGCAAGAGAGGGAGATGTGGATCGATCTTATGGGGAGAAGGAGATCGTTCTATGCGCGGCGATGAAGCTCGATGCGGCAGTGGCGAGATCGTCTTCGGTGTTTTCTTTCGGTAAAGATTCTTCCGTGCAAGAGAGAAATAACAAGTGCGGTTTTGGAATGCTCGATGAAAAAAATACGAGAGTTCGCGACGGGCTCTTGAAAGGGATTATTTCCGCGTGTCGCGTCGCGTTTAGTCGTTTCCCAGTTTCTGGTGTAATCGTGTCAGGTTTTGCCGTGCCGAGACTTGGTAGAAGTGAAGAAGAACTTGAAAGTGGAGAAACGGCTGTTAAGTTAGAGGAGGCTTTAGGTAGAAAGTTTAAACATATAGGGGTTTGCGCGACTGGGAAAGCGAGAGAATTCGTCGCGAATAGATTATGGTGGAAGAGTTCGGCCGAAGCTCCAGCAAAACACATGATGTCAATGTTTACTTGAATATTTGTATACTATAGTACTCTTATGATTGTAAATTATCTCGGCGGAGGCGGTGGTTGACCTTGACTCGTATCGCCCATTTTCGGAATGAAATCAACGCCAGGAACTGGCGCTCTCGTTGTTTGTTGTTGAGGTATTGGATTCATTCCACCCATGAACGCCATTTGCCCTATTGGTGGTTGCATCATCATCATCGGTTGTTGTTGATGATGTTGATGAAGATGATGATTTGTAGGCAGCTGGTGCTTCGGGACGAAACCTTCCCACAGTTTCGAAGCAGATATGATTTCTTTTTCCTTCCGTTTCCTTTGTTTCGGGTTCTTCGCTTTCTTCGCCTCGGCTTCGGCTTCATCGTCGCTATACTCATCATCGTTTCCGACTTCTTCATCATTCGCGCCTGAATTATCATACCCTTTTGAGTATAACTTTTCCGGCACTAAAGTCTTCTTCATCGACCTCACGCAAAATATCTCGTCTCCAATCTTCATCTTCTCCGGTCCATTTTTACACTTTCTCTTATCATACCTAAACGTATACATTGGTTTTTGAATGGGACCAAACACTTCCTCGACGAATCCGACCCCGATTTTAGTTCTCAAGCACAACGGCGTCGTCTCATCCAAAGGCGCTTGATCTACTTCCTCCGCTACGACTACGCAAACGTCCCCGACGACGCTAACGACCGTCCCTACTCTCTCAATCTCTTCTTGATCTCCAATATCTGGCACTTGCAGAACTTCTGGTAGCTCATACACCTCGTTCTTCGTCCTCGGCGGTTCTGCGTGCGAAGCGTCCACATCTTCATCATCGTTCTCGTCCGTCCTCTTTTTCTCGTTCACTTTGCCTCGTTTAATGTCGTTCAACCATTGCGGTAATTCCGAGGCATCTAATATCTCATCTTCTTCATCTTCTTCGTCATCGGAAGAACTCGACCATGAACTCGACGAACTTCTATTGCCATCATCATCATTACTATTGTTTCGTCGTTCATCTCTCTCTAACAATTTCCTCGCCTTCGTTTCCTCTTCTTCCCCGAACTCAAACCCATCATCATCATCATCATCATCATTAACATCATCAACGTCAGCAGCAGCACCTGTTTCTACACCACTACCATTACTACGATGAATAGGAACCCCTGCTGCCTCTGCTGCCACTAACACATCCGCCGGTATCCGTTCTCTCGCGTTCCGTTTATTATCCATTCTCTCTATGATATCGTCTATTGTTCAAATGCGCTCTATTTTTCACGTTTCCCCTATTATTTCCCCTATTTTATTTTTCACGTTTTTCCCTTTATTTCCCCAAATTCAATTTTTCCCCGTTTTCGCCCGTTTTTTCTCTCTCGAAACTTCCCTTCAGAACCACGACGCACTCTCTCAATAACTCCATTACTAATAACGAACATTAACTTAGCTGACTTCATAAACAAACAAACAAACAAACAAACAAACAAACAAACAAACGAGAGATAAAGAGAGAGAGAGAGAGTATTATATACACATATATTTGATCAATCAACGCGGGAGAATATATATATAAATATATAAATAAAAAGAAACTGAGAAGGAGAAGGAGAAGAAATTGTAATCGTTGAAGAACGAGATCAAAAGTGAAGTATATTTGTGTTTTGGTTTATATTGAAACGAGAGAGGGATTCAATAAACAGAAAGAATCGAATAACGCGGTGAAAGAATAAGACTGTCATATAAAAATAAAGATGTCTAATTTCCCACAGTCCGAGAAATTGCTCGATTTCAACGAACCGTTTAATTGCGAACTGTTGGACCAAATCGTCAACGCATTTTATCAACCAAATGGGAACCAACGATTGAGGCAAGAGGCTGAGCAGATCATGAAACAAATGCAGGAGAACGAACATATGTGGACGAGAGTGGATGGGATTCTGGAGCATTCAAAGTCAACGAACACGAAGTTCTTCGCTTTACAGATTTTAGATGGAGTGATTAAGTTCAAGTGGGGATCGTTACCGTTGGAGCAACGAGAGGGTATAAAGAACTTTATATCGAATTTGGTCATTAGCTTATCTGGGGATGAGCAAATGTTTCGTAGGGAACGAGCGTACGTGACGAAGATCAATAACGTTTTAGTGCAGATTGTGAAACACGATTGGCCGCATAGATGGCCGTCGTTTATTCCAGATTTGGTCGGCGCAGCGAAAATGAGCGAGAGCTTATGCGAGAATTGCTTAAGTATTTTGAAGCTCTTGAGCGAGGAGGTTTTTGATTTCTCGAGAGGGGAAATGACACAAGATAAGATTAAATCGTTAAAGACGAGTTTGAACTCAGAGTTTGCGATGATTCACGAGTTATGCGAGTTCGTTTTAACGAATTCACAAAAGCCGGATTTGATTAAGCAAACGCTCGTGACCTTGCACGCGTTTTTGACATGGATTCCGCTCGGCTATATTTTCGAGTCGCCTTTATTGGAAACTTTGTTGAACTTGTTTCCAAATCCGCAGTACAGAAACGTCGTTTTGCAATGCCTCGCGGAAATCGGTTCGTTACACGTGGACCCACAGTACAATCCAAAGTTTGTCGCGATGTATACAGAGTTGATGACGCATCTCGCCAGAGCGCTTCCGGAAAACACGAATATTCCAGAAGCCTATGCAAACGGTTCGGATGAAGAACAAGCGTTCGTGCAAAACCTTGCAATCTTTTTCACGCAATTTTTCAAAGCGCACGTGAAATTACTCGAGACAACGCCAGATTTGCAAGCGAATTTGGAAAACGGCTTGGAATACTTGCTGAACATTTCGTACGTGGACGAACCAGAGGTGTTCAAGGTATGCTTGGACTATTGGCACTCGTTGGTCTGTGATTTATTCCAAGCCGATGCTGGCGGACCAGGTGGTGCAGCGGACGGGTTTCCGAATGCGGTGGATTTTACATTTGGTTCCGTCGCCGGGCAAGGCACAAACGGCTCGTCTGGAGGGCAAAGACGAGCGTTATATTCGAAACCAATGTCGAAACTTCGCATGTTGATGATTTCACGCATGGCAAAACCTGAGGAAGTGTTGATTGTCGAAGACGAAAACGGGAATATCGTTCGCGAGACTTTGAAAGATAACGATGTGTTAGTTCAGTACAAAATCATGCGCGAAGCGTTGATTTACCTCGCACATCTCGATCATAAAGATACCGAACAACAAATGCTCGAAAAGTTGAGCAACCAGTTGAACGGACGAGAATATTCTTGGAACACATTGAATACGTTGTGCTGGGCCATTGGAAGTATTTCCGGGTCCATGCAAGAAGACCAAGAGAATCGATTTTTGGTCACCGCGATTCGCGACTTGTTGAACTTGTGTGAAATTATGCGCGGCAAAGACCACAAGGCTGTGATCGCATCGAACATAATGTACGTAGTCGGTCAATATCCGAGATTCTTACGTTTACATTGGAAGTTTTTGAAAACCGTTGTGAATAAACTATTCGAGTTTATGCACGAAACGCACCCAGGCGTCCAAGACATGGCGTGCGATACGTTTTTGAAAATCACAATCAAGTGTAAACGTAAATTCGTCATCACTCAAGTTGGCGAGCACGAGCCGTTCGTCGAAGAACTTTTGAGGGGTTTAACGAACACGATTCGCGATCTCGAGCAGCATCAAGTGCACATTTTTTACGAAGCCGTTGGACACATGGTTTCATCAGAGTTAAACTTGGCGAAGAAAGAGGAATACGTGCAGCGCTTGATGACGCCACCGAATCAAACGTGGGATTTGATCATGACGCAAGCGCGTCAAAGCAGCGAAAGTTTAAAGTCTCAAGAAGTAATCAAGAATATCTTGAACATTCTTAAAACGAACACGCATTGCTGCATCTCGCTCGGCCAGCCGTTCCAGAATCAAATGAGTTTAATCTACGGCGATTTACTCAACGTCTACAAATTGTATTCGGAATTGATCTCGGCGGCGATCGCCGAAGGTGGACCATACGCTTCAAAATCGTCGTTTGTTAAATTGACTCGTTCGGTTAAGCGTGAGTGCTTGCGTTTGATCGAAACCTTCGTCGAAGGATGCGATGATCCGCATTTGATTGCGCAACAAATGGTTCCATTAATGTACGATCCTATTTTAGGTGACTACGCAAGGAACGTTCCAGACGCTCGAGACGCCGAAGTGTTATCTCTCTTTGCGGCAATTGTGAAGAAGGTCAAAGGAGCTATGATTGACGAAATCCCAAAGATTTTTGACGCCGTCTTTGAGTGCACACTCGGCATGATCACCGTTAACTTTGAAGATTACCCAGATCATCGTTTGAAGTTTTTCTCTTTGCTCCGAGAAGTAACAAATCATTGCTTCCACGCTATTGCAACGCTCTCAGCAGAACATTTGAAACTCGTCATCGACTCTATCGTCTGGGCGTTCAGGCACACGGAAAGAAACGTCGCCGAAGAAGGTTTAAATTTACTTCTCGAAATGATGAAGTACTTTCAAATGTCAGAATTTTGCAACGTGTTTTATCAATCGTTTTATCTCACGTTGTTGTCAGAGATTTTCGCAGTACTCACGGATGGTTTTCATAAACCAGGATTCAAGTTGCACGCATTGCTCCTGCAAAACTTGTTTTCCGTCGCCGATTCTCCAGAGCGTTTGACCGCATCGTTGTGTCCGCCAGAGAAACAAAGTCAGTATTCATCCAACGCGCATTTCGTGAAGGACCACGTCGCGACTTTACTTGCGAGCTCTTTTCCGAACATGTCTCCACTTGAAGTTGAGCGTTTTGCTAGCGGTATGATGGAATACAAGGGTGATTTAGTGCAGTTTAAGAATCATTTGAGAGATTTCTTAGTCGCGAGCAAGCAGTTTTCAACCACAGATTTCCAAGAGGAAGAAAGCCAAAGATTAGCCGAAGTGCAGAAAGAGCGAATGGCGTCGGTGCCTGGCATGATTGCGCCAAACGAATTAAACATGGAAGACGATGAGGATTAATTCAATTTATTCAACTAATAATACATATACTACTAATAGTTTGCTACTAATAAAAACGATACTACTATATAAATAATGCTACTGTATACTACTATTACTAACGTCACCTCCGCCGCTCGCATTGAGCACTAGCGGATTCAACAAAGATACGTACGTATTTCTAGGAGCTCACTCGGTCATATTTTGCGATTAGGGATAAGGCAGCTCTTGAATACGTCTCGTCTTCCAAGTTTTCCAAGAAGAGTTCATCGGCTCCGCCTTCATTTACTGATTTCCTAACTCCACTTTCATCGAAATCATTCGGTCTAGACCTTATCGAAGCCGAGTCGTACGCCTTGTCGTAATGATGCAAGAGAATCTCTTCAACGAACTCGTCCCATTTCTTCTCTTTCACTAACTCTCGCCATTCGTTTATTCGTTTATTTCCCACTCTTTTTTCGAGCACGGTTAACTTTTCCAAAAGTCTCGGCACCTCTGTCGTTTCAAAGTGTTCATAATTTTGACGAATCCACTTCACGCGCTGCTCTGTAGGTATACTCAATATCGTCGCTCTTCCTTCACCCATTCGTTTCCAAGTCGTCGCAGGGATCTGTACTTTTCCAATCATGGACGATTCACCTTCGACGAAAACCACGCGCTTATCATTAAACTTACGAAATTTATCTGCCAATCTCGAATCAAACATTTTCTGACTTGGCTGTAAAAACCGATTCGATGGATCTTCCCCTAATACTGATCCTCTATGATTAGCAAATCGTTCCAAATCGATCACTTGCGCGCCGTTCGATTCCAAAGCTTCCAACAATTTCCCCTTCGCGCACCCAGTTTTCCCAGCAATCACGTGAAACGAAAATCTATCCAGTCCTCTCAAATACCCTAAAGTCACTTCGCGATATTTCTTATACCCTCCAGGGACGTAACTGACGTCGAATCCGATTCGACTCAAAGTATGCGCTAACGATAGCGACCTCTCACCGCCTCTGAAGCAATACACTAAAACCTTCGTTTCTTTCGGTTTATCCAGAAAATGTTTCTCGATTATTTTCGATAAGTTCTCCGCGGTCATCTTCGCCCCTAACTTCTTCGCCTCGAACGCGTCTACTTTGACGTACATCGTCCCAATCTGCTCTCTTTGTTCATCGCTTAAAACAGGGCAATTCACTGCTCCAATAACGTGGTCATCTTCGAACTCTTGCGGCGACCTAACATCGCACACGATATCGAACTTCGATTGAAAAAAATCATCTGCATCGACTTCTGATTTCTTAATCCTCGGTCCGAGGTCTAAGTACTCCTCTGGATATTGAAAACTATCTCTTCTTTGTTTAATAGCTTCGTCGGTGTTTTTTATTGCATTCGTTCTTAAGTTTCTCTGCCGCTGCTGCGGCACTTCACCGCGTCGTTCTTGTTTAGTAGCGATAGAGTTAAGAGAGGGAGTGTGTTTAGGAGACCTGTTCTGTAGTAATCGAGTCGTGATCATTTTATTTGAGCCTCGCGCGATTCTCGCGGCCGCTCTTGAGAACATGCAACTTTTTTATTGAGAAGAGGTTTTCCCGAAGCTTTTGATCAAAAAAACGCCAATAAAAAGTCAAACATATTACACACAATTCATAGATCTGTTCTATTATTTATATTATTTAAGGACAAGTTTTTTCATATCATACGCGTATATATACATAAACAAAGAAAAGGAATGGTGAAAGAAGTCGAACATGAGATCCAGGAAACGGCCGAAGGTCAGAAGATTGTCGTGATCCCAGTCTGCTGTCATAACTGTAACACTGATAAGCATGTACCACAGTTTTATGAATCCCCGATTTCAGGAGAAATTGTTTGCGATAAGTGTTATATGGAAGATTTGAAAAAGCGTAATGATGTATATAAACTTCACGTAGGACTTGGATTGTAGTGTTATTATTGTTATTCGTCTTCTCTATCGTCGTCTTCTTCGTCTTCTTCGTCTTCTTCTAAATCTAATACTATAAAACGATTATTCCCGCATCGAATGGCGACGAGACCTCGAGAGGTCGAACATTCAATCGGTCCAGTCGCATCCGCGGGTAAACGGCGACACTTACGCACTTCTTCTTCTTCTTCGTCATCGTTAAAAATAGATGTATCGCCTGTGAGAACGAGAACGGCTGTTTGTTGCTTTGTAATATCCATGTCATCAATTGCTATGATGTCGTTATTATTTTTTTCACCCGTTTTAGATTTTGGAACGACGAGCGTAAGCACTCGCCCGTTCGTGTACTCTAAAACATCGATTGGTGCAACGGCATCGTCATAAAGACCACCACTAGTATCACCTTCTCCAAAATTTGAAGCGATGACATCTTTACCAAACTGGTAACCATTTCTAACAGCGTTTTGGAAATGTTCGTTCAACTCGAGAGAACCAGAGCTCATGAACGAAGCGTTTGCGCTCAAAATATCCTCAACCCTTTGAGTATTTGAAACGCTCGCAGCTGGGTTAACGAAAGATGTTTTAATATTCGCTTCAATCGTACCACTCGTCTCGCGCAGGAGATCTTTATCCCAAGTCTTTAATAATGACTCTAATCTATCGCGTAACCCATTTTCGACGGATGAATTTCTAACAACGGTGTTATTATTACTATCATCATGTCTCGAAAAGTGATTTTCCAGATAGTCTACTGATAACTCACTGCTCTTGTTTAAAGCATCGAAGATATTTTCCGCGTTTGACTCTGGTAAGTTCGGCACCGCCGCCAACGGCATACCCGTTTCTGCTCGTTTCTGCGCGCGCAATAAAAATGCAAAAATGGAACGATTCCTACTTCCAACGATTGTACACATCGTAGCCGCTTCGTGGCATGCTAAACATGCGAGTTCGGTTTCTTCGCATAATCTGTCTAAAGTTTCTTCTCTTAAACCAAGTGGTTTAGCATGTTTCCTCCATCTCGATAAACCTCTCAGTTCACGTAATCGACTAAACGCAGCGGATAAGCCGGGCGCTACTTTCTTCACAAGAACATCATGTGCAACATTCGTTTCTTGGTCCAAACAACGCGCGCGCTTCTTCAACTCTTCAGGCCTACACACGAGCGCAAAGAAATGTTCAATGCCGCGTTCAATTGAACCCGTCTCAAAAAGTGAAAGAGCATCTTTACAAAATATTTCGCAAAATTGTGCTCGTATTTTTTCATCCGCGATGATCTCATTGATGGACATTTTATTTTCGTTCTCGTCGTCATCATCACCTCTAAGATACGATGCACCAGCGCTACTATTCTCTTTCTTTGGTTTCTCTTTAAGAAGATATCGTTGTTCGTCTGGATCAATCGAGGCTATTGCAAATCCAATTATGGTTTGATAAAATGCCGTTTTCTGTGCAACTTTCCATCGCTTCGAAAGCGTTGCTACTGAACTTAAACACGCGCGTAAAATTTGGCTCGTATGCGCGGCATGAAACGAAAAGTCATACGTAGCTTTGACGCGCGTTTGCGAGAGTAAATCAAACGACATTAATGCGTAAATATCGCGATTAATACGCGCACAAATTGCCGTTTGATCTTTCGACATGGATATTTTCTCGACCGAACAACGGCTGCTGTTTTCGAGAACACGACCAACTTTTTTTGGTAGTTTCTGCCAAAAAAGTGGGAACGCGCCAAATCCAAAACATGCCACGTTACCCACCGCATCTCCAGCTATGAGAACGTTCATTTGACTCGGCGCTACTTTATGATCCAAAATCTCGTCCTTACTCCATTTCGAATCGCCGTCGGCGTCTCCATAATGCTCGTCTTCCTCTACGTCATCAGCATCTAAAACATCCGAAACGTCAACTTCGTCTTCCAAGTCCACTTCTGCACCACCTCGTACGTTATTAAAACTTTTCCCTTGGTTTATCTTCGGTCTCGCATGGAACCTCGACGCTTTCGATACGTCTCCGAATTGTACGTAATCCCTCGCGAGCGCTTCGAACTCTTTCGCGATTACTCTATTCGTTACATCATCTTTCCCGAACTGCCCTTGTTCTGCTTCTATCCAACACAACGAGCATATCGGTGATACCGATTTCCTATTACTATCATTACTTCTTTTCCCATTTATCGTCCTCGTCACATTTTTCCTACTCTCATCATCATCATCATCATCTCCAACTCTCGATCGATCGAAACAAATACTCTCGATCAAAAAACTTACTTCGCCATCGCCCTCGACTCTGAACAACTCCACCTCCCCTTGCTTCCTCCCACACGCGAGCACTCTGCCGCACTGCCTCCACTGCAAGCTCGTGCATTCGTTCCCTGGGCATATTTGCCTCCAAAGCCTTTCGCCGTCTATTCTTAGTACGCAAAGCGTACCGTCCTCGGTCGCAAACGCGAAGCAGTCGATTTTCGGGTTAATCGAGAGCGCGGTGATCCTCGATTGTAATCGCACGTCTTGCACTTGCGTGAACGATCGACCGTTGTTCGATCGCTTCCTAGCCTGCGACGACATTTTTCGTTTCGTTAATTCGTTTTGGAGTTCGTTTTTGTGTGTTTTTCTTTTCACAAAGAGAGAGAGAAAAAACGCCTTTTTTGGGAAAAAGAGTACTCGCGTGCTTTATTTAAAATCCAGATCAAAGCGTGTTGGAGAAAAAAATGTGCGTACTTGTTTTTGGTGACGCGATAGAGATCGTTTTTATCGTTCGCGCGCTACTTTATTGCACGTAAACGAACGAGCGAAATCTCGATCGATCGCACGTGATCATCGCGCGCGTGTTTCGCGCGCGTTTAATACGTGTGTTTAGTAGTCAAAGTTAATTGTGTGTTTTATTTCTTCGAGACAGAGCACCGCGACGAAGCGGGTTCGTTTTTTTTTTCAGCGATTGTATCGAAGTTATTACTGATAATGCATTTTATGTTCTCTCTAGAACACGGACGCGCGCGGGAATGATCGCGCTCGAGGTTTTGGAAGATGTTGCGACGATTTTGGTTTCGATTGCGATTTCTTTTTTTGCGCTCAGTGTGAGAGGTGTGAGATTTTGTTTAAGGCCACATTTAGTGCAGCTGTTTTCGAGACGAAGGCGAGCGGATGAATACGAACTTTTGCACGAGGACGTCGTGGAAATTGTTAACGAGAAGAACGAGAAATTAAAAAGATTAGATATCGAGTTTGCGTTGCCGATTCATACGAGCGAGCTAGCGACGGCGAGGATTATTCGCGTTTTACCCGAAGATATGGCCATGGACGAGAAGTTGATAGACCGAGAGAGTTGGTTACATTCGGAATTCTTGATGAGGGTGAGTATTTTTACTTCAGCAAAACGCGGTGATGAGGAGGCATCGATATTAGCAACTGTAACTGCAACCGCGCGCGATGCGTTTATTTCAAATAAGAAAATGGTCGAGAACACAATTGTCTTTTTGAATTCATCAGGCGCGACATCGACACAAATCGAAAAGAGCGGCATTGTTGAACAATGGGTTAATGAAGGTTTCTCGGTCATTTGTATGGATTTAAGGGGTCAAGGCGAAACCGAAGCTTGCGAAATTGGCTCTTTACAAGTTCTAGCGTACGACGTTTTGGCCATTCTTCGAGTGTTTGAAAATGATGACAACCGTAAAGAATTTCATATTGGTCAAAGAATTCATTTAGTTGGACATTCAATTGGTGCAGGTGTATCGATGCACATTGGCATTATTTTGAGTTCACGCAGGGACATACGCGGACGAATGCGAACGCCGAAATCCGTTGCTTCATTATCAATATTCGGTTTCACTTCGAAGTATTGCGCCGACGAAACTCGAATCGAGAGAATTTTAACGAACGCGTTAACGAGCGAAATGTTCATAAGATCCGTAGGCATTAAAGGTTTCATGTCTCTAATGTCTTTATCGATTAAACCGAATGTCGAAGCATTGAACGAACCGAACCACATAACAGTAAAATCTCTGAGATATTACTCGAGCGAAACGAACTCGATCGACGGCTTCGTGAACCAAGTCAAAACCTGGCGCTCGTTCGATGTCTCCGCGAGCATACACGAAATCGAGATCCCGACGTTAATTTTACACACCGCTGGCGACGAGCGAGCTGGTCACACGAAAGCTTCAAAGCTGAAAGATTGCGAACGAATAGGTAAACCACTATGCGACTTTCGCGAAATAGAAGGAGATTATTCGCACCTCTTGCCATACGAAACTCCCGAGAAATTCTGTTCAGCAGTTACCGAGTTCGTTACTAACGAGCGAGTATCTGCTTCCTGCAGACGCTTATGATTTTCAAAACGCCCGCGCGTTCCTCTGCCGTTCAATCGAAAAAGTGTACGGCGAGAATTTTCTCGAAACAGTGCTCTCCTTCGCCGCGGCCGGCTTAAGACGCGCGCCGCGCGCGGTCCCGCTTTTCAAAAGCGCTCCTCTCCATTCAATCGCAAAAAACTGATACTAATAAACGCATTCTTCTCCTTCTCCTTCTCCTTCTTTTGATTCGTAAACATTAAGATCAAAACGCTCGTCCGTATTTTTTCGCAAACCCCACTTTCCTGATGCGTTCTTTTCCTTATTCTCCTTCATTGTAAGCAGCAGCAGTGCTTCACATTTTTAACACTTAACCTCTCATCATCATAGTACTAATAACACTACTAATACTAATACTAATACTAATACTACTACTAGTACAAGTACAAAGAAGAACAATAAATCGAGCTGCATATTCATTAGCAAGCAATAGTAGTGCTTCACATTTTTAACCTCTCATCATCATAGTACTACTACTACTACTACTACTTTTACTACTACTGATTATAACAGTGTAAAGATAATGAACGGTGGTAGGAAAAACAATAACGATCAATCTGGGGCAGATGGACGAACGCTTAAGCGAGCAGAGGAAGATAACGCAGACGACGCAACGGCGAGGCTCCTTAAGAACTTAACGAAACAATCGCAGACGCAGCAGCAGCTGCCGAGGGCGACCAGGGTGAAGAACAAATCGGCTTCGGCGATACAGATCACGGCCGAGCAAATCGTGAGAGAGGCGAAAGAACGGCAGGATGATACGTACATAGCGCCGAGACAGAAGATAACGAACTTAGAGGAGTTATATGAATACAGATTGAAGAAACGGAAGGAGTTCGAGGACGTGATTAGGAGGACGTATTGGGATCAGAAGGTATGGACGAGGTACGCGAAATGGGAGGAAGGGCAAGAGGATTACGCGAGAGCGAGATCGGTGTGGGAACGAGCGTTAGATCAGAATTATAAGGAAGTTCCGGTGTGGATTAACTATGCGGAGATGGAAATGCGAGCAGGGTTTGTGAATCATGCGAGGAATGTGTGGGATCGAGCGTGCGGGTTGTTACCGAGACACGACGTTTTGTGGTATAAGTTTACGCATATGGAGGAGACAATGGGCGAGATCGCTGCGTGTAGGAACGTGTTTGAGAAATGGATGAAATGGGAACCGAGTCAGTTGGCATGGAACGCGTTCGTGAATTTTGAGCAAAGATATAAGGAGTTTGATAGAGTGAGAGATGTTTATCAGAGGTACGCGCAAGTGCATCCGTCGACGCAAGTGTTTGGGAAATGGGCGAAATTCGAGCAATATCAGAAGCATGATAATGAGACGACGAGGCAAGTATACGAGACTGGAATTGAGATGTTATCGGACGAACCAGATGTGGATGATTTATATATACAATACGCGAAATTTGAAGAGAAAAATCATGAGTTTGAACGCGCGAGAGGGATTTATAAATACGCCTTGACGGCGTTGCCGAAAACTATGCACGATTCTGTTCGAAAAGCGATGATGTCGTTCGAGAAACAGTTCGGTGATGCGAAAGGAATCGAAAGAGCGGTCGTTGAAAAGCGCAGACATGAATACGAAACCTTATTATCAAAGGAACCTATGAATTACGATCATTGGTTTGCGTTTACGAAATTAGAGGAAGAAAACGGCGACTTTGAAAAAGTTAGAGAAGTGTACGAAAGAGCTATTGGAAACGTCCCGCCTGCGAACGAAAAACGATATTGGAGAAGATATGTGTACCTTTGGATAAATTATTTCTTGTTTGAAGAGTTAGATGCGAAAGATTACGATCGCGCGAGAGAAGTTATGCGAGAGCTCTTAAAGCTCATACCTCACGGAGAATTTTCGTTCTCGAAAATATGGATCATGGCTGGAAAATTCGAACTCAGACGTAAGAAAATAGATGCGTTTCGTAAAATTATGGGACTAGCAATTGGATTAGCACCGAAAGCAAAAATCTTCGACGCGTATATTGAAGTCGAATCGCAATTAGGTAACGTCGATCGCTGTCGTTCGTTGTATGAGAAATCTTTGGAATTAAATCCAAGAGATTGCGAGAGTTGGATCAAGTACGCGGAATTAGAAAAAGATTTAGGTGAAATCGAACGCGGTCGAGCAATATTTGAGATGGCTATTGAACAACCAGCTTTAGATATGCCGGAAACGTTATGGAAGGCGTATATTGACTTTGAGATTTCAATCGGCAATCGCGCGGAAGCTAGAGCGTTATACGAACGACTCCTCGAAAAGACTGAACACGTAAAGGTTTGGATGAGTTTTGCAAAATTTGAACACAAAATTGTCTTACCGCCACCAGAAGATGACGAAGAGTGGGATGATGATGAAGAAACTGAGGAAGAACGCAAAATTAGAGAAGTCGCTTACGTAGCCAAAACGCCTTCTGAATCGAAGGAAGTTCGAGAAGAAAACGCGAGAAAAGTCTTTGAACGCGCTTTAGAAGCTTTGAAAACAAATCAACCAGATGCAAAAGAAGAACGCGTGATGCTTCTAGAGTCTTGGAAAGTTTTCGAAGAGAGTGGATGCGAATCTTCAAAGCAAGAGCTAATCGACGCTGTGGAGAAAAAGATGCCCAAGCGCGTCAAACGCAAACGCGCGTTGTATACAGAAGACGGGCAAGATGCCGGTATGGAGGATTATTACGATTACGTCTTCCCAGAAGAGGCTGGTGCAAAACCAAATCTCAAATTACTCGAAGCAGCGTATGCTTGGAAGAAGCAAAAGCAAATGGAAGAAGAACGAGCGTAATAGTAATAATAATCTCACTTAACGGTCCGCTCAAGACTCCGTCATCCGCAAACCAACCGCTCGGTTGTTAAGATCTGTTCTGTTCATCAATTATTAAATAACGTTGGACTCTAACTATATTCTATCCTACATTATAATCATCTAAAAATATTCTACATATAATTTATTGTCTTCTATTATTAGTTTTACTATTATTATTATTATTATTATTATTATTATTATTATTATTGTTGTTGTTGTTTACTCTTTACTATATTGTTTCGTTTGATGATGCGACCACCAATGCGGCGTCCCAAATTCGCAATCGATGAATGTCTTTTTCTTCTCAACGTCGTCGTCGTCTCCAAAATTATTCACGGTTTCGATCGAAACGCCTTCGCTAACGTTCTCGACTTTCGCAAATCTAACCAACGCTAATCCAACACCACCTCCTTTAGAAGCGACTACTTTCCCAATTTCCTTCTCATCGCGTTTAGAAATCAACGTCCCGTTAATTTTCACTTCTTTCGTTTCATCGAACACGATCGGAACGATCCCTTTCCTTACCTCGCCTTGAAACTCCGCTCTAGCAGTCGGTTCTTGCCCGACATAACACCCTTTCGTGAACGAAACCGCGTTCAAATGCGTCAATCTCGTCTCAGCTGGGAATCTATCACCTAACTCGATCGATCCCTCTGGAACACCATTCACATGTCTCCATCTCGCGTACGCTATTTCGTTCTCGTCGTCATCGTCGTCGTTTCCAGCAACTTTTTTTGCGTATTTCGCCGCCGATACGATCCCGCGCTTCCCTAATCCAAACCACCTCGGATCCGCCGCTAACGCCGAAGTACACGACTTACTCGTCCCATTTGCTGGTGGCGCACACGCGACGACGACCTCGTCCATGCAATCATCCACTGTCACCGCAGACCGTAACTTCCTCCTCACGATTTGCCTCAACAGTTCCTCCTTCGCCGAACTACAGGTATCGATATAAATCTCACCATCACTTCGTCCTTCGCCCTGGTCCCATTTATAGACGAAGCAATCAGTGACGACGCGTCCTTTCGTGGTTAACATCGCCGCGTACATTGACTGCTGCGACTCGATCAAATCAACACCTTCGTTATTATCATCATCATCATCGTTATTATTATTATTATTGTTCACATTCATGCCCC
>Ga0302126_10001127_pt1 | contig 16058 bp, 10 predicted proteins | sample CB4_20m_MG_FD_203108 | JGI IMG/M metagenome (GOLD analysis project Ga0302126, IMG submission 203108) | Marine microbial communities from Western Arctic Ocean, Canada - CB4_20m | ecosystem: Environmental > Aquatic > Marine > Oceanic | place: Canada: Western Arctic Ocean | collected 2017-09-24 | reverse complement strand
TTTGGTAAGTTCGATGCATCGGAGAGCGGCGAGCGGGATTGCTGCTGCGTCGGTGTTCGTGCTCGACCATGCTGCGATCGTTCCATTTTCTTTTCCATTCGCAAGTTTAACAAGTTTTTGTGTCGTTTGATGAGAGCGATTTTTATTACGAAGCTGAAAAAAAAATGGATTTCGCGACGGTAAAGGCCGCGATGAGGCGTGTACAGGCGGCCGCGAGCGAGTGATAGGACGAAGACGTTGACGTTTTCGAGATCGATTGCGACGAGCTAAAGTGCTAGAATCTTTACGTGTTTTCGCGCGATCTGTGGATGCTGGCGCGATGTCCGGTCAAAGCGCTTTGTTGCGCGAACGCTTTAGCGCAAACGTGGACATTTATGCGGTCAGTCGCCAGTATGGATGCTCATGTGTCGAGTCAAAGTGCGTTGTCGAGCAAACGCTTCAGCACAAACTTTGCATTTGAACGGCTTCTCGCCAGTATGCGCGCGAAGATGCTCTGTCAATTCTCGCGCACTCGTACACGCCTTATTGCACGTTCCACACATGTATGGTGTGACGAGCATGTGAGTTCTAGAGTGAACGGTCAAATTGCTTTGTTGATTAAACGCTTTATCACACTCTCTGCATTTGAACGGCTTCTCGCCAGTATGCGTGCGAAGATGAAGTGTCAAATTTTGCGCACTCAAACACGCTTTATTGCACGTTCCACACATGTATGGAGTGACAGACATGTGAGTTCTAGAGTGAATAGTCAAACTGCCTTGTTGATTAAACGCTTTATCACACTCTCTGCATTTGAACGGCTTCTCGCCCGTATGAATACGCTTATGTCTTTTCAAATCGCTAGGTTTCGCAAAATCTTTATCGCACACTTCACAGACATGTCTTCTTCTTCCTCCTCTTCGTCGTCGTTCAATTCGTTCTTCGAGAACTCTCTCATCAATCGGAACTTCTAAACAAATCACGGCAGAGTTCTCTCTTTGAATTCGTTCTCTCTCTAAACTCTCTACTCTCTCCGTCAATATCTGTAACGTGTTATTCCTCAAATTCCTTACCGGTTTGCTCTTCTTCCTGACCATTATGATGATAGTTATTTTATTACTTATTAAGTTCTTGTACTATATTTTCGGGACCACGCGTGCTTCTTTAATGACAGAATGGGGGAAGCTGAAGCTTTGAGATCCTTACGCTGCGAAGTATAGAAAGCAAAGAATCAAAGATCCATCATTCTAGTAGCAAAATAATAACAGCATTGATCGATGATGATGATGATGATGATGAGAACGATATGGACTAGAAAATACGAGAACGTGGGCATGATCGATTCAGAACTCTCTCTCGCGCGAGCGCTTCTTCGCCTCTCGCAAAACGTCTCTGAAAATACTTCAAAGACGCGACTATACTACTCGATGTACACACGACTACACTAAAACTACTACTACTACTACTGCTACTACTACTACTGAATCGATTGAATTAATCAGTGTCTTGTGTCTTCACGGCATCGACGAGGGCATCTTGCTCGCTCACTAACCTGGCGACCAGCCTCTTCGAGCTCTCCTGTAACTCGCCGGCAACGAAGACCTCGTCCAAGACGTAATACGCCTTATTGAACGAATAGATCAAATCGAGTTCGCAGACGTTCCCGAAATAGGTATCTAAGATCTCCACGAAGTGCTGAATCTTCTCTAAAGTAATCAAAGCGTTGTCCTCGATGTCGACCGCGAATAGGAAGTATAACGAAGCGTATCTCTTATACACTAATTTATAGTTTTTGTAATCCACGGCGTTGCATAGTCTGTTCTGTCTGGGCAGGATTAAGTTCATGACGTCGCGCTGGAGTATTGCGCGGTCGTGTTGCGTGTACGGTTCGTAGTATTTCGAGAGCCTTATTTTGCCTTGTTTGGAGAAGAGTAACGCGAAGTGGATCATTCGATTCGATTTGATTTGTTTATTAACCTATTAATTAATGGAGAGATGTGTTGACGAGCACGTTTTTATCACGCTACTACTAAAAAAGCTACTATTACGTTAAGATGCTCTTAAAGCCGTTTCTCTACTTCTTCGAATTAGTTTTGCGTACTCTTTTCGAACGTATAGAGCAAATGATGACGCGCGTGCTTGCTCTACTGATGGTTATTATTGATATTAGTACTTCTTATTCTTCTCGTTATCGTTTGATGCGCTCGCGACACGTTTTTTTTGCGAATCGACGACTTCTGGTTTCTTCTTCTTTGTTGTATTAATCGCGGATATGATCGTCATTACGTTGAATAGAACGGACGTTGCGAGTTTTATGTGTTTCATGATTTTATCTCCCTTTGTTTCGACGTGTTTCGGTAAACCGATTGATTTGTGTTTAATGTGCGTATATTGTACGCCCGAATCTTTCTTCACCGATTGGTTTTTGCCGCGCAATAAACACCTAGTTGTTAATAAACCGTCGACGCCGACTGGTCCGCGGGCGTGAATTCGTGACGTAGATACGCCGACTTCTGCGCCGTAGCCAAAACGAAAGCCGTCAGAGAATCTCGTCGAGCAATTGGAAAACACGCACGCGGAATCTACTTTGCGCAAAAATTCTTCCGAAGCGTTCGCGTCGGCGGTTAAAATACAATCCGTATGCGAAGACCCGTTCGCGTGGATGTAATCTATTGCCTCATCCATATCTTTTACAATCTCCACAGTACATGCAAATCTTCCGTATTCTAATCGTTTCTTTTCGCATTTTGGTAAATTAAGTTCAGAAGACGCTCGATCGCCGCCGAAGAGCTCGACTTTGGCTTTTACCAAAGCGTCCAATAATTCATTATGAACACCCAGTTTAACCAAATTTTCGTGTATCAACAAAGTCTCCATTGCATTACAAGCCGCACAATAATCAGTTTTTGAATCTACGATTATTTCACACGCCGCCTTTACATCTAAATCCTTATCGCAATATATATGACACACGCCGTCCGCGTGCCCTAAAACTGGGATTTTCGTATTATTCTGTATATACGTCACGAGCGCGTTCCCCCCTCTCGGAATACACAAATCAATAACATCGTTCAACTCTAACAACTCCTTAATCTCCTCTCTCCCAGTGATCAAACTCACGCACGCTCTGTTGACTTCGAACTTATCAAACTCTCGTACGATGATCTCGTGCAAAGCCGCGTTCGACCGCGCCGCTTCCTTCCCGCCCTTCAAGAGCAACCCGTTCCCGGTCCTAATACATAACCCGCATATTTGCACGAGCGCATCGGGCCTACTCTCGAATATGATCAACAGAACGCCAATAGGCGATGTCACTTTTTCCAACTTCAACTGCTCCGCGATTTCGGTCTCCTCCAAGACCTTCCCGATCGGTTCCTCCATCGCGCTTAGCTGCCTCAATCCATCGCATAAGTTCTTAATCTTCTGTTCAGATAGCCGCAACCTTTGCACTAACGATTGATCGATCGCTTCTTTATCGTCGTCGTCTCTGTTTCGTTCGATCAAATCTAAGTCCTGTTTGTTCGCCAGTAGGATCTTCTCAGTGTTCTGCTCGAGAGCTTTAGCGACGTTTTCTAATAATTCGTTCCTTTGTTTCGTTTGCAGGTTTTGGAGCTCGCGAGAGGCTTTGCGCGCTCGCGAAGCTTGTTCGCGAGCCGATGCAGATCCAGACATCGTCGTCGTCGTCGTTTTTGTTTTTGTTTTGTTTCTTTCCGTGGAAGCGGTCGTTTTGTGCCTCCTCTTCCTTCTTCTTCTTCTTCTTCTTCTTCTTCTTCGGTCCAGTTTTGGATATAAATTATTAATTGATATCTTTGGAAACGAAGTTAAAAACAAACACGCGGATGATCATAAAACATGAGCACTTTTTAAATAATAGCAATCAATCGATTAATTGATAATGGTCAGGAAGAAGAGCACGCCGGTAAGGAATTTGAGGAATAACACGTTACAGATATTGACGGAGAGAGTAGAGAGTTTAGAGAGAGAACGAATTGAAAGAGAGAACTCTTCCGTGATTTGTTTAGAAGTTCCAAATACTGACGACGACGGAGTTGATGAAGAACGAAGAAGAGGGGGAAGAAGAACACATGTCTGTGAAGTCTGCGATAAAGAACTTTCGTCAAAGTATAGTTTAGAAACTCACAAGCGTATACACACTGGCGAGAAGCCGTTCAAATGCAGAGAGTGTGATAAAGCGTTTAAGCTTCATCACCATTTGACAGAGCATCTTCGCACGCATACAGGCGAGAAGCCGTTCAAATGCAGAGTTTGTGCTCAAACGTTTACTCGACAAGGCAATTTGACAACACACACGCGTAAACATACTGGCGAGAAGCCGTTCAAGTGTCCAGAGTGTGATAAAGCGTTTGCTCATAAAAGCACTTTGACAAGACACGCTAGAACTCACATGCTCGTCACTCCATACATGTGTGGAACGTGCAATAAAGCGTGTACGAGTGCCAAGGATTTGACAGTTCATCTTCGCACACATACTGGCGAGAAGCCGTTCAAATGCAAAGTATGTGCTAAAGCGTTTACGCAACAAGGCCATTTGACAAGACACTCTTGTAAGCACTAATAAATAGATACTGATGTAAACACAAAATGTAGGTATTCATAGTCACTCTCTCAACTTATAACATTGATGACAAACTTTTATACAGTACCCATACATTATTATTTCATATAACTTTACTAAACGGGTCCGGAGAGTTAAACATTCTTTTTCTTCTTCTTCTAATGACACTCCTCGTTACGATGAATACTAAGACTAAGAAAACGATGAACAGGGCGTGTCCAAAATTATTCGCAACTTCTTGCCCGACCTTAGCGGCTTTATACTCTTTTGGGACATCCGCGAGCACGGCTTCAATCGGACGCTTTTCGAGTTCGGCTATTTTCTCGAGCTCGTCTTCGAGAGCTTCGTTCGATTGATGGTTGACCGTTTTTCGTTCGATGTCCTTCTCATCCGCGTTTAGCATGCGATCGTACGAACTCGCGATGTCGTCAACTTCTTTTCTGCCTTCCTCCGATGCTATTAATTCAGCTCTACGCGCGTCGTGGAATTTGTTCAATCGATCGTGCGTTTCTCTTAAACGATCTTTACGTTTCGCGTAAGCGATCTGTTTCGCTTTAATTTCATCAACCTCATTAAATTTATCTCCTCTACTTTCTTCTTCGAGCTCTTTTTTACGCATCTCGTGTCGTTCTTTGTCAATCAATGCATGTTTGTTTATAGAATCCATGACGACATCGTGCGCTTCCTTGTGCCATTGTGCTTTCGCCACGAGTTTCTTATGTCGTCGTATTTCTTCTCCGTCAACGTTTTTATCTTTCGGCTCACGATCGTCGTCTTCCCTAAGCGGAAGAAGAAGAGGAGGTTCCTCGTCCATCAGAATTCGCACTGGGCGTTCGTTCACAGAAGAAGAAGCGCTTTCATTGTTCTTTTTCTCACTATTTACAGCGGCGGCAATGGCTTTATCAATCAAAGACGCCTTAAGATCAGAATCCATTTTATCTCCAATCGAATGCGGGTATGCAATTAAGTGCGTTTTCGGATCGCTCTCGTCCATGTTGCCTACGTAACATCCGAGTGTTTCAGCGTGCTTTCTTGCCTCGGCGCCTTTCTCTAAATGAGTCGGCGCGTGTGACCACTTGCTCGCTTCTTTGTAGTTATAAGCCGTGTTAAAACCGAAAACATTGCTACATAGACTCGGCTTTGTATCTTTCGCAACTGGAGGATCCATAGTTCTGAGTGCGGCCGCGACGTAATATTCAGACGGAGATAACATTAAAACTTCGTCGCACCATCCTTGAATGTAAAAATCCAAAGCAACTTTTAACTTGTTTTGGAACGTAATCTCTTGTGTATCACGGTAGCCGTTGTTCAAATCGACACCTTTCCCTGGCGTAATAAAAATCTTTGCGTTATTTCTTGGCGAAAAAAGCTTGACGTAGTCATTTATTACTGGCGCATCCGTTGCAACATGAATAGTCGCGTTTTTCTTCGAAGAAAGACAATTCAAAGCTTCTTTAATCGTAACTTGTCTTTTCGCATCTTCGTCTGATACTAATCGAACGGCCATGTGCGTTTCGTATGAAACTGCGCACGTCGGGTGGGATAAAATTTGATCCACGCAAACATCCGTTCTATGCGTTTCATCTGGAAAACACATTGGACTTTCCGGATAGCCAGTGCGAACTTTTAAACATTGCAAATGTTCACTCTCCGATGCCTCTGACGCGAGAACGGGAGCAAATTCTTTAGCCAAAGAGCTGCGAGGACGAAGAGCAGAAAAATAAGCACAACGTAAACAAGGGTGCTGCGCAACGTCTGGCGGAAAAAACGCGTCTTCCCTATCTTTACTCTTATCGACCAATTTCGTCAAGCTTGAATAAATATCCCACTCTTTATCTAGGTCTCTTTCAATCCAATCAGAGCGCCAAATATCGTGCCTTATTTTCCCATGTTTCAAGTCTGGATCGGCGACTAAACTTGGTGGTTTAATGCCTTCATTTGAGCGTATAGTTAACCATTTCGCGTTTTCGAACAAATCCATCGCGCACTCTAAACAAGGTTCGCATTGCCACGAGTGAATATCTGCTGATGAGCACGCGACTGTTTGTCCTTTACAATATTCAGGTTTCGTTAAGCCATTCGCGTCGTCCCACTCTCTGCATAATTTCTCCTCCTCGAGCGAACGCGCTCGGCAATGCCCTTTCCTACACGTACTCTCGTCTTTCCCAATAACTCCTATGGCAAGCGTAGCCTCTTTCGCTTTACCGCCAACGCGCTCTCTTAACATCAACTCCTCTTTCTCGGTATACAAAAAATCAACGTTCAAATAGGCTTCAAAGAACTCTTGCGCTCTCCACTCCGAAAGCTCTTCGATGAACAAAACTCGCTTCAAACGCATCGCGAACATCATCCATTCCGCGAGCGCGTACCCAATGTGCCCTAATCCGACGCCTTGCCAATTCGTTTTTACGACTAAATACTTCGCCTCGTTCCGTTCCTCTCGATTGCTTTCATCATCATCATCATCATCATCACTTAAGACTTTTTTTCTCCACAGAGCGTATTTCGCGTACGTCTCGACGAACCTTTCGCATTTGAACGACCTCGACTTCGCATCACCGGCAGTACTCGCAGCACAAGAACATCTCTCCTTGAACACTTGAACTGAATCGATCTCTTTCGACTGCTTCTTCGGCCCTGAAGCATCAGAAACGAGACGTCCGTTCTTCGCTGAATCTTTATCATCGTCGTTCAATCGATCTTCGTTTTTATTAATCAATCCCGTTTCCGATTTTCTACATCTCAAAAGTTCCTCATCACCAAAATCCAAAGAAGCTAAAGAAGAAGCTAAACATGGAACGAACGACCGCTTGACGAAGAAGATCAAGAAGAAGAAGAAGAAGAACGATCCGGTTTGTTTCGTCATTTATATCGCTCTCGAAAGCAAGAAGACAGAGACAGAGAGAGAGCGAGAGAGCGAGTTGATTGAGTAATTAACTAATAAATTAATGTGATGAGCGATTTTTGTGTCGACCTCTGTCTACTGAAACATCCATTTGACGACGAGGCGCCAATAGAACGCGAAAACGGAAGTCTTGCTAGGTAGGACATTCACGACCGTAGGACCGTACGCCAATCGATGAAAGTTCATCATCAGTAAGAATTCGAAATATATTCTGTAGAATATGATGAATTTAAGGAGCGAAATCGTTCGCGATCGGTCGTATTGTTTGAGCTTTCGCGAGTACTGCGAGAGCGTTCGAGAGCGCGAAGCTTTTCTTATTTCGAGTCGTTCGCCGGCGTGAACGATATCGATCGTATGCTCGATATCGAGTGGTGATGGCAGAAAGTTCTTCTTCGTCGTCGGTAGGAAGTATGGCGGAGGATAATGCGAGCTATGGAAAGAAGATCCAACGAAAATGGTTTCGAGCTCGCGTTTTCGAACGATCTCGGTTAAAGGGCATTCGCTGAATAATTTTAGCGCCCGTAAGACGAGTTCATCAACCGCCTCTCTTTGCCGTTGTTTCCTCATAGCTTTATTGTTATCATCTTCTTTTCTTTTATAGTGCTTTAATTTCGGAATTGTTTCTAATCGTGAAAGGAACGAATATAACGTATCTGGATCGTCATCTTCGTCTCTCGCTCGAACGATTTTATTCCTATCCCTTAACAGAATCGCGACGACGACGTATAACGGCATCAGTGGATGATTAAACAAAAATAAATCAAACAATCTCCTCACGCACGCTAATCTACACTTTTCTTCATCCTCTTCTACTTCATCTAAATTACGCGCATCCGCAGACATTGAATGCCAACACAATATCTTTTGCAGCGCCCATTGACAATCGTGTCCAGCGAATCTAATAGCCGCGACTAACTCTCTATCGCACGCTTTCTCGATCAATCGAGTAAAAATGATCTTAATATTCAAAATCACTGGATACATAGTCTCTCTAGTATAATCTCTCATACTAAAAAAAACTAATCTATCTAATACCGCGCACGACTTCTTAAATCTCTCGATCTCGTCAAACTCGCGTTCGTACGTCGACAAGACTACTCGCGCGACGCAATGAAACCCTTGATAATAGCGCACCCGACGTCCTCCGCACCCACCGAACACGCCCTTCAGAACCTTCTCCAACATCTGCCTCTCCCGTCCCTGTTTTTCTTCATCGCGCTCGTACTCGTGGCAACATCGAACGACATCCGCCCTAATCGTCCTCAACTGTTCTTCATGATCAACATCGTCGTCCATATTCAGCGAATTTCTCTGAAACCGAACGCTCGAGATATCGCTCACGCGCATTAATCTCAACCACAGACTTCCTCGTTCTGCATCGACGAAGCCGCATAACGCGCCTATTTTCCTCAGTTCTCTCACGAGCGCGTTTTCCTCTTCCTTTGCTTCTTCGGTCTCAAAAACCGTTACTTTCACTTTGTCGTTGGTCTCAGTAAACGCATTGGCATCTTTTCGAGCAATCATTCGATCGATCGATCGGAGAGAGAGAAAGGAAATCTGGAACGACTGCGCGAAGGTAGCAACGACCACGACTCTGAATCGTTCTCTCTTTTCTTTTTTATTTCTTAATCGCGACGGGCCTCGATTTTAATGAAAAGGTATCGAGCTTCATCTGTTTAGGGGAGTTTTGATTGTTGGGAAATATTCAAATAATCTCCAGAAATTTAAAGTACCGCTTTTGAGATTAATGTGATTAATGTGATTATTGTGATTAATGTGATTAAAGTGATGGGACACGCGAACACGAAAGCGAGAGCAGAACGACAGGTGGAAGAAGAAGTCGCGAGAGTTTGCGAAGAAGAAGAAGAAGAAGAAGAAGAAGGAAGGGAAGTTTTGGACGAAGAGGAGGAACTGAATGAACTTTTCTCGGTCAAAGATTCGAGATCGTTCGCGGTCGAAAAAGAAGAGGAAGAAGAAGAGGAAGAGGAATTCGAGGGCGCAGATGGCACGATTTTAAGCGCGAAATGTGATCTGATGTGCGCTTTGGACGAGAGGGCGAAGCGAACGGAGCTCGGCGATTTTTCGAAAATGTTTGAAAGTGCGGAGTCGGAGATGTTGAAGAAATTTTCGAGGACTTTCGATGGATGCGAGGATTCTGTGAGGACGCTTAAGGCACTGGAGATGGCGGTTGAGAGAATAGTGAGCGTTATTGATGCGTCGATTTTTAGTGACGATGAGGGAGTTTTTCAGGCGTTGACGGTGTTTGTGTGGGATCGCGTGAGAGCCGTGCGAGGTTGCGTTTCGGCGCAATCGGCGAAAGGAAAACGGGCGAGGAAGATTATGAGAACGATCGTGAGAGTATTAATTAGATTCGATTATGAAATACGTAGGAGAATGAAAATACGTGAGTATTCACGTCTCTTCCGTTCTAATAATGAGAATACAGAGGTTAAATATGACGTGATCGATAAAACAGAACAGAGAAAGGAAAACGAGGACAAATCGATGGCGCGTTTGTTTCGCGAACAACTCGGAAAGACTTTGGCTACTTATTCAAGCATGACGGCGTGTAATAAATTTGCTACGACTGAAGAAAAGTCAGAGATTTTAGCGTTTCGATTGTTATTGCGCATGGCTGCAAAAATTGAAGAAGACGAATCTAATAATACCGAAACGACGGCGACGACGATACAAGATTTACGCGGCGCCGAGGACGATGTCATGAACACTGAAATCGTCAAGAGGGCGATACATCTCTCTGTATGTATTGAAACAGGGCAATTCGTCTCGTTTTTCAAAACAATCTCCTCGTCCTCGATGACGTTCTTAGAGTACTGCTGCGTCTTCGCATCCGTGGACAAAACGCGCTCGCGTTTTCTCTCGAGAATGAACAAATCGCATAACAAAACGAAAACTACAAAAGCGGACCTTCGCGAGACGACGAAAATCTCGAGCTCTTCAACGTTAGAGATCCTATTACGTCTCGCAAACGTAGAAACGTCCGAATCGGATCCGAGCGAAGTCGTTTTCCTCTCGCAAAACTACGCCTTGGCCGACGGCTTTCGCCAAGAAAAGAAACTTTTCTCGCATTCCTCGCTCCATGAAACTCACTCGCGCCTTATCAACGCTCGCCTCTTTTGCTCGCAAGCGTTCGAGGACGTGGAAACTATCGCGTGCTTACGCATTCAGCCGCTCGCATGGTCCGCGTTCATAGCCTTCTAGAACATTTTATGACCCCGGTACTAAAATATCTTTTTTCTTCTACAACCCTAAACCCTTCTTTAAACCCTTTGTCAAACCCTAAACCTTAAACCCTAACTTTTCTATTTGAATAAAAACAGCAAATCCAAAGTTTCCTCTTCTTCTTCATATCTTTACGTATAATTCAGAAAAAGAAAAACGAACATATTGGAACTTAAAAATCGATTAATCGAGATTAAAGGGCAATAAACGAAAGCTGAAATGGATCTCGAAAAAGCGGCGATGATATGCGCGCATGCATGCACTGGAGACTCAGCTGATTTAGCAGGTCACGCGGTGATCCCATCGATCTCTCTGTCGACGACATTCGCTCGCTCGAAAGCGGATTACGCACCGTTCCAAACCAAGAAAGGGCAGGATTTAGTATACGCGAGGGATAACTCGGAGAACTCGAAACAGTGCGAAGAAGTGATTAAGAGGTTAGAGCGAGCGGAGGACGCGTTGTTGTTCGCGAGTGGGATGGCGTGCTGTTCGGCGGTCATGAACGCGTTATTCCAACCAGATTCGGTCGTATTTTTCCCGAAGCGATCTTATTACCAGAACAGGAAGCATTTCGAGCAATGGTGCGAGAGAATGCGCGTGAGATTGATATCGTACGATACGGACGAGCAATCGATGGAGTATTTGAAGATGGCGATGGAGATGGTGAAGGAGGAGGAGTGCGAGAAGTTTTTATGGGTCGAGACGCCAGCGAATTCGAGTTGGGAGGTTTGCGACATCGAACGCACGTGTATGTGGGCGAAGGCGTACGGAGTGAGTAGTTTCGTGGACGCGACTTGTTTAACGCCGTTGTTATGTCAACCTTTGACTATTGGCGCTGATTTTGTTATTCATTCGTGTTCGAAGTATTTGAATGGGCATTCTGATGTCCTCGCCGGGGTTATTTCGTGTAAGAACAAGGAGTCGGATGAATGGAAGAAGATTAAGGACGCGAGAAGAACTGGAGGCGCGATGTGTTCGCCGTTTGATAGTTGGTTGTTATTGCGTGGGATGAGAACGTTGCATTTGAGAGTGCCGAAAGCGTGTTCAAATGCGATGACTGTTGCGAATGCGATGTCGAAGTTTACGTTTGTAGTGCCCAAAAATCCGCTTATTACTAACGACGTCGGCGATCTTCAGCAGCAACGGGAACATGCTGTGATGGAGCAACAACAGCAGCCGCCTCCTGTGGAAGAAAAGAAGAAGGAGGAGAAAGATTTAAGCGCCAAAAAGGAGATTTCACAACAACTCAAAGAACAAAAACCGCAATTTCGATTAGATGTCAAATATCCAGGTTTAGCCGAACACGTGAATCACGCGGTTGCAAAGAAACAACAAGCTGGACATAGAAAGAATTTGTTTGGCGGCATGCTTTCAATAGTCATTGTTCCAATTTTAGATGTTGACGAAAAGAATAATACTGACACAGGAGTTAATGGAACTAAAGAAGACGCAGAGGCGAAAAAGGATAAAATGAATAAACTCGCTTTTGAAATGGCTAAAGTCGTAGCGATCTCGACAAAAATCTGGAAACCGGCAACATCTCTAGGTGGACCAGAGTCACTCATTGAACACCGAGCGTCCGTTGAAGGTGGAGCGTCGTCAACGTGTCCGCATGGTTTGTTAAGATTGAGTTGTGGATTAGAACCGGGGCAGCTTTTGTCTAAAGATTTACAAAAGGCTTTGAGAGACGCGTACGAAATAGTACTAACAAATCCACCAAAACCACCACCGGCAGCAGAAGTACCACCACCGGCAGCAGTAGTACCACCACCGGCAGCAGTAGTACCACCACCGGCAGCAGTAGTACCACCAGAGTTACCAGTGGTAGCGGTGACGGAAAATGAAGTCCTCAAGCCTAACGGCTTCAATAACACTTTTTCTAATTTGGGCGCTGCGGTTGCAAACGGAGTGATATATCCAAACACGAACGAGAACAATAAGCGATCGTTTCCTGGGGAGCCCACGTCCTTGCAACCCGTCGGTGACCTGTCGCTTTCTATCCCCGTCGGTAGTCTCGATGATCCGCAAATCAAAGTTAAAAAACCAAAGAACATTTTGATCCCGAAGGAATTTCGCTGTACTCAAACAACGGGAAAAAATCGATGTCTAAAAGCTCGTTTGGAAGGCTCGAGTTTTTGCGAGAAACATGGTTACTTGCAAGATGGTGGATCGCATAAGTCTGTTCCATTGAGCAGCGTTACGCCGATGTTAATAGGCGAGGTAAAGGCAGCTGGGCTCCCAGCACCAGAACCTTTCCAAAGCGAGGTACAGTTAGAAACGGCGCCGACGCAAAATCTCAACGACGGAATATATCACGGTGATTTAGATATGCCGATTCCGTTAAGTATCACTGCAAACGGAAAAGCTAATTTGGATACACAGCAAAAAAACACGAATATATCAAAACATGTTTAGAGAGGTCACATATTATTAAAACAGATACTAAAAAGACTCTATGTTCGGAACTGTGAACGATGAGCTACTTAGCGATATATATATTGAAAAAAACTACCACAGTATACTAATAAAGACTATTAAACTTTCTTCTTTTGCATCGCCGCCTGCTTACGCTTAAGACTTTGAATCATATTATCTAATTCGTTTTTACCGATTGTGTTTGACGCCCCTGCTAGTTTCTTATTACTACTTGGAAAATTGCCATCATCCAAAATCTCGTCCAATACTAAACCATTTTCATTCTTTGCAAGCATTTCTTCGCGCATTTTTTCAAGTTTCTTTAGTTTCTTGGCACGACGTTTCTCGCGTTCTAAAGCAATGATTGCTTTAGATTCGACATCTTTGTATCTCGGATCAGTTGGATCGAGAGCAAACTCGTGATTCTCGAAGAGCGCACCAAATCTGTCGTCTTGCACGTTGATAGTTTTCTTCATCACGCCACCTTCATCGTTGTCATCGTCATCGTCGTCCATTTCATCGTCTGATTCAACTCTTCTCGCAGCTTTACCTCTAAGTTTTCGCTTTTCGGCCAATCGAACTTTTTTTGTTTTTCTCGTCGATGCTTTCTCGTCTGCGACAGTTTTAGCGAGTTTTCTGTTCTTCTTTAGACTTTGTGCGTTGCCTTTACCTAAAATCGCGTTTTCATCCATCATAAGCAATTCGAGCTCGGCTTTTGCTTTCAGTTCTTCTTCATCGAGTTCGTTGTTATGGCTTCGTTTCTTCTTTTTCTTTTCAGTTTTACCGCCGCCGCCGTCTTCTCCGCCAATAGATTGCTTATCGTCGTTCTCTCGAGCGCTATCGAAATCAAAATTTGCATCCGGTTCTTGAGTAAAGAATGGATCATCAAAACCACCTTCATCTTCTTCATTTGCAGCAAACTCTTCCTCTTCCTCATCAAATGTTGCTTTCGTTTTCGTAGTAGCAAGTTTATCACTGCCGCTGCTGCCATTTACTGATTTCTTTTCCATCTTTTTAGCGAGCTTCTTTTCTCTTCGTTCGCGTTCTCTCTTTTCCTCAGCCGTTTCTTTTTGTCCAAGCGTGCCATCTTTCTTCTTCTTCTTCATCTTTGTTCCGAAATCTTCTAAACCGGCGTGAAACGTAACTTCCATGTCGCCTTGGTTATCGTTTCTGCTTGCTTTGTTACCGTATCGGTTGGAAAACTTCTTCTGCATCGCATATTTTGTCGACGCTAAAGCGGTATCTTCGATCGCATCCGAAGACGAGGATTCCGATGACGATTTGTTGTCGTCATCGTTGAGAAAAAAATCGTCATCGTCGTCACTTCCTTTCTTATTATTAGGACCATCATCTTTATCAATATCGTCCAACTTAACACCTTTACGATCACTTTTGTAATCTTTTCCAAGCAAGGCGGCTAAATATTTTTTCTTTTGCTCCCTTGCTTCTCGCTTCGTCCTCGCCTTCTTTTCCTTTTCGGTCTCTTCGTCCTCACTAGATTCGTTCTCCGAGTCCGATGCTAAATACGCGTTGAAATCATCATCTTTCAACTTATCTTCAGTAATTTTCCGTCCAAACGTCTTTTTTCTCGCCGGATCGTTAATATCCCACGACAGTTTAACGTTTGAATTTCTCAACGCCTTGACTTCAAACTCTGGTGGTTCATAATCATCGGGCGTTTCCGTGGCACTATCTCTCACTTCACGTTTCGAGAAATCTTGATCATTAGGGACGTACCGCAAATCTAAGAGCGCGGAGGAGCGCTCGAATTCGAGTCCGTCGCATTGTTCGTATACCGATTTTGCCGTTTTTACCGAATCGCATTCGATTATTGCGTAATAGTATTTCAATCGATCTCTTTCATATTGTCTCAACTGTTCGTTATCTACTTCTTTTCCTTCTTTTCCGAACTCGAATTCGTTTGACTTTTTTCGATTTTTATGCGACAATTGATTACCACCATATTTACTCTTTCTAATATTCGTAACCATTCCCATTGGACCGACTGAATTTTCTTCGTTCATGCGTTCGAGACCGAAATCGGATGGATATACTGAAACCTTTTCAACTTTTCCTAAACTCGCTGAACAAAACGACCTTAAAATGGTTAATATATCCACCGCGCGAATTTGCTGCCACTCGCAATTCACTAAAGCCAATCTTTTCGTAGCCTCTTGTTCTGGAACTGAACTTTCGTGTCCAGTTTCTCTCCTCTCTGCGTAATTCGCTAAAACGCCTTCTTCTGAATCGGATAATAACGTTCCTTCTAAATCATCATCATCGTCGTCGTCTGATGTATCAATCGAATCATCATCATCATCATCATCGTCATCATCGCTACCACTACCACTACTACTACTCGAAGAGTCCCCTAAACCGACGCCTCTCATTCGATCCCTCGATTTCTCCAACCTTCTCGCTAAGTCCTCGTCGATCTCCGGCGCCGTCCTACGATCGACGTCGATCGATCCACCCTTTCGACCGCTCCCCTTCTTCTCCTTCTTCACGCCTTCTTCTTCTTCTTCTTCTTCTAAATCGTAATACTCGTTCAAATCCTCCCTCGCCTTTTCCTTCCTCCCTCTCTCGCTCTCCTCTCCAGTCCTTCTCCCGTACTTATCCACGACTTTCCCGTGTAACTTCGTCCCAATCGCTCCAATTTTGCCCAATTTCCCGCCATAGACGCTGAAATTCTCATCATCGAACATCTTCTTAAACCTATCATCGATCTTCACCTTCTTCGATGTCCTGGGCATTCGCATGAACCTCGGGTCATTTTGCGCCTGACTGAATCGTTCATCGAAGACGATGTCGAGCTCGTTCACAGCCTTCGCTTTATCGAACGATGTTTTGGAAAACTCTCGCGTTTTCAATTCGCCCTTTTTGTTCTTCGAGCTCATGGATCGATTCGATTCGATTTTTGCTCACGAGCACGCACACGCA
>Ga0302126_10001125_pt1 | contig 16067 bp, 10 predicted proteins | sample CB4_20m_MG_FD_203108 | JGI IMG/M metagenome (GOLD analysis project Ga0302126, IMG submission 203108) | Marine microbial communities from Western Arctic Ocean, Canada - CB4_20m | ecosystem: Environmental > Aquatic > Marine > Oceanic | place: Canada: Western Arctic Ocean | collected 2017-09-24 | reverse complement strand
GGCAAGAAACCACTCAAAAAGCCAAACAAAGGGATAATGATAAACTTATTGATCATACCAAAAATACCCCAACCCAAAGGCATTGCCTGATCTAAATTACGGTCATACTTTTTAAATATTTTATAATCTGTAGGGCCGTAATACATATTCATGTTTTGAGCAACCCCACCAGCTTTTGGCTCAATTAATATTTTAGCTCCGTATTGTTTGGTGTAAACAGTATCTACAGTTTCATCCTCAACAAGATCTCTAGAGCTGAAGGCTACTTCTTTAAAAGAAGTATCTGTAAGTAGCATAGAACTAAAGAAATGCTGACGGAAATTTAACCAATTAACAGCTACCTCAACATCTTGATCCTCTCCAGTTGGAGACAGCTTAGAATGTTTGTCATTTTCATACTCATAGGTTAATCTAGAGTATCTGTTTTCATAACTAATACTTTTTGCATGTCTGTACCCTTTTAGTTTCCAATCCAAATACATAGGTTGGCTAGTGTTTAAAACATCTTCTAAGCCCTTAGACTGTATAGAAAAATTGGTCATGTATTCTCCCGGGATAAGCTCATAGCGGTACTCTAGGTAGGCATTATCTGAAGATTTAAGACGCATGGTTAACACCTGGTTGTTTCCATTTAGAGAAAGGCTTGGCTCGAAATATAAATCCTGTGTGTTTAACAATCTATTTTCTGCGGAAAACTGAAAATTTAAACTTGCATTGCCGTCTTTTATAAGGTATACCGGTATAGAATCATAGGTTGTATGTTGTTTTAAACGTGCCTGTGTCACATACCCTCCTTTGTTACTTATAGTTAGAGATAATACATCGTTTTCTATGACAGTTGTAGCATCACTTGCAGATGGAAGAGTCGCAGAATAGGCAAAAGACCCTAACCTGTTTTGAAGCTTTTGCATTCCTACAGAATCTGTGGCAGTGACAGATGACATCTGCTGAGTTGCCTCATTTAGTGTTATATCCTCTTGAGAAGCGCTAGAGCTAGTCAAATCTGCTGCTGCCTTTGCTTGAGCTTCTATTTCTGCTTCTTGGGCAGCAATTTCTTCCTCGGTAGGTTGTTGCAAATACAACATCCAAATAAAGATGGCTCCAATTAACACAAAACCTATAATCGAATTTAAATCAAATTTCTTTTCTTCCATAATGATGCTCCGCCTTTAAATTTCTACGGAAATAGTAAAACCAATGTTACTGGTTTTGATTGTTTAACATTTCAGAGTACGCTCTAAAATTTTTATTATTCAATAATCTAGCCCAACTACTATTTGCGCCATATTGTCTTACTTAGTATTGCTATAATTAAGCGCAGCAGCCACCAAACTAACAAACAATGGATGTGGGTTGGCAACAGTACTCTTGTATTCTGGATGGTATTGTACTCCTACAAACCAAGGATGGTCCTCAATCTCAACAATCTCAACCAAATTGGTCTGAGGATTAATTCCTGTTGTTTTTAAACCTGCAGCCTCTAACTGAGTTCTGTAACCGTTGTTGTATTCAAAACGGTGGCGGTGTCTTTCTTGTATGTCTGAAGCACCATAAACATCTTTTACGATACTATCATCCATAAGCTCACAAGCCCAGGCTCCAAGACGCATGGTTCCACCTTTTTCTGTTATGTTTTTTTGAGCCTCCATTAAATCAATAACAGGAAAGGGTGTGTTTTCATTCATCTCTGTAGAGTTAGCGTCTTTTAATCCAAGGACATTTCGGCTATATTCTATCACTGCCATTTGCATTCCTAAACAAATACCCAAAAAAGGTAGTTTATTTTCTCTAGCATACCTCACGGCCTCAATTTTACCCTCTATACCTCGTTCTCCAAAACCTGGAGCCACTAAAACAGCATCTAGCCCTTTCATTTGGTCGGCTACATTGGAGGCGTCCAAAAATTCTGAATGTATAGACTGCACCTTCACTTTCACCTCATTGGCAGCACCTGCATGAATAAAAGACTCAAGGATAGACTTATAACTATCCTGAAGCTCTACATACTTTCCAATGAGACCAATAGTTACATGTGCCTTTGGGTTTTTATATCTTTTTACAAATTCATTCCAAGCGGTAAGAGGTGGTCTTCCTCTATCTTCTAAACCTAATTTTTGTAAGGTTACTTTATCTAGACCCTCTTCTAGCATTAAATTTGGTACATCATAAATAGTAGATGCATCTATAGACTCTATAACTGCATCCTTATGTACATTACAAAATAAGGCTAGTTTATGACGCAACTCCTCACTTAAGTGGTGTTCTGTTCTGCAAACCAATATATCTGCCTGTATACCACTCTCCATTAAAGTTTTCACAGAATGCTGCGTGGGTTTTGTTTTTAACTCACCTGCTGCAGAAAGGTAAGGGATGAGGGTTAAATGAATGACCAAGCAATTTTGATTGCCTAACTCCCATTTTAATTGACGTACAGATTCTATGTATGGTAATGATTCTATATCTCCTACCGTACCACCTATTTCTGTAATAACAATATCAAAGTCTCCGCTTTTCCCTAAAATCTGGATGCGCTCTTTTATTTCGTTTGTAATATGAGGAACCACCTGAACCGTTTTCCCTAAAAACTCACCGCGACGTTCTTTTTGGATAACACTTTGGTAAATTCTGCCAGTAGTAACATTATTAGCCTGTGAGGTAGGAACATTTAAAAAACGCTCATAGTGCCCTAGGTCTAAATCTGTCTCGGCGCCATCATCTGTAACATAACACTCACCGTGTTCATAGGGATTTAATGTTCCAGGATCTACGTTAATGTAGGGGTCTAATTTTTGGATGGTAACTCGATATCCCCTCGCCTGTAGTAGTTTAGCAAGAGATGCTGCAATGATTCCTTTCCCTAAAGAGGAAGAAACCCCGCCCGTAACGAAGATGTATTTTGTAGTACTCATGAATGGCCTTAACTTAGTTTGTATACGGGATGTAAAGTTAGGTATTTTAACCCATATCTACATACTATTTTTTAAAGAAAGGAAAGGAAACTTTTAAGGGTAAAGCACAAGCTATAAAAAAACAAATCTTACAAAATTGTTAATCATTACCAATTGGCAAACGCTCATTGATTGTGTTATTGTTTTTTTTGAGTAAAATAAGTGCAAAATAAGCGGTGCCTCCAAAATAAAGCACTCCAAAACAAAGCATCAATAAACCCTTAGGAAAGAAAAAATCTAGATTCACTATGTCTGAAAAGATAGCCAGCATCATGTACAAACTAAGCAACATAAAAATAAAAGACAAGGCAATACCAAAGGTTTTATTTTTAAACCGAAGTTGAGCTACTAATAGCACTACTAGTGAAATAGCAACAGGATTAACAAGGATTGCCGATAGTGCCCAATAGATAATCACAGAAACAATTAGAAAGAGTTCTGGATACCACTTTGATACAGATTTGGCTATTAAATACATAGATTTTTTTATGATGTACTTATCTAAGATGTAACTTTAAAACAATGGTTGCTTGTAAAATGATAAAAAAATAAAATTATTTTCTAATCAAGGGACGTATTAAATCTTCAAGGCCGTTGAGTTTTATTTCATACATTTCTTGTAAGAGGTTTCCAAGAGTACCTGGAGGGAATCCTTTTTGCTTAAACCACACGTAATAGGGCTCTGGAATATTTACCAAGTAACGGTTTTTATATTTTCCAAAGGGCATTTTGTAGTTTGCCAATCGCACCAAATGTTCTGGAGCAGAAAGCGGTTTTTTAAATCCAGAGGCCATAGAAAACAATTATTTGTTTATTGAAACATTAAAGTAATATAGGGTAGAATATTAAAGATACACTACCATTTGCTTAAAAACGATGTTCTGAAATTTATAAATCACCCCAGTGGTAGGTAATCACTTTTTCAATATCTGGATGCAGGCTATAATGAACAGGACAAGTATTAGCTGTGTTTTCTAGTATTTTTTGCGTCTTAGCTTCTAGTTTTTTTGGGAAGTTAAATACTACTTCAATTTTAGAAATACGCCTTGGATTACTAGCCATTGTTTTTGTAACTAGTGCAGTAGCACCATCTATAAAAGCCCCTTCCAGGGTAGCTGCTTTTATACCCATGACCGTTAGCATACAGCTGGCTAGTCCAGCAGCAATTGTGTCTGTGGGAGAAAAAGCCTCCCCTTTTCCGTTGTTGTCTGTGGGAGCATCTGTAATAAATGTAGTACTAGATTTTAGGTGCTCGCAGGATGTTCTTAGGTTTGATTTGTATGTAACTTTGGCTGTGCTCATTATTCTAAAACTTGAAATTGAAGATTGTCTTGGTATTTTATGATATAAAAGGCATTGTTTTGATACCCAGACAACAGACTTTTTGAGTACCTAAATTTATTTTCAATATACTGCGTTTCAAATTCTTGCTTGGATGCAATAAATATATCTTCTGAACTTGCAAGTCTTAAAATAACATCATACGTTAAATCAAAACCACGAACAGCAAACCTATTGGGCAGCACTCCGTATTTATTTTTATAACTAATTAAAAAGGCGTTTTTATCCTTATAATTATAATTTTTATTCACAGATGGGAATGTAAAATTTAATTCGGCTAGATGTACATTAGAAACGTCATGATAATCAAAGGCAGCATTTTTATCTAAACTAAATAAACGTATTTCATAGTCTACAGGCTCCTGGTCCTCCTCTAAATCTGGGTCTATAACTGGCAAACCATTTAAAACTCCTACCACATTACTTATTAAAATGGGATCTATAGATTCAAGAATAACCCAGTTCTCTTTGGTCTCATCTATTTGAATTTCAATATCCTCAAGGCGTAAAAAACCCTCTTCACGCAAAGACACTATTTTGGCATCTGGGATAGCAGCCATTATTTTTGCTAGCTGGATTGTTTTTGCACTATCTGTAATAACTATTACATTTTTATCACTCATGCCAGAGACAATGTACTCAAGCATTCCATCCTCAAGCATTGCATCACTTGGCAAACTCTGAAACACATTTTTAGAGATCTTGATTTGTTTATTGCTCAAAGGAGAAAAAATAGGCACATTAGTATCCTGGAGCATAGCAGCTGCATTTTCTATATTTTTTTGACCAAGTGGGCCTATAATAGCATCAAAAGTATCAAAATCGTTATCGTTAATAATATCGCTAACAATAGCTGTATTGTATTGGGTGTCAAACACATCAAGCTGCAATGAGATTCCTTTGTCTTTGGCAAATTCTGTGGCCATTAAAAGCCCACTGTAAAAATCTAGAGACAAAGACATCAATCTATTTTTCTTTATCTCCTGTTGCTTTAGGGTTAAAGAATCTGAGGTTATTTTATTTAAACGAAATGGCAATAATACCGCGATACGTTTTTGTGAGGTATCAATAATTGTTTGCTGTAAATCTCTTGTGTTAATTTGGCCAGTTAATGAAGTAGTAGCATTTGTAGGGATTTTCAGGATCATGCCATCTTGCAAACCGTCTTTAGCATATGGATTTAAAGCAATAATTTGTTCTTTTGTTAGGTTGGTTTTTACTTTTAATCTGTAAAACCCTTCTTTTGGTTGCACCTGATAAAACGTATAGCCTCTCTCAGCTATAGCGGTTTGTAAAATAGCTTTAGATGGAACATTAATAACCGCATATTGAGCAAGCCCTTTACCTAATTGAGGATTCATTTGTTCCAACTCATATACTGTAATGCCATACATTCTAGCAATACCGTATCGTGTTTCTTTGGCCTTAACTGTATGTTTTGAAAGCTTAGATGAGTCTATAGTTGTTATCCCAGAGCTTATGGAGTCATTATCAATTGCCACTGGGGAATCTACAATTTTTAAATGCAGCGGAATCTGTAATCTATCGCCTTTTTTTATTTGACGAGCGTATAGCTGTTTATTGTAGCGTTTTATTGCATCAATAGAGACATTGTATTTTTTGGAGATACTAAATAGGGTTTCTTTTCGGCGTACTTTGTGTTTTTTGAATTTGGGAGGATTTTGAGTAGCTACAGATTTGCTAACGGTTGGGATTACCAGCAAAGTACCAACTGTTAACTCATTTTCGATCTCTGGATTTCTCTTTTTTATAGCGACCTGAGAAACCCCATATAATGCAGCAATTTGAGATAGGGTTTGGTTTTTTTGAACTGTATGAGTTTCATACTCTTTTTGCGCAGTAGCCAAGCTACTAACAAAAAAAATACACACCATACAAAGAGACACTAAATACTTCATGTTTGTGTTTTTATGAATACTTCTGAGATTTAAAAATAAAAAATCGCAACATACAGCCAATGTAAGTACTATTAAAATAACCTAAAAACGTTTTGTGACTATTATTACAAAACTAGTGCCAAGAAAAACAATAGCTGTCAAAAAAAGTGAACGAACACCTTTACAGGGGCTACTCCCACTCTATAGTTGCTGGCGGCTTGCTGCTAATATCGTACACCACTCTATTAACTCCCTTAACTCTATTTATAATATTATTGCTGGTCTCTTGCAGAAATTTATACGGCAAATCTACCCAATCTGCGGTCATACCATCGGTGCTCTCTACAGCACGAAGGGCTACTACTTTTTCATAGGTTCTCTCATCACCCATCACCCCAACACTATTAACTGGCAACAACATAGCTCCAGCTTGCCATACTTTATCATACAAATCCCACTTTCTTAGGCCTTGAATAAAGATATGGTCTACCTCTTGTAAAATTCGTACTTTCTCTGGAGTGACATCTCCTAAAATACGGATAGCTAAACCAGGACCTGGAAATGGATGGCGCCCTAATAATTTTGGGTCAATACCCATTTGTGCACCAACACGACGTACCTCATCTTTAAATAACATACGTAGAGGTTCTACAATTTTTAATTTCATGTAATCTGGCAACCCGCCAACATTATGGTGCGATTTAATAGTTACAGAAGGACCATTAACAGAAACGCTCTCTATTACATCTGGATAAATTGTTCCTTGAGCTAGGTATACTACATCTTTAATTGCAGTTGCCTGCTGATCAAATACATCAATAAAAGCTCCTCCAATTGCTTTACGTTTTTCTTCAGGGTCTGACTTGTCTTTTAGGGCGCTCATAAACAGATCTGAGGCGTCAACCCCCTTTACATTAAGACCCATTCCTTTGTATTGTTCTAATACGCTAGAAAACTCATCCTTTCGCAGAAGTCCATTATTTACAAAAATACAATAGAGGTTTTGACCAATTGCTTTGTGCAATAAAATAGCCGCAACTGTAGAGTCTACACCACCACTTAACCCTAATACAACTTTATCATCACCAATTTTTTCTTTTAACTCTGCTACTGTAGTATCTACAAAAGCAGCAGGTGTCCAGCTAGGATCTACCCCTGCAATTTCAATTAAGAAATTATCTAATAATTGTTTACCATCCTGGGTGTGATATACCTCTGGATGAAATTGTATGGCATAGGTGTCTTCGCCTTCAATTCTATAGGCTGCATTGGCAACATCATTGGTGCTAGCTAAACGCACACCTTTATCTGGTAACTCGCTAATGGTATCACTGTGGCTCATCCAAACTTGTGTGTCTTCTGAAATACCTGCAAACAATCCAGCATGATCATGTATGGTAGTTAAGTTAGCACGTCCATACTCTCTGATGTTTGAAGGGGATACTTTTCCTCCAAAGAAATGCGCCAAATATTGAGCACCATAACAAACACCCAATAAAGGTAAAATACCTTTTATATTTGAAAGATCTGGAGCTGGAGCTTCATCTGAACGTACCGAGGAAGGACTCCCAGATAAAATAACGGCTTTGAAAGTTGATAAATCTTGTGGAACTTTATTGTAAGGATGTATTTCGCAATAGATGTTTAATTCTCTAACACGTCTAGCAATGAGCTGCGTGTATTGCGATCCAAAATCAAGAATGAGGACGTTATTTTGCATAAGCAAAAATACTTCAAAAAAGTAATTTTGCTAGGGCTTGTCAAAAGAATTTATTGCAAATTTTAACAAAGATGTAAACAAGGCTGTTTATTAAAAATAAATTATAGTAAACTTTCCGTCAAGGGCTTTTAAATTCTTCTTAATTGTAGGTATTAGGACAGTTCCATATTCTAGATAAAATTCAGAAAAATTTGTTGTTCTTTCTTGCAGATTCCCATCTGGAAACAACTCACCACGTAAGGCAATCAATCTTTCTATCTGAGCTGCATGTTTTCTTTTTTGAGCTTTTAAAAGACGTTTCTCTAGATGCTTTAAACCATTGGTTTGCTTTTTTTGTTGAGCCGCAACAGCCCCTAAAAAGGATGCGTCGGTTTGAGAAGCTAAAGTGTAAAGGTGCTCAAACTGTTTTTCAAGATGCGCCCGCTGTGTTGAGAAATCAATAGTAATCTGTGAAACTTTATGGACAAACCAAGTGGTAAGAGCGGTATCTTTTTTAAAAATATCTTGGACAGAAACATCAAGTTGTTTTAAGGTATGTTCTAGTTTTCTCTTAGCCAAAACGGCGCTATTACGCATCAATAAAACAGGAAACGCAACCCCAACAGATTCAAAATAATCTTTTAACTGAAACCAGTACGCTAGTTCACCACCACCGCCAACATAGCAAAGGTTTGGCAAAATAACTTCTTGATACAAAGGACGCAGTAAAGCATTTGGAGAAAACCGCTGGGGATACTCAGTTACTTGTTCTTCCATCTGGGCTTTAGAGAAGACCAAAGATGTATTGTTAATTAAAAACATTCCGTCTTTCTCTACAATACGCTCTCTTAATCCATCTTGTATGTAAAACAAATTAATTTCTCGCGGATGTACCTGCTGGCTATACCCTGCAGAGACTAATCTTTGGCTTGTTTTAGTGATTTCTTCAAAACCTTTTTTAGCAAATAGCTCCTTTTCTATATAAGAAGTAAACTGTTTTTTTAACTCTTGATCATCACCGTCCAAAACAACAATACCATAGCTACCAAACAGCTCGTTGGTAATAAAACGAGTGGCCTGGGTTAAAGTGTCGTTGCCAGAGTAAGCCCTCTCAAAAAGAGCTAGCAAATACTGACCATTGACCGTTTGACCAAATTCTGTTTTTAAAACAGTTACTAATTCTTGTAGGACCTTAGTAGAAAACCTACCTACAGGACCGCTTTGATTAGCTTCCCATTTTATTTTTTTTCCTTTGAAATTAAACCCGCTAATTTCTTCAAAATCATGATCTTCTGTAGCCATCCAAAACACAGGAACAAAACTATTTTCTGGATATTTTGTAATGAGTTGTTCTGTGAGGTTAATGACAGAAAGTATTTTATATATATAATACATTGGCCCAGAAAACAAATTTAGCTGATGGCCAGTAGTAATGGTAAATGCTGTGTCTTTTGACAAAGCACTAATATTATCCTGTGTAGCTTGAGTTATAGCAACACCTGTATATTGTTCTTGTAATTGAGACACTAAAACACTTCTTCCCTTTTGGGTAACAGTCTTTTGCTTTTCTTCTAATTGCTCTTTAATACCCCCTATGGTTGGAAATTTTCCGTAGAAAGACCTTAGAGATATATCTTGCTCAAGATAATCACTCACGGTCTTTGAGAAATAACCTGTCTTTGAATAAGAAATAGAGGTTGATGGCATAAAACAAAAATACCCTTTAATTAATAACTATCATTTCTGAAAAGAAATTTTTAAAATAATTAACAAAGAAACAGCCCTCATTTATGGACTAAATATTTTGATAAGCACCTGTTTTATTAAATTTCAAAGTATATTAGCATTTGAAATTATTACACCAAAAAAGACTATGAAAAACGTAATCATTGCCCTTGTACTTTTTGTGAATGCTATTGGATATGGCCAACTTCAATCTCCAAGCGAATTTTTAGGCTATACCATTGGGACACAATTCACGCGTCATGCAGATGTGGTAAACTATTTTGAGCATGTAGCTTTACATAGTGATATGGTGCGTTATAAGGCATATGGTAAAACCAATGAAAGACGTAGCTTAACCTACGCCTTAGTCTCTAGTGACCAGAACATTAAAAACGCAGAACAAATACGCCTAGACAATCTTAAAAATGCTGGTATTATAAAAGGAGAGGCAGCACCTTCAAAAGCAATTGTTTGGCTGAGTTACAATGTACATGGAAATGAGGCCTCTAGTACAGAAGCCGCTATGAAAACCCTCTATGAGTTAATCACACAAAAACAAGCTTGGCTTGAAAATACGATTGTTATCATAGACCCATGCGTAAATCCTGATGGGCGAGACAGATATGCAAATTGGTATAATCAAGTAAAATCTAAGCCTTATAATGCGAATCAAGATGCTGATGAGCACAATGAGCCTTGGCCAGGAGGAAGGCCTAACCACTATCTATTTGACCTTAATAGAGATTGGGCTTGGGCAACGCAAATAGAAACTCAGGAGCGTTTAAAAATCTACAATAAATGGATGCCACACATTCATGTTGATTTCCATGAACAGGGTATCAATGAACCTTATTATTTTGCGCCAGCCGCAGAACCATTTCATGAAATTATTAGCGATTTTCAACGAGATTTCCAGACAAAAATTGGTAAAAACCACGCTAGGTATTTTGACCAAGAAGGATGGTTGTTTTTCACTAGAGAGCGTTTTGATTTATTATACCCAAGTTATGGAGACACCTACCCAACCTTTATGGGCGCCATAGGCATGACCTATGAACAGGCCGGTCATGGCCGCGCAGGTTTAGGGATTAACACAGATGAAGGATACGAGTTAACCCTTGTAGACCGCGTGGCACACCATACCACAACTGGGCTATCTACAGTTGAAATGGGTAGTAAAAATGCCTCAGAGTTAAACTCAGAGTTTAAAAAATTCTTCACCAACGATGCTCTTGTATACAAAAGTTATGTACTGCAGGGCCATCCAGACAAAATAGCACTACTCACTCAACTTCTTGACAAACAAGAGATTACCTACGGATATGCAGGTCAAGGTAGTGTTTCTGGGTATCACTACACTACCGCCAGTAATGGCTCCATGGACACCAATGGCGCATTGGTTGTGAGCACCAATCAAGCAAAAGGAAAAATGATTAAAGTTTTGTTTGAACCAGATGCAAGCCTAGAGGAGCCCCTAACCTATGACATCACAGCATGGAGTATCCCGTATGCCTATGGACTGGAGGCTGTTGCTTCTAAAACTTTGGTGGCTGCAACACAGGCTAAGGCAGCAAGTAATACAGAAAATACAAACACAACAGCTGCAGGTTTTATAGCCTCTTGGAACACCATGAAAGATGCTCATTTTTTAGCAGCGCTTTTACAGCAAAATATTAACGTGCGTTTTACGGAGAAAAAACTACGCTTTGATGGAGAAAATTTTGAAAGAGGTAGCTTAGTTATCACAAAAAGTGACAATAAAAACAATCCTAACTTTTATCAAAAATTAAATGAAATTGCAAACAATCATGACCGCACATTATTTGCGTCAAATACTACTTTTGGTGACACCAGGACAGACATGGGATCTCCAGATATAAAAATGATCAACGCTCCAAAAATAGCACTTTTAAAAGGTGATGGAGTATCTTCTTTAAGCTATGGAGCTGCTTGGCATTTCTTTGAAAAACAATTACAGTACCCTGTAACACACATAGACACCCAAAGCATGTCTTTCTCTAAACTAGCAAGATATAATGTCTTGGTATTACCAGAGGGAAGGTATAGCAAATTACTTGGCGAAGAGCAAATCAAGGAATTAAAAAAATGGATACGTAGTGGCGGAAAAATAATTGCTATTGGCAGTGCAACAAGAAGCTTTTTAGACAAAAAAGGATTTGATCTAAAAAACAATGAACAAGATGATCTAGATAATCTAGATGATAAACAAAGCAAAGAAAACTTAACTCCATATGATAAGCGTGAGGCTGAGAGTGTGACTAATTTTATAACCGGAAGTATTTACAAAATCACATTAGATGCTTCTCATCCATTAGCCTATGGATATGGAGATACTTATTTTTCACTAAAACAAGGGAGTACCTCTTACCAGTTTATGGAAGATGGGTACAATGTGGGGTATATTGATGGAGATGCAAAAAGTGTTTCTGGTTTTTCTGGAGAAAATGCCAAAGCAAAACTAAAAAACTCAATGGTTTTTGGAGAAGCTAGAATGGGCTCTGGAAGTGTTGTATACCTTGTAGATGATGTGCTGTTTAGGTCTTTCTGGGAACAAGGAAAACTATTTTTTGCAAATGCTCTGTTTTTTGTAAACAACAATAAATTTACTCTTTAATACACTAGAAAATTAAGTGTTTTACTGCGTGTAAATTATACTTTGTTTTTTTCTTCAATCCATTTACTGAGGTATTTTGACGCTTGTAAACTTTGGTGTTGAAGAATTTGCCCTATAAAATGTGCCTGCCTGTGTAGTTTTAAATTTATCTTCAAAGCATCTAAGCGGGTCATGAAATCCTTAGCAATAGCCTTGCCATTGTAACGCGCTTTTATAATCTCAACACCTCTTTGAGAGTTTTGTTGCCACTTTATTTTATCGCTATACATTGCTACAGAAAGCTCAGCAAAGGCCCCTGGAGTATCTGCAATAACTCCTGGTATTGGTAAATCTCCATACATCCCTTCAGCTCCTATTGAGGTTGTTACCCCTGGGGTTCCATACAACATGGCATCAAGCAACTTCCCTTTTAAGCCAGCCCCAAAACGCAAAGGAACTAAGCATACTCTTGCCTTTTGCATTACATGCGCTACAGAGTCTGCCCAACCCATTATGTAAAAGCCTTGCTTTTGGTTGTGCAGTTCTAAAATATGCTGGGGCGCATAATTTCCATAAATATATAACTGGGCCTGGGGCAACTGTTTTTTTATCAGTGGCCAAATCTCTTTTTTCAAATACAACACGCTATCTACATTAGGTCCATGAAGTAAATTACCGATAGTCATAAAATTGGCTCTTCGCTCAAACCCAGGAAAATTACCTGAATCAGGCAACTTGGTAACCATAAAAGGAAGGTAGTATAGTATCTCTTTGGAAACAGCGAAGGTGTCGGTGAGAAGCTTCATTTCAAATTCTGAAATTATCAAAGAAAGATCACACCTTAAAATACTTGCAATTTCTCTTTTTGCAGTCTCTGTAAAGAAGTTTGCATCTTTAACATCTGTTGCGTCTTTAAGGGCCTGCTGCCTTGCTTTTCTTAAAAAATGAAGGTCTTCTGTGTCTAAAATTTTTAAGGCTTTTGGGCAACTCTGGGTCACTCGCCAAGCAAACTGTTCTTCTGTAACGAACCGATCAAATAAAACTAGTGTTGGATTTAATTGCCTTACAAAGTCGTCAAAAGAGGAGTCGTTTATCGCGATTTGTTGGGTAGTAACTCCAATTGAATTTAGATTAAAGCTTTTTTCTGAGCTACTTGCGCTACTTGCAAAAGTAATGCCATACCCATGACTTGTAAACATCTCTATAAGCTGCAACATCCTGCCGCCCGCTGCTGTTGTAGTGGGCTCTGGAAATGTTTGACCAATTATAAGTAAGCTATTCAAGGCTTGTATTTGTTTTTATTGCGCGGGTAAGCGGCAGATTACTTAGAGATCTTCTACACTAACGCGCATCGTTTTGATGCTCGGTGTATTAGTTTCATCCAGAAGTGTCATAGCGACATATATGCTGCCGTTTAACAGTTCAATTTGAGGAAAACCACTAGCTCGCCCCGCATTTGTTTTGGTAAGAGTTATGGTTGGGCCTTTTTCTCCAGAGTTTGTTATTTTAGCTATTTGCACATAGGCAACATCATTGGTGTCACGCTCCATCCAAGAAACCACAGCCTCTGTATTGTTAAGTGCAATGACATCTACTCTTCCTAATGTTTCTTGGGTATTAATGTGTATTGGTTTGCCAAATGTTTCTCCGTTATCACTGGAAAAAACTACTTGTACTTTGGGGATTTCATTGGCAGCTGTAAACCAGGCAACAGCTAGATTTTTTTCAAAAGCAGCTACAGCGGGGCCATTAACTGGACAACCGGCTATCTGCCAATTATCTGTATGAATTGTTTTTGGGGCAGACCACGTATTATCAGCTTGCCACCTGACTATAGATATATCTCTAATTTCCTGATGGGTTCTGTCTCTGTAGACTACAACAGGACCGTTAAGAGTCATGGCAGCGCTTGTTTGGCAGCAATCACAAATACGATGGTCCAGCTCTTTTGAGTTAATTATATTGCCCTGAATATCCACCATAGCTCCTCGAAGGGTCATAGCACCACGGCTAGAATGACCGCCATTTTCATGATCTGTAGGGTTGCTTTCTATAGTATTTCGGCCATCAAGCCACGTAACAAAAAACTCATCTTGGTTATTGGCAGGAATCATAGACACAAAACCATGCTCTGTTTTAGTTGCGTCTGTATGTAAAATGAAATTCTTTTTCCAAGAAATGCTATCTCTATTTTTATAGTTCAGCTTTACATCATAGCTATAAGCGGCTTTGTCAGACTTTTGCAGATAACTTGTCAATAAACTTCCATTATTTTCTGCAATGGCAGGAAAGTCTGCCCAGTTTGTAAACCAAGTATCACCCCAGGCAATAACCTCTGGTGTAGACCAAGTATTACCTGTGTAACTCGAGTAATGCAGGTAATCTACATCATCTTTAAAAGTAACCCATGACATGTATAAGGTAGATGCATTACTAAAGAGTCTTGGGGTTTGGCTATCTGTTTTTGTTGGATTAGACAAAGAGACAATTACAGCATTTTGAGAATCTAATTTTTGATTTTCGCTGCTAGCAGCATCTTTGCATTGAATAAAAATAAAAGAAAATAAGCCAATAAATAGTACCAGTTTTTTCATAAACCGAAAGTACAAAATAGATTTGAAATGCTTTAGAAAAAACACTTAAACCATGCTATTTTGCAACCTCAGCATATAAGTCGAAATCTTCAGCGCCCGTAATTTTTACAGTAAAAAATTCTCCGGTTCTCAGGTAGCCTTCTTCTGCGTTAATCAAGACTTCATTGTCAACATCTGGGCTATCAAACTCGGTTCTTCCTACATAGTACCCACCTTCTTTGCGGTCTATAATAACAGAAAACTCTTGTCCTATTTTTTGTTGGTTCAACTCCCAAGAAATGTGAGATTGAATTTCCATAATAGCATTGGCACGCTCCATCTTAACATCTTGTGGAACATCATCTTCTAGATTATAGGCGTGCGTGTTTTCTTCATGAGAATAGGTAAAACAACCAAGTCTCTCAAAACGCATTTCTTGAACCCAATCTCTTAGGGTTTCAAAATCTTCTTGAGTTTCTCCTGGATAACCAACAATGAGAGTGGTTCTAATAGCCATGTTAGGAACTGCAGCTCTAAAATCTTTCAGTAATTTTGTAGTCTTAGCCTTGGTAGTTCCTCGGCGCATTGATTTTAATATTGGATCTGCAATGTGCTGCAAGGGTATATCAATGTAATTGCAAATTTTAGGCTCTTTGTTCATCAAATCAAGAACATCCATAGGAAACCCTGTTGGAAAAGCATAATGCAAACGTATCCACTCTATCCCAGATACGGCTACCAATTTTTCTAGTAGCTCTGCTAAGTTTCTTTTTTTATAAAGATCTAAACCATAGTAGGTTAAATCCTGAGCGATTAATATAAGTTCTTTTACACCGGTTGCTGCTAATTTTTCTGCCTCTGTTACCAAATCCTCCATAGGAGTAGATTTGTGTTTTCCGCGCATAATAGGTATGGCACAAAAAGAGCAAGGTCTATCACACCCTTCAGCAATTTTAAGATAGGCGTAGTTTTTTGGGGTTGTCGTTAAACGCTCCCCTATTAGTTCATGCTTATAATCTGCGCCTAATGCTTTTAAAAGGCCAGGCAATTCTGTAGTACCAAAGTATTGGTCTACATCTGGAATTTCTTTTTGAAGATCTGGCTTGTAACGCTCACTTAAACAACCCGTAACAAAAACCTTATCTACAAGGCCCTCTTTCTTTTTTTGAACAAACTCAAGGATTGTATTTACACTCTCCTCTTTTGCATTGGCAATAAACCCACAGGTATTAATTACCACTACATTTCCTTCCTGCTCATGAACAACCT
>Ga0302126_10001121_pt1 | contig 16154 bp, 18 predicted proteins | sample CB4_20m_MG_FD_203108 | JGI IMG/M metagenome (GOLD analysis project Ga0302126, IMG submission 203108) | Marine microbial communities from Western Arctic Ocean, Canada - CB4_20m | ecosystem: Environmental > Aquatic > Marine > Oceanic | place: Canada: Western Arctic Ocean | collected 2017-09-24 | reverse complement strand
TGGATAGAAACACAAGGTGATAAAATGAATCCCGACATGCGTATTGCAATTAATTCCAACTTAGGAGCAAAGCAGAGCATCATAGATAGATTTAAGGAAAAATTAAAAGGATTCGATAACTTCCATTTGTACACCAGCATGGAAGCAACATTTGGTCAGGCAGAATACATCAGGGACGGATTAGATTACGGCGAATGGTTCTCAAATTTCTTACACATGATGGTTGATAAAGTACCATCGGAGATTCACAACATGTGTACAATCAATGCACTGTGTTTGGAATCACTTCCAGAGTTATTAGAAAAAATACTCTTCTTTAAAAATGCCGGCAAGGTGTATGGAGCAAAGGTTAACTACACACTTAATATATTGAGGTTTCCGAGCTTCCAATCACCGCTTGTGTTACCGGATGAACTGAGAAATAAATTTAAGGGCGACATACAGAAGTTTTTAAATAACAATGTGAAACATCTAGAAGAAATGGAAGTCAATCAAACACAGCGATTAATAGACTATCTGGATGTTGTTAAGACACCACACGCAGGTGCGGCCACGCAGGAAAAGTTACAGAAAGATTTCAAGGCATTTTACAGTCAATACGACAAACGGAGTGGAAAAGATTTTGCAAAGACTTTCCCAATAATAGGAGAATGGTATCGTGGCATATGAGTACGGGGCTAAAGAGCCGGAGAAACTAAAGATCAAAGACATGACTCCCAAGGAAGAGGAGTTGTTGATCAAGAGTGACACATTCTGTATGTTGCCATGGCAACACATACATGCGTTTCCAGACGGCAGGGCATATCCTTGTTGTTTCTCCCTAGACAAATACCCCGTTGGTAATCTCAACAAAGATTCCATGGAAACTGTATTCAATGGACCAGCTATGAAACAGATGCGTTTGAACATGTTGGCAAACAAACAGAGTAGGCAGTGTACCAAATGTTACGATCAAGAGAAGTCAGGATTCTTCTCACTGCGTTTGAGCTCAAACAAACACTTCGGACACAACATTGGCATGATAGAGAACACACAGGCAGATGGAAGTGCGGACTTTGTTATAAAGTATTGGGATATAAGATTCAGCAATCTATGTAACCTAGCTTGTAGGAGTTGTGGTACATGGTTCAGTTCTAACTGGTATGAAGATCACAAAAAACTTACAGGCAAACCACCTGAACACGCAAAGATTATGAGGGTAGGCAGGAGCAGTAACGACATATGGGAACAGATGTTGGAACAGTTTGAACACGTGGAGCAGTTTTATTTTGCAGGTGGTGAACCACTTATAATGGAAGAGCATTATAGGATATTGAAAGAACTGGACAGACGTAAAATGTATCATGTGAGATTGATATACAACACCAACTTCACAAAACTAAAGTTCAAAGACATGGATGTGCTAGAACTTTGGAACAAATTTGACTCAGTTTCGATTGGTGCAAGCCTAGACGCAGAAGGTGACAGGGGAGAGTTCATGCGTAAGGGAACTGTGTGGAAAGACATCGTAGCAAACAGGAAACGTATGCTGGAAGTTTGTCCAAAGGTTGATTTCTACATATCAAGCACGGTAGGACTCATCAATGCATTACACATAGTGGACTTCCACAGGAGTTGGGCAGACCAAGGATTGTTGAAACCACAAGACTTTAATTTTAACTTGTTACAATATCCCTATGCACAAAGAATTGACCTGTTGCCAGAATCATTTAAACAAAAGATAAAAGAGAAATATGAGAAACACATAGAATGGTTACGGCCACTAGACCATCTTACCAGGGCAACCAAGGGCTTTGAATCTGGATTAGATTACATGATGAGAAGGGATAATTCCAAAGACCTACAACAGTTCAAGGACAGCATGAAACGTATAGATGACATCAGAGACGAAAACATTTTAGAAGCATTTCCCGAACTGACGGAGTTGTATGAAAAAAATTAAGCCAAATGAGGGTAACAAAACGTTCTGCATGGCACCGTGGACGCACACGTACCTGTCACCACAGACGGAGAGACGTATGTGTTGTGCATCAAGAGAACCCGCACAGAGTTTCAAGCAGTACATAGACACGGGCAACGATGCCAAAGAGTACAAACCTTTGACTTTAAAGGAACACTGGAATTCAGATCACATGAAATCTGTTAGACTGCGTATGATGGCAGGAGAGGAGTTATCAGAATGTGAGGTATGTGATCACAAACTGTTGAACACAGATGTGTATAGGTCGTACTGGAATAAACTTTTTAGCGATAGGGTAGACGAAGCATACACAACAACAGACGAAACAGGTGCAACTACAATGCAGACAATCAGTTTTGATTACAGGTTCAACAACTTATGCAACTTCAAATGTAGGATGTGCGGTGACATGTTAAGTAGTAGTTGGGAAGCAGAAACCAGGAAGAACAAAACATGGACCAAAGAATCACAGCCATGGATGGCATCGCCATTAAGGGAACAAATTACACATTTCCAAGACACACAGGTTGTACAGGAATTCGTAGATGCAGTTGAAACAAAGACAATAAAAGAGATATACTGGTGCGGTGGAGAACCGTTGATGTGGGATATGCATTGGAAAGCCATGCAGAGGATAATAGAATTGGGATTCGCAAAAGAAGTGTATGTTAGATACAACACAAATTTAAGTAGGACATCTTTAAAAGGGATCAAGCTATTTGATCTATTACCGGAATTCCAGGATTGGCAAATATGTTCATCACTAGACGGCACAGGAGAAGTTGGTGAATACATCAGGGACGGATTAAACTATGAACAATGGTTACGTAATTTCAAAGAAGGAATGGCAGTGGCAAAGACATCTAGAGAAATGAGATTAGACTACACAATAACAATGCCCGGATTATTAGAACTTAAAAATATGTTCGATTTGAGTCAAGCACTAAACACAGAAATATTAACAAAAGTTATGTTCACATTCAGCAATGATGAGATTCTAAGTCCATTGGCCTTGCCCAAGAAACTGTTACACACTATAATAGACGAAGCACTTGAATACATAGAGCCTCGTGCTACAAGAAAACAAAGAGCACTGATAGAAGTATTAAAGAACTTAAAGAACAGAGAAACTTTTACAGCAACTAAAAAGGGAAAAGAAAGACAGGAACGTATTGACAAGATCAGAAGACAGGATATAACAAAAATATTAGCAAAAGATAAAAGGATACTGGACTGGTGGACAAGTATATAGACTCAAATATGTGTATGCTACCATGGTCGGCAATAGAGACTAGACCAGACGGAAAATACAAACCTTGCTGTCTTTACAGAGATGAGTTAAAAGATCCTAGTGGAAAACACTACAATACTACAGAACATTCCATCACAGAAGTAATGAATTCAGAATCTATGAACAAGTTAAGGGAGCAATTTACAGCAGGCGAGAAGCCGCCCGGTTGTGCTAGTTGTTGGAAAGAAGAAGCCTCGGGCAAAACATCAAAAAGACAGCATATGTGGTACAAGGCACCAGCGATAGGACGGCTACACATCGGCAAAAATATAGTTGCACCTAGATTCATTGATTTTAAGTTGGGAAATATTTGTAATTTAAAATGTAGAATATGTTCTCCTGTCTCGAGTTCACTATGGGCTAACGAGATGGCAAAGTTTGACCCTGATAGGAAAAAATATTGGACAAAATACAACAAGGACGGAATGTGGCCAAAACAAAAGAATCGATTTTATGAAGATCTCGAGAAACACATAGAATCGATAAGATTTTTTGAGATAACAGGCGGAGAGCCGTTAATGATAAAAGAACAATTTGACATACTGCAGAAGTGTGTGGACATGGGAGTAGCAAAAAACATTGATGTGCATTACAACACAAACGGCACACAGTTTCCTGAGAAAGAGTTGAATGAGATATGGCCTCATTTCAAAAGAATAGAGTTGGCATACAGCATCGACGACATAAAAGAACGATTCGAGTACCAAAGACATCCGGCAAAATGGGATTTAGTTAATGAAAATATTTTAAAATTTAAAAACGCTGGACTGCAGAATCTATCAACACAGGTATGTACTACAATAAATGTTTTTAACATAGTCTATCTAGACGAACTAGCACCTTACATTGACGAGTGGGGTGTAGACTTTTGGCACATTAACGCACTACACCAACCAGAGGAGTTTGATATACAACAATTGCCTAAAGACTTGAAAAAAACAATAACTAACAAACTTTTAAAAATAAACATAAGAAAGGATGAAATAATGACAGCTTTGAACTATCTCAATAGCGAGCCAACTACGGTATTAGAAAACTATAACGATGCTATTACAAGTAAAATTAAACAGATCGATAAACGTAGGAAAGAAAATTTTGGCGATGTGTTTCCTCTTTTAAATAATGTACTGGGTATATATGAGTAAAATAAATGTTTTTATAGCAGGTGGATGCAGTTTCACATTCGGTCATGAGTTAAGTGACAATCTGAACGGCAGGACACCATCGATGAAGACATGGGCACATGGGTTGTACGAGGGGTACAAATATCCAGGCACCATATACCACTATGAATTGGCGGCCACTCCGGGCACAGGAAATCCAGGTATAGCACGTAGGGTTTTCAAGGCAGTAGCAGAGGCTCACAAAAATCCTGAACAAAACATCGAAGCTGTTGTTGTGATGTGGAGTTTCAACTCAAGATACGATTGGGCCATGCCCCGACACAGGAATCTAGAGGACACACGTTGGGCTACAATGTCACCATGGGACACCAACATGAGAGCTGAGGAAAGACACAATGCACTGTCAGGATCGGAGGCACAGCAGGAACAGTGGAAACGCAGACAAGAGCTAATGATAGAGACTGGAGTCAAACCTTTTGCCGAAGCAATATACAAGCATGCGGCCAACGAGTACCATGAGACATACCTCAGTTGGAAGAGCATAATATGGTTACAGAACATACTGGAAAAGAAGGGCATAAAATACATGTTCACACTGGCGGACAACAGCTTGTTCTACAAGGACTTTGCACATCATAAAGACCAAGACGGGCTTATGTCTGCACTGCACGATGAGATAGATTTTACCAAATGGTTCAGTTTTGGTGAAAGGATGATGGGATTCAACCAATGGGCACTGATGGAAGACTACCCACGTGGCACGACACATCCACTTGACAAAGCCCATGAAGATGCTGTAAAATTAATGATGCCAATGTATAAAAAAATAAAAGGAGGAGTTAGATCATGATCAACTGGATAAAAAAATTAATCAATAAGATTAAGCAAGAACTTGCTTATCGTAAAAGACTAAAAGAACTTAAGAAAAAAGACCCATTTATATACAAATAAAATGGAAGAAATAAAAAAACGTATTAAAGAAGTGTTTGCAAAGGCACCCAAATTTGAACTGGTGGAGATGCCTTTCATAGATGTCGCAGAGGATCCTGTGAGGCCTGAGTTAAGCCTAGAGTTCAGACAGGCATACGGCAGGAAGATATATGGGATCAAGGACGAGGAAGGTGACATAGCGGCCATCATGTGTTTTGCATTTACAAATGCTATTCCAACAAGTGTTAAAGACATGGACACCATGAGCCGGGATGCCGCTATGCAGGCTGTACACAGAGCAGGAGTTCAAGGTTCTATAGCGATAGCCTACACAGTATGGGCCAAGAAGAAAGGTGGCGGAAAACACATAGTCAATGAGGTGTACAAGATGATAAAAGAGTCTAATCACCTAAGCAGATTGATAACACTTTCACCCCTCACGGACATGGCAAGGAAGTTCCATCTCAAGAACGGAGCCAAGGAAGTGCAGGTTAACCTCACAACACAGAATTTCGAGTATGACATAGAGTTGACCGAATGGGAGAAGTTGGCGGAGAAGGTCACTAAAAAGTGGAGAAACGCCACCTGGAGCATTAAATGAGTTGCCTAGGGTTATTTTTAGCAGTATCCATAGGAGCAAAATAATGTCAAGGGAGAAGCAAACTTATTTGCAAATAAATCAACATCTAATCAAAGATAAAATAGTTTTAGATCTTGCTTGCCACGATGGTAAATCCACCGAGATAATAAAAAAATTAGGTGCAAAGCACATATACGGTGTTGAGGCAAGACAAGACCTGTTAACAGAAGCCAAAAAAAATATCGAGGGAGACGTTGATTTTTTTGTTGGTGATATTCAAGATGAAAAAATAATCTCTAGTTTGGTAAAAAAAAGTGATACTGTTATTGCCTTAGGAGTGCTTTATCATTTATACAATCATTTTGGATTTTTTTCGTATATTTTAAAACCAAATATTGACTACGTGTTGATTGAAACCATAGCCGGACCTGAGACTTTAGACCCTTCGATGGCATGGGGTTTTGAAGATGTGGACTGTATAACAAATGGTTGGCATCCAAAAACGGTCAAAGTTCCACATGGCACGCCAAACTTATCCTGGATTTTCGCTACATCCGATCTTTTTGGGTTCTCTTGTGACTGGGCATGGTCATATGGCAAGATACCAGCTAAAACGAGACACAACATCACGCATAAGGAGTATATGGACGCGAAAAGTAGTGATTGGCCTGAGTACGAAAAAATTATTTCTAATGACTTCTTGCCAGACAACATTTTAAATGACATAAGCACTAGGTTAGTTGATGATGCCCCGGAGTATAGTGGTAAAAAAAGAATCGTGTTAAGACTCTACAATAGACAAAAAATTTCTTCTACCCCAATTAATATTAAAGATTGTTACGTGTGGACAACTCACAAACAACAAGGAGAAAGAAGCTCTGAGTTCAAAAAATACTATGAAGAAGAATATAAAAGGTATAAAAACAAACACGGAAACCTAGGACCACACAGATGAGAATATTAATAATGGGACTACCTGGATCAGGCAAGACAACACTGGCACGAATGATAGCACCGAGATTGAATGCTGTCTGGCTAAATGCAGATGAGGTTAGAAAAAAAGCAGACGATTGGGATTTTTCTGATATCGGTAGATCAAGACAAGCAGACAGAATGAAACAACTGGCAAAAGAAGCCGTAGACAGTAACAGAGTTGTTGTAGCAGATTTTATATGTCCTACAGAATATACAAGGCAACAATTTGATGCAGATTACACAGTATGGATGGATACAATTAAAGAGGGTAGATTTGAAGATACAAATAAAATGTTCGAAGAACCTAGCAAATACAACACCAAGGTCACATCAAAGGATGCAGAGATGTGGGCGTTCCTTGTAGTGCAGGAAATAAGAGACATAATTTGGTTAGAACAAAATAGGAAAGCATGAAAATACTAGGTATCAACTGCATGAACCACGATGCATCTATGACAGTAGTAGATGGCAGGGAGATACTGTGGGCGGCACACAGCGAACGTTATTCAAAAGTCAAGAATGATCACTTCCTCAATTGGGGAATAGTAAACGAAGCAATGACATATGGTCCATTTGACAAAGTTGTTTACTATGAGAAACCTTGGTTGAAGAAAACAAGACAATTCTACGCAGGACAATTTGGAACAGCATTAAGCTATACAGAAATGCCACAGTGGCACTTAGACATGTTTGGGATAAAGATTGATCAGTATGTGAAACATCATGACTCACACGCCGCGGCAGGTTACTTCACGTCACCATTCAAGGACGAGGGTGCAACCATACTGACAGTGGATGCAATAGGCGAATGGGAAACCGTTTCCATATCCACTGCTGACAAAGTATGGATTGACAGGAAAGAAACAATCAACTATCCACACTCGGTGGGCTTGTTGTATTCGGCATTCACACATCGTTGCGGACTTAAACCTGCAGAGGAGGAATACATCCTGATGGGCATGGCCGCATATGGCACACCCAAGTACAAGGAAGACATATATGAGGACTTCGTGCACCAGTCTCCATTCAAGATGAAGAAGAATTTACACAGAGGATTGAGTGATTGGCATCCAGAAGCAGATGTAATGGACATTGCCGCAAGTATACAGGCAGTCACGGAAGAGATACTTGCAGACCTTTTCCTGAGGGCATCCAAGTATGGCAGTAGGAATTTAGTATATGCCGGGGGAGTGGCATTAAACTGTGCCGCAAACAGAACACTGGCTAACCTAGGATTGTTTGACAACATATGGATAATACCCAACCCAGGAGATTCAGGATCCAGTTTGGGTTGCATAGCGGCCTCAGAAAAAATACATTTGAATTGGAAGAACCCATTCTTGGGATATGACATACAAGGTGAGTATCCTGTGGACGCAATAATCAAAGAACTTACAGAAAACAAAATGGTAGGTGTTGCAAGTGGTAGGGCAGAGTTTGGACCAAGGGCACTTGGTAATAGATCATTATTAGCAGACCCCCGGGGTGAGGAGATCAAGGATTTGGTAAACGGAATCAAGAAGCGACAGAAGTTCAGACCGTTTGCTCCGGCCATACTAGAAGAGGATGTACACGACTATTTTGACCTGCCTATAGGTGTCAAAAACACCCCTTATATGCAATACACAGCGGCGTACACGCATGGTAAAGACTGTCCGGCTATATTGCATCATGATGGCACTAGCAGGGTGCAAACCGTGTCAAAAAGCGACAATGAAGGGTTTTATGAACTTCTTAAAGCATGGAAGAAAGCAACAGGTTGTCCGATACTGTTGAACACCAGTTTGAACATCAAGGGTATGCCCATGGTAAATGATACCAAAGATGGTAAAGAGTGGACCAGCAAATATGGAGTGAAAGTGTTGTGATAAAATTCAATGGTATTGACAAGATATATGATTCTTACAGTTGGCGTATAACACGCAGGGCAAAGGAAGTTTGGAAGTCTGGTAATGTGATCAGCACAAAACATGCTGAGGACAGTTATTTGGACCAGTTTGAGAAGTCTGTGGCCAAGTACACAAAAAGAAAATTTGGAATTGCAGTAGGCAGTGGAACAGATGCATTGTATTTCGCTCTCAGAGCCAAAGGCATAGGTCCAGGCAAGACTGTGTTGTGTCCGGCAATCAGTTATCTAGCATCAGCAGAAGCAATAAAGAGGACAGGAGCAATGATACAATTTGTAGATGTTGACGAAAAAGGATTGATGGGAGATATACCAATGATGGGATTGCCTAGTGCAGTGGTGTATGTGAACTTGTTTGGCAACCTGGCAGACTACGATAGCTTAAGGAACTACTGTGACAAGCACAGGATACCGTTGATCGAGGATGCGGCACAAAGTCTAGGAAGTTTTTACAAAAAGATACCCAGTGGCAAGCTGGGCGATATCAGCAGTTTGAGTTTTGCTCCAAGCAAGCCGTTGCCTTGTTTTGGGAATGGAGGAATGGTCCTAACAGACAGTGAAAGCGAAAGAGATTTCGTACGTGGTCTGAGATACCATGGTTCTGGCACAGCCAAATTACACCATGGATATAATTCATGTCTAAGCAACGATCATGCTAATGTTCTAAATTTTCTGATGTCAAAATATAAGAAACTTTTAAGTAAAACAAAAAAAGTAAGGAACTTGTATGATGAGAAACTTTTTAAGCTGGGCATCAGCTCTATTCAGACACAAAGTGACACAGTATCAAATAATCATAAGTTTGTGATCAAAGTGCAGGATCGAGATAATCTCAAAGCATACCTCGAAACTAAAAATATACAGAGTCAAATCCATTATGCACTGCCTCTGTCAAAAATGAAAATGTTTCACACAGATCAACAAATGCCAAATGCTGAAAAGTTTTGTGGAGATGTGTTGTCACTGCCGATACATCCTTTCCTGGAAGACTACGAGGTTATCCATGTGTGTAACTGCATAGGAGAATTTTATGGCGTTTGATTGCGTAATAGTAGATTTTAACAATAAAGACAGTAAAAGAAACCTAGCAGTAATTCTACAAAAATTCCCACATGCAAGAACTGTTCCTTTTATTTCGAGTTATTTTGATATAGTAAAATCTGTATTAGTAGAATCAACCACAGAGTACCAATGGTTATTAAGTAGTAAGATTGACTATACTGATTTTAATTTTGATTATATTCCAGAACAGCATCAATCAATACAGTTGCACGTTTGGGGCAACAGCGGCCAGGACGAAGGTGACACGTTCTTATTTCCTAAATGTTTCCTAGAACAAGAAGTGAGATTCCTAAGGGATTACAAAGATGTTAACTATCACGTATATGACGGACATTATGATTTTGATTTTTATGATCTACAGTACAATCTAAGTAATGTCATATCCAACCTACCTAACATGCAATCATCTAGTTCTAGATATATCAAGTATTACGAAAAACATATAGACACCGATTTCTATCCTTCATATTGGGAAGACTTAAAAATATATAAAGATGGAACCACGTTCTATATTCCTAAAAAAGCACTGGAAGACATAAAAACACAGATATATGATTATCCTTTGTTGTATGCAATCAATGAACCTGCTGAAAAAGACTTCTTTGACATAGCGTTTATTTCAAACGGAGAGCCATTTGAAAACGATAATTTCCAGATATTGAAAGATCATTTAGAAAAAAACAACTTAAAAAACAAACTGTATTGGATAAAAGGAGTCAACGGACGAACAAAAGCATATAAAAAAGCGGCCGAAGAATCTAACACAGAATATTTCTATGCCGTGTTTGCTAAAAGCATGGTCAAAGAAAATTTTATGTTTGATTACACCGTTGATCGAGGACTATCTAAAAGACACAGAATATTTCATGCACAATTAAAAGAGCTAGGTTTAGAGTACGGAACATTTAACATTGACCTATACAGCAAGTCATTGTGCTTGGACACCTCTGATGATAACATACTTGATTTTACACTGTCACAACCTCATGAGGTAATACCTGTTGTGGCCAGTGAATCCTTACTGGCTCCTGACAATTACACTGCCTGGAAGAATGCCTTCAGGGAAGTTTCCAAACTGGTGTTATGGCAAAAACAAAAACCCACAGTTGAGACAAAACACCGATTAAAGAAGTGGCTAGACACAGATAATAAATGGTTAGCTAGAGGTTCCTTGGATGGAAAACGATTTACCGAAGAGTCAGACTTTGACGAAGATAGCATTTTACAATCTTATACCTGGGATTTTTGCAGAGAGAAGTTTAAATCCTTGTATCCAACAGAAACGTTTTATTAATATTATGAATAACTTTGATAGCATACAGGTAAGATTTGAAAATACCGAATTCTTCCCCAGTCCCCTTGCGAATACCAAGGTAGTACCTTTTGTGGACAGTTATTTTGAAATACTTAAGAGCGTGGTAAATGATGTAAAGACAGAATACTTCTGGTTCTTCTCTGGGTTCATTAACATGAAAAACATGGACATGGATTACATTCCCGAACAGCACGAAAAAGATCAAATACATGTATGGTACAACACACACCCCAAAGGTGGGACGAACAAAGAGGGTAACGTGATGCTGATACCTACGAAAAAGTTCAAGGAACAGATGGGCGACTTACAATATCTAAGTGATTTTAAAGATATAAATTATCACGCACACGGTAATCTTTACCAAGCTATTATTTCAAAGATCGCATTTGATTTAAGTGATCTGGTTTCTCCACACAATCAAAATGAACAATATTACAGTTGGTTGTTCAACGTTGACCTAGCTAGTAAACTTGTGCCAAACTTCTATCCTAGTTTCTGGGAAGGTGTAAAAATATATTCTTGGGGAGCAACCAATGATATCATGCTTGTTCCAAAACAAACAATAGAAAACTTTCATGATATCAAACAACAGCAACATTTTGAACTTGAATACCCTGTAAAAAGAATGGATGTGGTGGATTTGAAAGAAGATTCGGCCTTGGGTTACGTTGACGCCGCCGCCCGATCAACCACTGGATACTTCTTTATTGTACCTCCTGGTGGAAAAATACCGGATAATTTTGATTTTAATTTTCAACCAGACAGGATGGCCAAGCCTTCGCATTATATTTTTGATGGTCCTGTTTACCTTTGTAACAAGAAAATTTGTCTTGATGTGAAAAATCCTGGCTTTGATCCTAGGTTGGCAATTAAATTATAACTTTACTTCCTAGACTAAATTTTTTATTAATATCTAAATTCTCAAAATAAAAAGGTTGTTTTAAAAACCAATTAATATAATTTGGAATACCTTCTTCGATATCAATCTGAGGATTGAAGTTGAACATAGACTTCGCCTTGTCACTGTTTAATGTGTCTCTGTTTGGATAAAATGCATCGTGTGGTTTGATAATGATATTTCCTGATCCTAATTTTGATTTTATTATCTCAGCCGCTTCTATTATTTTTCTACCATTTCCTCTGGTACAATTAAATGTTTCATTGGTTACTTCATTAGTTGTAGCAAGTGAAAAATATTTTGCAACGTCTAGCACGTTTGAGAAATCAAGTTTGTTGTCAGGACCTTGCACAGTCATTTCTCCTGTTGTCAACACACTCTTTAACATTTGACTGATCACTCTAGTAATTGTGTCTTTCTCTCCGTACAGTGCGGATGGTCTCATGATAACGTAATCCAACCCGTATTCTCTGTTCCATATTTTACACATGATCTCACCTTGTCTCTTGTATGATCCGTAGAGTGTGTTTGGCTTTGTTACAACTTCCTCGTCAGGTATCTTATTGTCAAACTCTCCATATACCATACTACTGGAAGCATAAACAATTTTTTGTACTTTATGTTTAACACATAGGTCTAAGATGTATGCAGTAGCAGTAACCATATTATTAGTAGCATCTAGTACATTTCTTTTAACCATTCTTGCATTTGGGTAAGTTGCAACATGTATGACTCTGTCAGGTTTGAAATTCTCAAATGTCTGTTCCATGAACTGTAGGTTCTCTATCTGTCCTATGTATTCGTAGTCTGTATTTGTAATTTTCTTTCTCTGAGATAGCACGGGATGATATTCCCAATCAGGAAATGTGTAGTACTGGTGATAACAATCGACTATTCCTACTGTGTGTCCTTCTAACTTTAACTGTTGGCATATGTGGCTACCGATAAATCCGTAACCGCCAAGTACTAGTATTTTCATATATTCTTATTATACATTATTTGGAAAGTTTCAGCAACCTTACCCGTACCTAGAAAACTACCACGGTACTTGTTGTAGTTTATTATTGTTTCAATGGAATCGTTATTGAAGTATGTCTTATAAGATTCTAATAATTTCTTTTTCTGATCCACGTAATCTGTAATATCAATGTATTGGTTGCAGTCAAAGTTCTTGTAGTGCAAATTGTACGGAGGTTGATCCATACACCAAAACTGTTCAAAGTGTTTTCGTGATATGCTACGAGCAACGTCATAACAGACTCTGTGATCTTGATGGTAGTCTTCTCTCCAGTGTGAAATTAATATGTCGTGATCCTCTATACAAGATTCTGCATAAGATATTAGATTGTTGGTCAGTGTTAGATTGGGTCTACAGTTATCGTGTAATGGGGTGTCGTATATTATCGTATTAGCTTTTAATAAACTCTTGCTTTTTTCCAGTTCGCTTTTAACTATATTCTCATCTCTTTTATGATTGTGTTCGGCAGATGGCCTTACTAATATTAGATTAGTAACAGACCCACCTTCTTTTATAACTCTTGAAACTAATCCTCCACACCCCATTTCTAAATCGTCTGGGTGTGCTGTTATAATTAAATATTTCCTTGTAAATTTATTCATTTTTTAAAAGTCTTTAGCATCAATGCAGAAGTCCTAGATTCCATGTCCTGTTTCAGTTTTGGGACATTGAACTTTAGATCCACGTTCTTTATTTTTTTGTAGTGCTGTTCGAGGGTCTGTTTGAGGAACCTAGCTATGCCATGTTCGTTCCTGATTTTTAATTCTTTTTCGATATTGTAGTTTATTGTGACGTTGTTCTTAAGGGTGATGTTAACAAACTTTAGGTACCTGACCGGCATGTTCTGGAATTGTAATCCTTCCAGTACCTCCGGCCATTCATTAACGAAATCCTTCGTTAACTGTACCCATGTACTATTCTTTGGCGGCTGTTTCTTTGGCATCAGCTTTCTTTGTTGCTTTAGCCTTTGGAGCCACTACTGGTGCATCTGGATCTTTCTGTAGATCAGCTACCTTCACACCTTTTTCCTTAGCGATCATCTCGTTCAATTTATTCAAAAGGATTCTACCGTCTGCAGTATTTCCAAAAGTGACCATAATCTCTTTGGTCTTGAACTTCTTGATGTAGTTGTCGTTGTGCATCATGGCCAACATGTTAGTTCCGTCTGGGAACGTCTGTCTACCTAGGTAATCAGCAAGTTCGTCTGCTTCTTGTCCTGCACCTTCGACAGCTTTCATTAAAGCATTGTGGTACATGTCTGGTAGGAATTTAGTTCCTACTACGAGACAGTTGTCAGGCTCGCCGGGTACTGTTCTGTACACGATCACTACCTTTGATCCACCATCCACAAGTTCACCTATGTGTTTGAAGTGCCTCTTTGGTCCTGATGCTCCCTCGCCTGCTCCTGAGTTTGCACCCATTGGCATAGCTTGGTCGTTAACGTTTATTAGTGCCATGTTATTTCTCCTTTGGAGCTTCTGATCCTACGGCTCCTGGTTGACCTTCTGTAGGCGCCACTTTGGCTAAAAATGCCGACAGTTTGTTGTACAGTGTACCAACGCCTGCCATCTCACCAGCTCTGAAAGAACCTCTTGCAGATGCTACGTCAATGATTGACATCAGTCCTTTTAAGTCTCCGATTGATAATGCTGTTGGGTCTGGTTGTGGTTGTTCATTAACTGGAGCAGTAGGTTGGGCCGTCGCCGTCGCTTTTGCTTCTACAGTTTCTTCTTTTTTCTTTACTTCTTCTTTTGCCATTGTTATTTCCTTTTAATTGCAATTAATATTAATATACGTATATTATACTAAAAGTAATTATGGATTGCAACAGTTATTTTTAAGTGATCTGAGCTTTACCAGACAGTGCGAATAGGGTTAGGTCACCTGGTTCTTCAAAACCAAGTACTGTACATGATCTGGATTGGTCACCCTCGAACTTGATATCTTTGGTAATTGAATATCTACCATAACAGTTCTCATAGATCCACTTACGCATTATTTCTATGTCGGCCTCGTGTGCCTTTACCACGGTGTTCACGAAGTGAGGTGGTAATATGTCTAGTTCTCTCTGGAAGAAGTTGTTTGGATTAATCCTCATACTGCACAGTCATTCCCCATGGTGCTTCTATGTTTTTCTCATATGGGTTATTGATTAAAAATATTGTATCGCAGTAGTGTTCGTCACCCCAACTATTGAAAGGCCATCCATCCGTGAACATAACAAACTTCTTAGGCTCTATGCCTTGCTCTTTCATGTAGTCCCAATTACATTCAAACTCTGTACCACCACCTGAACCCAGTTGGTAGTCTAGCAATTCTTCTGAGTTGTCTGGTGTAAACACTTGTGGATTAAACACATCGGTATCAAATGACCATAAATGTATTCTGAAGTCTTGGTACTGATCCATGATGTTCTTAACTTCTGTAAGGAATTCTTTACACTGTTGATCAGATATTGATCCAGATGCATCAAGAGCCAAACATATGTCAATCATCTCATCATTGGCCTGTCCCGGCAGTATAGCAGATGTGTGCCATGATTTCCTACTGGGTCTCATCCAAGTATAGTCTGACTTGATGGTACTCATAATCTGTTGTTGCAGTATCTCTCTCCAGTCCATCTTGGGTTCTGTTAAGTCACTAACCAATCTCTGTAAAGCACCCGGCAAATTACTAGCACCTGTTGACTGTGCGGCACTCACCATTGCTTCTTTGACTTCGTCTCTGATCTTCTTAAGTTCTTCTTTGGTGTATGTAGGTTTACCCTTACCTGGCGTGTTAGCTTTGTCTCCGCCTTTGCCTTCACCTTCGGCTTCTCCCCACTCTTGGTGGTCATCCATCAGCTCGCCCAGTTTCTCCAAGAACTTCTTACCGTTCTTCTTGGCAGTCTTAAACAGGTCATCGTAAATTCTTTCTGAAGGCCAGTCCTTGTACTTGTCATCCTGGAAGCCTTTGTTCTCACCTTTAGTACCTTTGGGCATGTCACCAATGTTGGCATCTTTCAATATCTGATTAACGGCATAGTCCGCCGCTATGTTCCAAAGTTGTGGATCCCTGTCGCCGATCCTCACAAGCATGTGTTCGAATACATTGTG